>Ga0118677_10015264_pt1 | contig 10692 bp, 11 predicted proteins | sample AliMusrvi5mmetaG_FD_86154 | JGI IMG/M metagenome (GOLD analysis project Ga0118677, IMG submission 86154)
GGCCGTTGGGCAGACCCTTGTTGAACGGCAGGAAATAGGTGCCCTTGCCATCGACCTTGGTCGTCATCCACACCTCGTCGGGATCGACGGCGAAATGCACGAGGCAGCGGCGGAACTGGAACAGCGTTTCTTTGGGGTCGCGGTCGTCGCGGTATTGTTTTTTGGCGTGGTTGACGTTTTGGCCTGTCCACGGGTTTTTGAGCTCCATGGTGGCGATTGGCAGACCATTGAGAAAAATCACCATGTCCACCGACTTGTGATCGACGCTGGAAAAATAGACCTGCCGAGTGACCGAGAATATGTTGGACTCAAACTTCGCGGTGACATCCGGGTTGAGGTCGTTGTAGGGCAACCGATAGAGTAACGTGAAGTGCGCGTTGTCCACATCCAGACCCTTTTTCAATACTGCTAGAATACCATCCTTCTTCAGCTTGCGGTGCAGCCGTTCAAGCACCTGGCGTTTCCAGTCCGCTTTGTAGTGGAGCTTGGCGAGTTCCGTTGCCTGGGTAGATTCGAGAAACTGCCAGAATTTTTGTTCGTCGATGGCGAACTCGGTGTTGAAATCCGTGGCCTTGCCGCGCAGGTAGCCCGCGCCCTTGGCGGTTTGATAAACGCCTACATCGTCCGTCAACGGTGTTCCTGTGGGAGGCATCACACTCACGCCGCCGGTGAGGTAGCGCTCGATGCAGGCTTCGAGGGCGGATTCTTTGGTGTTGGTGACCATGGCGTCAATTCGTTCGCAGCCGGTCCAGCAAGCGCTTCGCTCCGGGGCACTTCGCCTCGACGATGGCCGGATCGATCACTTTCAAAATCTCGAATGAACGCTTTCCTTTGGCATAGGCTTTCTTGCCGCAAACTGCCGTCGCCAGTGCAAGCTTTTCAAAAACCATGTCTTTCGAGATCGCTTCCAGATTCGGCCATTGCGGCAAAGCATTGTCACGCCAGCAGTCGTGGAAGAATTTCTTGAGCGATTCGCGGTCCGCTAGAAACCAGGTCTCCATGCAGCAGACCATCAGCAAGGCATCATCATTCCCGGAATTCGCCGGACGGTCCCATCCGTCGCGTGTCTTCAGATGATCCCATTCTGCGGTGCCTTCTGAAATCAGATCCTCGCTATCCACCAGCAGAAGCGGAAGCTCATCCGGCTTCTTGGTGCGCACCGAGGTTTGATAGGCATCAAATGTCGCGTTTCTTCCGCCACCGCGGAAGGTCCTCGGCATTTTTCCAGTTAGGCCTGCTTTCTGGAAAAACACCTGCCATCCCTCACGAAACAACGTGTCCTGAAGCGCCGAGTCTCCACCGCCTTCAATGTAGAGCTTGATTTTCACCAGCGGTTTCCTCCGATCTCCCCTTTGCTCCAGAGATCACCTAACGAGTATTTCTCCAGCCACACTTTCATTCGTTCGCCGTCCAGTCGTTCAAAGGTCGATTCTCCGTGATGCTTCTCGCACACGATCACGCTTTCCGGATCATCTCCCAGCGCATCCACCAGCGTCCGTGAATGGGTGGTGATGACAATCTGTGTCCTCTCAGAAGCCTCGATCAAGAGTGCTGCCAGTTTGGGAATGACATCCGGATGAAGGCCGAGTTCCGGCTCTTCGATCACAATCATCGGTGGTGGGTTAGACTGCAACAAGATCGCCAGGAGAAACAGAAATCGGAGAGTGCCATCAGAGAGGCGCTCGGCCGATATTTGAATGCCGCCTTTTTCCTCGATGAACAATTGCATGGCTCCCCCGCCCGCTGGAGACACCTGGATATCGACAATCTCCTCATAAAGGCTGCGCAGCTCACCGAGCATCCGGTTTTTTTCGGCTCGTTTCATCGACGCGATGATCGAAATAAGATTCTCGCCCCAGCGGCCTACTGCATCGCCTGGCCCATCCGGAATTTGTGATGAGCGAAGCTTGGCTCCGGGGCCAAAGATCCAATCGCGATAAATATGGATCCCGTTGTAAGCTCTCTGAAGATACTCAAACACCTGATAGCGGTCAGGATCCCTCATCTGGGAAAGAATCGAAATCCGCGGGTCAAGCTTGCTCGTCTCAATCTCGCGCACGAGTGATTCTCTCTCAGGCAACTCCGAGTCATGAAGCAACGCACGGCCGTCCTGAAATAGATAATACCACCAGACTTCTTCTTCTCCGGGTAAAGGTTTGTCGTCGGCGATGGATTCATACTCCATCACCACCCGTTCACCTGATGAGTTAAAATCGAGCCGATGCCGGATGTCCACAGTGGCTTTCGGCAGGTTGTTGCACACAACGACTTCCAAACTGGGATGTCCAAGGCTGTCGATTCCCTCAGTTTTCCAAATCCACTCCTTGATGCCCCCTCCCGTCATGATCGGCGCATCGAAACGAACCGGCGCATACCGAAGGAGATTCAGAACTTCAATAAAATTACTCTTCCCACTGCCATTCGCGCCGATCAGCACATTCAGCGGACGCAGCGCCAGATCGATCCCTTCCGGGCCGAAGGACAAAAGGCGGGATACTTTGAGATTACGGATTAACATCGGTTTAGATTGTGTAGATTTCAGAGAAGAAGGATAGGCTCAATCAAGCATCGCCATTAATTCTTCAATGGGTTCGGCCCCCGGCCACGCACCCCAAAGTGCCATAGGGTCCGAGTCCGTGGTTCGTGTGGCGATTTCGGGAAAAAGCAAATCATCCTGGAGAGCCTGGGCCTTGATCTGGCCCTGTGCTTCGGTGAGTCCTTCAAGTCGGAGTTGGTAGTGGTTGGTATTCAGGGTATCCTCCTTTCGGGGGTCAGCGTAGCGTGAAATTTCGAAAAATCGACACAAAGCGCTCAAAATTCAGGCCATGGCTGCCGCGCTTCTTCGGCGACACACTCTGCCCCGTGACCAAGGCTTTCGGGGCTTTGACGATCTCGTGAATCCGGGCGGCGGGGTGGCGGTAGGTCATCAATCAGACTTTGATTCTGCCGGTGACGGCGTGGGCGATGAGGGTGCTGCGGAGGGTTTTGAGAGATTGGATTTGAGATTCGACCCTTACCTTAACACGAGACACTTGATCCGATAGACCTCGAATAAATGCAACGATTTCGACTTGTTCAGAAAGTGGCGGCAGCGGCACCCATAAGTTCTTAACAATGTCTTGGGATATGTTTTGCATGGAATCGCTTGCGCCGTTGGCTCCAATTTCAAGTTGAAGCCTAGACGACTTAATCCCAAACAAGCTAACGACCAGTTCCGGCACAAATATCCGATTGTTGATCTTGCACCGGTAGACCTTATCACAAAGCATCAAACACCAAACCGAGGTTGTAGCAATCGCGGCACTGCCAACCAGCTCTCTTGAGTTTGCACGGCTGACTAGAAAGTCACCTTCATTGATCAAAAAGCGAATATCTGCTTTCAAAGCGGGCGGAAGGGCCTTGTGCTCCTCCGGTTTAAACCCCCCCCCGTTTACGCAACCAACCTTGACGACTCCCCAAGACCCCACTTCAGCATGCCTGTTTTCACATTGGGGCGACCAGCCTTGCTCCAACGTAGTCGCACAGAACTTAAACCTTGTAATACACCAATGCTGCGGAATGTCGCCGATCCATTCGATGCCGGAGGGTTTGAATTTAGAATTTTGAATTTTGAATTTTGAATGGTTCATGTGTCGCCTCCTATCCGCATATCCCAACGGGATTTCATCCCAAAGCCCAGGGTTGCCGCGCAGCGGCTACCCTGGGAATAGGTGGAAAGATACAATATACCCCAACGGGGTTGCGTCCGGCGTGGAGCGCCGATCCCGGAAGAGGACACAACCCCGTCGGGGTTGATGATTGCGGGGCATGTTATTCCAGGGTAGGCGGAATACGCCAACCCTGGGCTGTGGGATGGAACCGCGTTGCGGTAAAAGAGGAGCCATTCGACGCCGGAGTCCTTGTAGCGCGGATAGCGGGGGAAAGAGAATTTTGAATTTTGGATTTTGGATTTTGAATGGCTCATGAATCGCCTCCTATCCGCATATCCCAACGGGATTCCGTATCATAGCGAAGGGTTGCCGCGCAGGGGCTACCCTGGAAAAACCCGGAACGATACAATATACCCCAACGGGGTTGATGAATCGTTGGGACATATTCCCAGGGTAGCGCGATGCGCAACCCTGGGCTATGGGATAAAACCGCGTTGCGGTATGGATGATCGCGGGGCGTGTGATCCCAGGGTAGCGCGATGCACAACCCTGGGCTGTGGGATAAAACCGCGTTGCGGTATGAATAAACGCGAGGCGTGTTGTCCCAGGGTAGGCGCGATGCGCCAACCCTGGGCTATTGGATGGAACCGCGTTGCGGTATGAAATAGATATATCCCAACGGGATTCCATGGATTCAATCCCAGACGTATTTTTCATCCCATGGGATGGCGTGGCGTTTGAGGAAGGCACGGTATTCGTCCTGAAATGTGGTCTTGCGGTGGTGTTCTTCCTGATTGGCGATATATCGTTCGACCGTTTCAAGATTGGAGGTGCTGACGGAGAAGATGCCATAACCGGATTGCCAGGCGAAGTCGCGGAGTGATGAATCGCGTTGTTTGATCCAGAGACTGGAGACGCGCTTGAGTTCCTTGACCCAATCGGCTTGGGTGATGGTGCGGGCGTGGCGGGCGAGGATGTGGATGTGGTCATCCACGCCGCCGATGATGATGGGCGTGCAGTCGAGTTGTTTGGAGATCCCGCCGAGATAGGCATGGGTTTCGGCACGGAGAGTGGAATCACAGAGGAATGGCTGGCGGTCTTTGGTGGAAAAGACAAGGTGGAGGTAAACGGCGGAGAGGGATTGAGGCATGGCGTCGTGGGGAAGACACAACCCCGTCGGGGTTGGGATTTGGATGGGATGGTATTCCCAGGGTAGCCGGTGCCCGGCAACCCTGGGCTATGGGATGGAACCGCGTAGCGGTAGGAGAGGCGCCATTCGACGCCGACCGAGATAATGGCGTCCAGATTGTAGTGCTGGGTGTCGTAGGATTTGCCCTCGGCGGCAGTTATTCGGAATTTCCGAACAACTGAATTTTCCTGCAACTCGTTGCTGGCAAGGATGTTCTTGAGTCTTGCGCACAGGTTGCCTGCCCGTCTTCTCTGGATTTGAGTTGTCAAGGATTCCTTGACAGTTGCGGTTGGGGCCAGGGCTCTGTGTCCGGAAATGGCGAACTCAAAAGTCCGTTCACAGATATCGGGTGGTGTGTGGCTTTCTTCCATTCTCAATTCACGATTCAAAATTCAAAATTCTCTCCAAGAGGCCTTCGGTTTCGGCTTCGAGGTCGCGGATCTCCTTCACGACTTCGGCGAGATCGCGGAGCGGCTGGTGGCTTCGAGCTGGGACGGATTGCCAAGCAGACCCTTGAGGGTGAATTTTGAGGTGTTGTAGAAGACCTGACCGGAGGCTTCGCGGAGGCCATCGGGGTCGAGGATGGCCATTTTCGCCTCGGTTTTCTGGAATTTCACCTCGGCTAGCACGGCTTCCTTGGTTTCCTCCAGCAGGCAGTCGATCCGCCGGAGAACGAACATGGGCAGGATGACATCGCGGTATTTTCCACGGACAAAGACGTCGCGGAGGCAGTCGTCAGCGATGGACCAGATGAAGGAGCCGATTTTGTTGTGGGTGGCGTGGTCCATTGGGAATATTTGAAATTAGGCAATCAAGTGCGCCCGTGCCAAGCGATCCACGCCTTCCCCGCCATCCCGGCGGGGTTCATGGGCGTAGAATTTTACGTGATACGGGGTCATGATGATTTCACACGATCAAGTGAACGCGGAGGATTTAAGCCATTCGGCATCAGTGTGGAAAGGCTGATTTGCGTTAGTTGCGACGATTCCCGGGGTTTTGGACGTGCAGTTAGGGATTTTCGGCGGGTACTTCATTGGTCACGAACCCGTGGAGCGTGCCGGAGGTGATCTTGAGAGTGTAGGTCGCGGTGCCGGGCCCTCGTCCAGCATCGCCCGCAGATCCGCATCGCTCAAGCCAGAATCCTCGCTCAGACCTGCCTCGTCGATGGCGGCGGCCAAACTGCGCTTTTTTGCCTGCAGGCGAAGGACTTTCTCCTCGACCGTGCCACGGGTGAGCAGGCGGTACACCGTCACCGGGCGGGTCTGCCCGATCCGGTGGGCGCGGTCGCTCGCCTGGCTCTCAGCGGCTGGATTCCACCATGGGTCGAAGTGGATGACAGTATCAGCCGCAGTGAGATTGAGGCCGTAGCCACCGGCCTTGAGACTGATCAAAAATACCGGTGGACCCTCCGTGGATTGAAAGCGATCGACCAATTCCTGACGGTTGCGGGTCTTGCCGTCGAGCCGTAAACTGGTCAGGCCGCGCTCCATCAGGCAATTCTCGATTTCCTGTAATTGTGTCTGGAACTGGCTGAATACCAGCACCTTGTGATTTCCTACCATAGCCTCATCAAGCAATTCCAAGAGGCGAAGCAGTTTGGCCGATCGCTGGGCAACGAGCAGTCGTTTAAAACGCTCGTCACCGAGCAACGCCAGATCGCAGCAGGTCTGTCGCAAGCGCAACAGGGCGGTGAGCAGACGCATGCGAGCGGCACCGGGCTGGCCGGAATCCTGGATCGCCTCGACCTGTTTGCGGCCGGCGACGAGCAATTCGCGATAGACGCTTTGTTGCTCCGGGCTGAGGTCGCAGAATTCGTCGATGATGAGTTTGGATGGCAATTCGGGTGCGACTTGCTCCTTGTTGCGCCGGAGCATGAACGGCGCGGTTTTGAGTCGGAGCCGCTCCAGCAGGGCGGGCATTGGCTCGCCGGAGACGAGGGGCAATTCGTAGCGTTCGCGAAATTCCTGGCGGGTGCCCAGCCAACCGGGGAGAATGAAGCGGAAGATGGACCACAGGTCGCGCACGCCATTTTCCACCGGGGTACCGGTCAGGGCGACGCGGCGGACGGCTCGCAATTTGGCCAGGGCCTTGGCGTGATCTGTGTCGGGATTGCGCATCAAACTCGCCTCATCGACCACCACCAAGGCGTACTCGCGTCGCAGGTGCCAAGCCAGATCGCGGGTCAATGTGGCATAGCTCGTCAGGATCACCTCACCGCCGCTCACTTTGTCGCGTTCGGAATCCCGACCCGATCCGTGCAGGATGCGAACCAGCCGAGCCGGTGCGAATCGGGCGATTTCGGCCCGCCAGTTGCCCAACAAGGAAGTGGTGGCCACCACCAAAACCACGGGCTCGGCAACAGTTCCATCCGGGCCGGATCCCGCCAAAGACGGCACCGGGCAGGACGACCGGGCCAAAGAGGCAGAGGCAAGGTTTTCAAACAATCGCTCGATCAAAACGATTGTTTGAATTGTTTTTCCAAGGCCCATATCATCGGCGAGGAGAGCGCCGCCGAAGCGTTCGACGCGATCCCAGAGCCAGCCGGAGCCGTGGGATTGGTAGGGCCGAAGCTCGGCGTGAATGGAGGCCGGTTTTGGGTCCTCAAAAATCCTATCTTTGGCTTTGGAAGTGAGAGACTTATCGAGTTTATTACGGAGTTGGTGGATCAGTTCGGCGCTGCGGGCGGAAGCCGTGAAATGGCCGCCTTGCTGGTGCACATCCAACTCGGCAAAGAGCGGGTCGATGAGATCGGAAACATCGCTTGAAATCACCAGGCGGCGGGCGTTAGGATTTGCGCCGGGATTTTTACCGGAAGCGAGCAAACGGCGGATATCGGCAGCGGGAATGATCTCGCCAGCACTCGTTTGAAACGATAAATTGAAGTCCAACCAATCCAGGCCGGAGGAGAGGATATAGATTTTGGGTTCGACGAGGATGATTTGGCGTTGGGCGATATGGAAGCGATCGTGTTGGGAGACGGTCCAGGAGCGGTGGAGGTCGGGCAGGGAGTGGGTGAGGAAGTGGACGATGGCGGATTCGCCGCGGAGGATCCACAGCCCGGAGGCGGGGTCGGCTGGGAGGAATCCGGCATGGGCGAGCTTTGAGGCGGCGCGATTTTCCGAGTCCAGATCGCGGATTTCGCAGTGGTGCTCGTCGATGAGGCGAGGAAAGGCGGGCAAGGATGACTGGCCGGGCGGGACGGGTGGTGCGCCGGGATAGAGGATGGTGAGGCGGGCTTCGAGGTGCTGGAGGGAGCCATCGAGGTCGAGGCCCACAGCGAAAGGGGCGGCGACGAAGTGGAGGGAGTCGAGCCAGGAGTCTGCGGGAAAAGCGAGCCATTGTTGCCAGATATCAAGAGTGGCGAGAAATGTCACCGTGGGCAGATCGGCGGAGTGGCCGGCCATGAGCTCGGCCAGGGGAGCTGCGAGCCTGGGAGGCATGGGGCCCGGGCCGATGTGGGTAAGAGCCTCGGGTGCGAGTTGCCAGCAGTGGTCGGCGAGGATCACCCACTGGAAGAGCTCGGCCTGCGGGATGAGCCGCAAAGTGGACGGCTGGTGGATGATTTCACGGAGGGCGAGCGAGCCGGCCGCGCGAATTTCCAAGGGACAGCGGTCCTTGCCGACGAAAATGCGGGGGTGACCGGTTAGAGCCTCCAGGAAGCCGGAGAGATCAACGCCATCGAGTTGGAGATGCAGCGGGGATTTGGCGCCGCCGCCCGCAGCGGCCAGCCAAACGCTGAGGGCCGGGTCGGCTGGCACCGATCCTGCGCTATGGCTGAGGGTGGCCGCGAGCCTGCCACGGACGAGCGCGTCGCGCCAGTTGGGAGCGAGCAAAACGTCCCAAGCCATAGGCGGGGGGGCGGCGCGGACCGGCGTGGGCTGATTGCTTACTGCAGGACTGCCGCGCAGCGCGGCAAGTCCGACGGCGACGGCATGGGCGCAGACGGCACCGCTGGCTTGGTTGTCTGGGCAGGAACAACGGGTTTCAAGAGCCGTGGGCGAGATAACACGCACACTGACGCGCCACAGTTGGCGCCCATCGCGAACACTGCCCTGCCAGCCGCCGGGCTCGGATTTGGCGACACTGGCAGCGCCGGCCGTGCAGAAGGATTGTCCCGCTTTGAAAGCCTGCCAAGAGGCCGCGCCCCGCAAAGTTGATTCCGTCCAGCTCATGAGCGGCGCAGGGTGAGGGGGAAGCGGTCACGGTGCAAGAGCGGTGTTTCGGTTGCCGCTGGCGCTGCTCGGTTGCCGCTGCGCCGAACATGCCAAAGAAAATACGAACGCCGAACATGGCCCCGCTTCTCGGTGCTATGCCAGTCCGGGCTTCGCCAAGGTACCAAGCTCGCTAGCGCTCGCTCCGCGTTCAACATCGAACGCCCAACGTCCGCAACTACCATGAAGACGAAACATCTCATGCGCGATCCATTCGCCGCGCTGCAACCCAACCAATGCGGGCTAACAAGTGGGTGGATCGGGCCGGACCCGCCCTACCCCCCTGCCAGTAGTCACCATCCGCAAATGAAAAAAAACACCATAAATCCCCGTATCCGGCATCCACGTTTTTTCCCCCAGATGAAACGCCAAACCCCAAAAACACCATGAAACAGCATCAAATCAAAATCCTGCAGCAACCCAATCCGCTCCGGGGTGTACCCGGTTTCCTCGCCTTGGCCGCGTTCGCTGGCATGACCTCAATCCCCGCCCATGCCTCGGTGGCGCTCAGCAACGGCAGTTTTGAAACCACGGGCACGCTATACAACGGCGCACTCGGCGGCCTGTACGAAGCTCCGCCGTGGGTGAATCTTTCCACTGGAACCCCGATTCAAGCCAGTAGCGCGCCTGCTACAAAACCGCCGAACGGAGAAATTGGCGCTTTTGGCCCGAGCCCTTTCCCCGGCGTGTTTACCGGATCGCGCTACCTTCGACTCAACGGAGATACTGGAGCCGTTGGTGCCACTGCCCAGACGCTCGGCACCATGCAGTCGGGGCATACCTATACAATCACCGCGAATGTCATCGGCGTTTGCAGTGTCGGGAATGCATTTAGCGCCCAACTGCGGCTCGTAAGTAATGCCAGCACGTCGCCCACCACGACCTATGCCACGGCTACTGTGGCTGGCCTGGCCAATGGCGGGGCCGTGGTGTCGAGTGTTTCTTACACTGCAACGGCGGGCGATGACGGGAGCCCGCTAGTGGTCCTGATCAATAGCTATAATCCGCCCGGCGGGGTAAACTATGCGGGAGGCATTGACAACGTCCAGTTGACCGACGCCTTGCCGGCCGCTCCGCTCGTCTGGACCGGCGGCGGCAGCGTTCCCTTCAATTGGAATGACGGCAGCAACTGGGGCGGCACGGCCCCGGTGGGTGACGGCAGCGACGGCACGCTGCATTTTGTCGGCGGCTTGGGCCTGAGTAACAGCAACAATTTCGGCAGTCCCGGATCTCCCGCCAAATTTGGTGGCATCGTCTTCGAAAGCGGCGCGGATGCCTTCAGCTTGGGAGGCACGGCCATCGCTCTTGGTGGCAATGTGGTCAACGACAGCGGCAGCCCGCAGATGATCAACCTCGGCCTGAGCTTGGTCGGCGCGACCCGCACCTTCAACGCGGCAGCGGGCGACATCGCCGTCAGCCAACCGATCATTGACGGCGACAGTTCGCGCGGAATCATCAAGACGGGCAACGGCACGCTGTCTCTGATGGCGAACAACACCTACAGTGGCAACACGACGGTCAGCGCCGGCACCTTGGACGTCGCGGCAGGCGGCGTGATCAGCAACGCCGGCCCCATCAGCACCGGCAGCGGAGGCACCCTTCAAGTTAATGGCTCGGTAACCTGCACGGGGCATTACTACAT
>Ga0118677_10015265_pt1 | contig 10692 bp, 11 predicted proteins | sample AliMusrvi5mmetaG_FD_86154 | JGI IMG/M metagenome (GOLD analysis project Ga0118677, IMG submission 86154)
GTTGGTACTTCGTATGACATTAAAAACCATAAATTATGAAAAAAGAAGTTGAAATTCAATTAGCGTTAAAATACTCTAGTGATTATGAACTAGAAGTTGAGATTAGTTTATATAATCACCTATTGTCTGAATTATTTGTAAAAGAATTAATAGACGAATTGAATACTAAAATATCAATGTATTTAAAAGAGATTAGAAGAAGAAAAATAGAAAGACTGAATTCTGCGAGACTGTAAACTGAACTCTCTATCTAATACAAAAACCTATATCCTTGTATTAGTTGGAAACAGCAATTATGAATGAAGAATACAAGGCCATCCAAGCCAAAGCGATTGGCTTGTTTACTTCCTGAATAACATCCACACTTACGATAACGATTATAGCAAGGACTTGGCTGAATTGCTTCCTCACAACATCAAACTTCAACCAAAATTAAAATTGTAACAGTTCTGCATGGTAAGCCTATCAAAGTTCTCCGAACATTTTTCAGAAAATCTGAACGTGGCATGCTGATTTTCTATGAAAACAAGACGGAGTTTACTAAATGCTTACAGCTAACGGTCTACTTCGAACACGATGAACAAATCCTTCGGTTGATTTACGCTACAAATGCCGTTGAAGGCCTCCAAGCATTACATTGATCGCAGACAAATTGCTAAAGAAATGGTGAAGCAGGGCTATTGTGGTATTTCCAATATAGGATTTTCCATGGGTTGAATTTCCCCCATCCATCCACCTTATACACGGTGACCAAACTTTTCGCAAAATATTTTTTTATCAAAAGCTAAAATAAATTAAACTTATCATTTTTCTTAATATATAATATTAAAACAAAACATTAATAGTATTTAATATTTAAAATTATGAAAAAAAACATGAGAGTTGTAAAAATTGAAGAGCAAATATATTGCTCTATTTTTGGTATCATCTGTAAGAAATCGACAACAGAGAATAAAGAGATTTATAAAGAAGTAGTAAGTAAAGAGTTAATTAAAGCTATAAAGTCTAAATTACGATGAGAAAAGCATTTGAAAGAAAGTTAAAATTAGAAAAAATCAAAAATAGCATTCAAATTTGAATGCTATTTTTGATTTCCAAAAATCGTTTTTCATAGCTTCCATTGTAACTACTCCACATCTTGATAAATCCCCATTAAAATATATACCACACTCATTTTGATAAGTCAAATTTCGGTTAATCCCCTAAACATTCCGCTACATGCAATTTCCACATTTCTTGGTACAAAGTCGGGCATTCTTCTAATATTGAATCAAGTAGAAGCTCATAACTAAAGACTGAAGTCCCTTTAATGTCCAGCACAATTTCATCTTTAATAATTTTAATTCCCAGAGTCTCAAGGGCCAATTCGAGCCAATGACAATTTTCTTCGTCGGAATAGAAATATATAATACCCTTACCATCAGCATATCTTGAAAGTGAGAATTTGTCCAGTATCCACTCTGGGGTCAACTTTACTTCTAGATTCAAATGCTTTTTCTCCGATAAATTAACTAGTCCCTCCGCAAAACCGCTTGCTCCAGCCACAAAAACACTGTGTTTGTCAATGATTTCTTGCCTCCTGCGCTCAACCCCGGTAAGATCATTTTTCTTCAACTTCTTCAAACGCTTCCGTTTTTTGGTCCCATTATTCTTGAATTCGAAATATTTCAGCATAAACTTATTCATTATTTTATACTATATATAAATAAAATATATTATGAATATGAAAAATGAAGATGTAAATGATGAACTAGTAAATGAACCTGTTGAAATCAAAATAATAGAAAATAAGCAGCTATAATGTTTTCTATTTTTAAAAGAGGCATTAAAAATGTCTACCCGGAAAGGCAACCGATTATTCTTTCCGATTTAGCTAAACTGATCCGGAATAATCCAGTAAGTGGAACGATTAATCAAATCAGGAAGCTTCGTGAAAATGGAGATCAAAACTATAAAGAGCTTAAGCGTAATTTAGAGTACATTACCCCTAATTGCTTGGTAAAAAAACGCAGTCTTAAAGATGATTCTGAATATAGCACAAACTTTATCAACTTCTCCGGGTACATATATTTTGACTTTGATGTACCAAATGCAATTGAATTTAAGCGAGAATTCATCCAGAAATATAAGCACATAGTATCATTGGTATGTATCTCTTCCGGGGGTGGCGGTATATCTGTCCTAATTAAGGTCAACATTGATCATACAAAGGAAAATTTCAACTCAGCATGGGAATTTATTGTAACTGAACTTTTCAAAGATGAACCTATAGATTCTCAAACAAAAGATATCGGGAGAGCAATGTTTATATCATCCGATCCAGATGTGTTTACAAATTATGAGAATGAATTGGAAATCAGCCCAACTGATTTAAAGAATTATGAAAGCATAAATTCAATTGAAAATGGTATAAATCAGTGTATATCCCCCCGAGAGAGTTATAATACACCTACATGTACTTTCCCTTATAAATTATTACCCTTTGATGAAGTAAAAAGGATTATTCTATCTACCCCCATTGATTCAAAGAATTCTGTGATTGATTATCAGCCAATAGATTTTCTGGAAATTAAGTTCCCCAAAGAAATTAGTGATGGGTTAAAACGCAAATTTATTTCTTCATGCATTCATCGTTTAGTATATTTAAATCCTGGTATAGACCCGAGTTACATCTATACATTTGTTTTCTATATCAATGAACATAAAGCAAATCCCCCCATGGAATTAAGGTCATTGAGGAGATTGTTTGAATTCGTATATCGTCAGACACAGCAAATAGGTTATGCTTATAAAAACATTAAGATCAAGAATTTTCATCTTAATAAGGAGCTATGCCTTGCAAAGAATGATAAAATATCAATTATGAATAAATGTAACGGAATAGTTCGACGTAATAAATCAATAACGAAAATTCTAGAAGCAAAAGCAGAATTAATATCCCTTAAACAAAAGGTTACCCAAAATAAGGTAGCAGAAATCAGTGGTTTAGGTATTCAAACGGTAAAGAAGTATTACTGGACTGAAGATATATGCGATATAGGTTCGATGATAGATGAGATAAACAACCAGTATAAAGATAATACAGATGTTACCTTTAATTTCAATGCTGGGTTTACATCAACGAGCACCGATGAATTGTTTGAAGATTTTGGTATCTGAATTGAAAGCAAAATTAGATGAATCGGTTAAGATCCGATCAAAAAATTAGAATACTACGACAGATTTTGGCTGAGGAGATAGCTAGTTTTGCTGGAAAATATTGGATATGAACACTTCAAAAATCACTTTTACCGCCATTGATTTTGAAACTGCACATGGAAAACGCTGGAGCATTTGCCAGGTTGGTTTGGTTCGGGTTGAAAGTGGAGTGATTACTAATGAACTGAGCATTTTGGTACAGCCACCAAATAATTTTTACTGGAGCTGGTTTATTGATATTCATGGCATTACTCCTGAAATTACCCGGGATGCACCCACATTTAATCAAATCTGGCATTTGGTAGAGCAATTTATTAAGAACCAATCGGTAGTTGCTCACAACGGATTGAGTTTTGATTTTCCGGTATTGGCTCAAACACTTAAATATTATGGGTTGGAAGTTCCTGAATACGAAAAGCATTGTACTTACCGCTTATTTAGAGACAATCTAGTTTCATTATGTTCTAAATATAATATACATTTGAACCACCATGAAGCACTGAGTGATGCAAGGACTTGTGAGGTTATTTTTAAGGCATTTACTAGAAGTTACTTCATAAATTAACCCAAAATGATTGAAAAAGATTTAAGACACTTGAGAAAAGTGAGGAACAAATTCAAATTTCTCAATTCCTTTCCGATTTGGATACCGAGATTGACCAATTGAAAGAGTTACTAGCGAAGAAAAAAATGATAAAAGAGGGTATAATGCAGAAATTGTTAACCGGTAAAATACGATTAGTATGAGCGATGAGAAATTAAAATTTCGACCAGTAACTTCGTTATTAAACGATCGATTCTTTATCCCATCTTATCAACGCGGGTATCGCTGGAAAGACACACAGGTAAAAAACCTACTCACTGATATTTGGGACTTCCGCAAAGAAAGTGAAAACAAAAACAAAGAGGTTTTCTATTGTTTGCAGCCAGTGGTAGTTTCAAAGAAAGATGATGAATGGGAAGTAATTGACGGACAACAGCGGCTTACCACCATCTTTTTAATTCTTTATTACCTAAAAGATGGCTTAGGATTCCTTGGCAAGAAGAATTTTAGCATTCGTTATGAAACGCGCCCTGATAGCGAAGCCTTTCTGCAAAAAATAGATTTTAACCAACAGGATAAAACAATCGATCATTATCATATTTGTCAGGCGCTAACAACCATTGAAAATTGGTTTAAAGGTAAAGACGGAAGTGTCCGTATTAATTTCCTGACAACTTTGCTGAACGATGAGGAATCGGGTAAAAATGTAAAATTTATTTGGTACGATGTCAGCGATGAAAATACTTCCGAAAAATTTGCAACCGACATCTTCACCCGCTTAAACATTGGTAAAATTCCTCTCACAAATGCCGAATTGATTAAAGCCTTGTTCCTGAGTAAATCGGGTAACGGAAAAGATGCCGAAAGCCATGTGTTGAAACAAAATAGTATAGCCATTGAATGGGACCGCATAGAACAAATCTTGCAGCAGCCTGATTTTTGGTATTTTATCAGCAATCAACCCGAGAAGTACGAAACACGGATCGAATATATCTTTGACTTAATCAAAAATAAAAAAGAAGAAGAAGAAAACTATTTCACTTTTTATCAATTTTCTGAAGAGTTTGAAAGTCAGAAAAGCAATCCAAAAGCCATCGATAATATATGGAAGAATATACGAACCTATTTTCTAACCTTTGAAGATTGGTTCTCTGATAGGGAGTTGTATCATCTGGTCGGTTATTTAATAACCATTGGTGAGTCGGTTGGGACGCTCATCAATAAAGCGAAAGATAAAAGAAAAAGCGAATTTAAAAAGTGGCTTCGAACTAGAGCAAAAAGTAAAATAAGATACTACAACCTGAATAACCTTGATTTTAACAGCGACAAACAGGAAATAAGAAAAACGCTTTTGCTGTTTAATATTTTATCGATTCTTTAAAATCCAAAATCCAGTTTGCGTTTTCCGTTTCAACATTATTATCTTCAGAATTGGGACATTGAACATGTTCGTTCTCAAATCAGCAAAGACATTCAGGGCAAGGATCGGGAAAATTGGGCAATTACACAACTGGAATATTTTACAGGTATTAAATGGAGTGTTGAAAACAAAGACAAAATATTGCTTGCCATTGAGTCAATAAATGAAGAGGAAAGATCATTTTGCGAAAAATTGATCACGATTACCTCTAGTTCGAAGGTGGAAGATGCAGTATTTTACGAAGTTTACGAGAAATTAAAAGTGTATTTTAAAGAAAATGAGCAATTTGAAGCAGTGGATGGAATAGGCAATTTAGTATTACTCGATGATGGGACCAACCGCATGTACAAGAATGCCTTTTTCCCGGTTAAACGGAAACACATCATTCAAAAAGAAAAACAAGGAGTGTATATACCTCTGTGCACAAGAAATGTTTTTCTAAAAGCATACAGTCAAAAGCTGGGTGAAGTGATGTTTTGGAACACGAATGATTCAGAAGATTACCAGACAGAAATTTATCGATTGTTGAAACCATGAGCGAACATTCAATAAAAAGCGAGCAACTAAGTTTTTATAAACTATTTGCCGAAAAAAAGTACAGCATTGAAATTCCAATCATTCAGCGTGATTTTGCGCAAGGTCGAAGTTCGGCAACCCAGGTAAGAGAAGAATTTCTGGAGGCTATATACATTTACCTCGAAGAAGGAATTCCATTACGAGACCTCGATTTTGTATATGGCGATGTGGACAAGGAGGGTAATCTGGTTCCATTAGATGGACAACAGCGATTAACCACTTTGTTTTTGCTTCATTGGTATTTGGCGCAGAAAGAAGATCAATATGAAGCTTTCAAAAGCATTGTTTTTGCAGAGGGAACCTCAAAATTTACTTATAAAACCAGGACTTCGTCACTCGATTTCTGTAATGCAATATTAGAAAACGGACTGGAGCTTACTAATTTACTGTTACCAGATGAAAATCAGAGAAATGCCATTTCAAAAACTATTAAAGATAGTCCCTGGTACTTCTTATCGTGGGAAAAAGACCCAACAGTTCAATCGATGTTGTGCATGCTGGATTCTATCTTTATGAAATTTAGAAAGAGCAATGGATTTTATGCCAAACTTGTTGATCCAATCAATCCGGTAATTACTTTTCACTTCTTGCCTTTGAAAGGGTATGGTCTTACTGATGATTTATACATTAAGATGAACTCAAGAGGAATACCTTTGACTCGTTTCGAAAATTTTAAAGCCCGATTCGAAAAGCATTTGTCAAAAAAGCAATTCGAAACAAAAAAGTATAAATTAACCTTTAACGAAGAGGAAAAAGAGGAAGATATTAAGACCTATTTTTCACACAAAATTGATACTCAATGGGCCGACCTTTTCTGGCATTTCAAAATTAAAAAAGAGAGGAAGCAAGTCAATGAGATATTCATTGATTTTGAGATAGACAGTTTGATGATGAATTTCATTGCTACAATTGCAATCAATCACACAGCCTTATCTAAGACTGAACTTCGTAAACTTATCGATACTCAAAATTCTCTTCCTTTTAATTTCTTTATTGATCTCAATACAAATTTTGTATTTACACTTATTGATGCCTTGGATATTTTCAGTTCCGATTATCGGCTAAAGACTTTCTTGGGCAGCAACCAATATTACGATGAATTGACTTCATTCAAAAATATCATTAATAAGAATTTTAGCGATGCTGCTTATTGGGAGCGTATTCAGTTTTTTGCTTACTATATCTATCTGGTTTATCACAGGGGCGAAAGCAAAGGATTGCTGGATTGGATGCGTGTAATAACTAATCTTTCTGTCAACACAATGCCATATAATGATGATACAGAATTTATTAATTCAATTCGTGCAATCCATGGATTACTCTCATACAGTAATCAAATATTAGAATATTTAAAAGCTGAAGATTCAAAGAATCTAAAAGGATTTAATCAAACACAAATTAAAGAAGAACGGATAAAGGCCCATTTAATTACCAGAAGCGATGATTGGAAAGACAGTATCCTGAAACATGAAAAACACAGTTACTTCAAAGGCCAGCTTACATTTGCTTTGGCATTTTCTGGTGTAGAAGCTTATTATGACAATAGCAATTCGTGTAATTGGTCAGCGGAAGAAGACAAAGAATTTATTGATCGGTTCAACTCGTATATCTCAAAGGTATTTCCTCTTTTTACTGTTTCCGGTTTAATTAAAGAGGCATTAATAAATCATTGTTTGCACCGTGCAATATTAAGTAAAGGCAACTACTTAATTTCTGCAAAATCAAATCTCAGCTTTCTAAATGATAGTGATAGGGATGTTAGTTGGAAAAGATTTCTTCAAGGTGAAGGTGAAAGAAAGGAAAAGCGGGAATATCTTAAAAACGTACTGGACGATTTATTGTTTGATATAAATAATTTAAGTTCATTGGAAGATATTGCCATCAACCATGATATAGGTATTGATACTTGGCGAATTAGGTTTATTCAGAATCCAATAGTTTTTAATCATTTGGGCGGGTTCAAATTTATACGTTTCGACAACTCTGATATCTTCTTGCTTAAAGGTATAAGAAGGAGCGGCGAGCATGCTGAACTATTTTCACTCTGTATTTACTACCAATTGAAAAATCATCCCTTCTTCAATAAACCTACTCCTTTTCTATCATTAGAATATGATTCTCCAAGTGGCGAAGCCTCTTCTCCAGGTCTTTATTTAAATCGTTGGATAATTGGCATTCATAATTTTTCATTAAAAGGGTATAATCTTTTACAAAACTACTGTCTGTTGATGTTTTTCGATAGGAATACGAAAATTTATTCTGCAGAACTTGTAAATTCATTAGAGCAATTGGGTTTTGAAAGGTCAGATGAATTTTATTTCTTTTTGACTGTCGATAATTCAGAAGTAAAAGACACAATCATCTCGATATGTAAGGCATTAGAACAATTATTATAGGAAGGAAAAATCAACTTTGTTTGAAATGGAAGAGAAGAATCGGAAATACCATAAGAATAACGGAGAATCTGAACGAACTCTTGGATATGCTGTCTTGTTTTAAGTTCCAACCATTCTCGTAATCAACGTGATTTATAAGTCACAATTTGTTCAGAAACTTTAAAGAGTGGTGATGTTTCTTGGGAGGAAACCTCCACATTTTCTGTTGCAAAATTTCAGTAAGCCTTTAAAAATTAATTACAGGCACTTTATCAATTTTAAACGAAAGTTCGATCAACTTTTTAATTAAACATGAAGTTAAAATCTCCTTCATTATTTGTATTACATATTCTTATAATACACCAATTTGCTCGTCAAACATTCCTTTAACATCCGGTGAAAATGGCAGTTGTGTTTATGTCTTCAAAAATATAAGCTTCCAAGTCAATAAAAATGAAATTACTGCCGAATCTCACCTGGGTAGAGCCTTTTTTAAAATTCCAGGCATCATCATAAATTGTAGGGATTTGCATTATTCCACATTTATTTACATATCCCCATTTCCCATCTTTTTTAGTGGCTGATAAACCATTGGAAAACGGTTTCATAAAATCATAAATCAGCGGAACGATTTCCTCACCTTTTTGATTTATTGCACCATGCCGATCTCCGTTTCGAACTATGGCTAATCCTTCACTGAATTCCCATATCCAGTCGTATTTGAGTGATACAATTATCTGGCCTTGGATATTAACAAAGCCCCATTTTGAGTTTTGACAGACTTTTACTAATCCATCCCTAAAAAATTCAGTAGAATCATAGATTGTTGGAATAATTTCTTCTCCCAGCAAGTTTACAAATCCCCATTTGTTGTTTTTTTTAACTTTGGCAAAACCCAGGGAATCGAATAAACAGACACTCTCATAAATGATGGGTATGACAACCTTTCTCGATATGTTAATGAATCCAAATCGTTCGGCTTTTGATTCGACTAATCTTACAATGGCAAGACCATTTGCTGCAAATGAGCCAATTTCATCGTAAATAATTTTCACGTTTTTAATTTTTATATATCAGGAATGTTATTCGCTCTGATATCAATATTTTTCATAAAAGTCGATAGAGAGTTAGACGGCAGATGACGTTTTGGAAAAAAGTTAGAATATTTTATACCACGACTTAATTTGTCGTAGTGTGGTTTTATCTTTGGTTTAAAATATCGAGCTATGACAAAACGTGAATCAGTTTTAAGGTATATCCATATTATGAATAAACTCCGGACTGGACCTGCCACATTTGAGCAGATTGATAATTATCTTACCCGGCAGTCTGAGTTGCAGGGAGCAGTTTTCAACATGTCGAAACGCCAGTTTCAGCGTGATTTAAAAGATATTGAATCCATCTTCGAAGTAGAAATAAAATTTGATTTCAGGAGAAAAATCTATGCCATCAACGAAGATGAAAGCTCCGAGATGAGTCAACGCAGAATGGAAGCATTGGATGTTTTTAATGCGCTGAAAATTGGTGAATCAAGTTCGAAATCTATTCATTTCGAAAAACGAAAGCCACAAGGCACTGAAAATTTCCACGGATTACTTCATGCCATCAAAAACCAGCAACAAATATCGTTTACCTACCAGAAATATTGGGAGGTCGAATTAACACACCGAACTGCAGAACCCTATGCGTTGAAGGAATTCAGAAACCGTTGGTACGTATTGGCCAAAGACCAGAAAGATCAGCAGATAAAGAGCTTCGCATTTGATCGTTTAACTGAACTTGAAATCAATAAAAAGCGATTTCAGCCATTACAAAACTTCGATGTCAATGAATATTACAAATTCTGTTTTGGAATCATTAGTCCTTCAGATCATGAACTTCAGGAAGTCATTCTCAGTTTTGATCCGCTTCAAGGGAAATACATAAAATCCCTGCCTTTACACGAAACTCAGGAAGTTCTGGTTGACAACGAACATGAAGTCCGCATCAAACTGAAGATATATCTGACTCATGATTTTCTGATGGAGATCCTGTCACATGGTGAAAATGTGAAAGTGATTCAGCCAGCAAGTCTAATAAAGAGTCTAAAAAGTTCTTATAAAAATGCTTTAAGTCAATATTAATATGGATGCTATCGATGACATCATTTCAGGGCTAAATAAATCATTGGATGACGATCCACTGAATCTGGAACAGTTTAGCGGTTTAATAAAAACGCTAAAAACACATTTTCAATTACGAAAAGGAGTATTGTTCGATTTTGAATTCTTTAATGAGTTGAGACTCAAAAAAGCCAGAAGAGAGAAACTTAAAGCACTTAAATTAAAAGATTTTAATTTTGCTGAAAATCAGAGTGAACTTGAGTCTATTTGCCAAAACCATCAAGGAATAAAATCAAACTTAAAATTAGAAAATTCCAAATTCTATTTTGAAGATCATACTCTAACCTATTATTATTTTGGAACTTCCAAAAATGATCAGTTGATCCGGGAATATTTGGTCTATAAAGATGAATTATGGCTTTGAACTGAATTTGAATTATTCTAGATAATCAATTGGTTAAATCAAGACGGTAAATA
>Ga0118677_10015266_pt1 | contig 10692 bp, 5 predicted proteins | sample AliMusrvi5mmetaG_FD_86154 | JGI IMG/M metagenome (GOLD analysis project Ga0118677, IMG submission 86154)
CTAGACTACTTGGCGAAATAAAGCAAGCACAAGAAATAATTATTTTGAGAAATATCGAGAGGCGGCAGAATTCAAAAGCAAGGGAGCTTAACTGTTACCGGTGTCCGCAGCTTTGAGCGGGGAAAAGCCAGCGCTGGTTGCGGTGCGTCTTCCAGAACTCGCGCAGCAGTGACACCGTGGCCACCGGGATCGGGACTTGCCGATCGGTCGCACCCTTGGCGTTGCGGATGATCACGACACCCCGTGCGCTGTCGATGTCGGTGGGTGTCAGGCGGCAGGCCTCGCCGAGCCGCAGCCCACAGGCGTAGATGAGCTTGAGGCAGGCCTGGAAGCGGGGCTTTTCGACCTTGCCGAGGATGGAGCGGACCTCGTCGCGCGACAGGACGACGGGCATATGCTTGCGGCGCTTGGGCTTAGGGATGCCGGTGAGGGAGAAGTCACGCTTGAGCGTGGTCTCCCAGAAGAACTTGATGCCGCACAGCGCAATGGTGACGGTCTGCCGGGCGAGCTTGCGCTTGCACTTGAGGTGGACGAAGTAAGCGCGCAACTCGTCTTCGGTGAGCGTGTCCGGGGAGCGGCCGTAGAACCGGGCCAGGGCGCACACCGAGCGGACATAGGACAACTGGGTCTTGACGGAGAAGCCCTTGAGGTCCATGTCCTCGATCATCCGTTGGCGCAGCGGCGAGACCGGCTTCCAGACCTTGCCGAAGGTGGTCTCGAAGAGGAAGCGCACGCCGAGTTGGTGACTGGTCAGGGCCGAGGCGCTGATCTCACCCTTGCCCTTCAGGCGCAGGTAATGCCTGGCCTCCTCCACGGAGATCAGTTCCGGGTTGCGCCAGGCGTAATGCCGCGAGAGGTGCCGCACCCCCCGCACGTAAATCCGCTGCGTCATCGGCGTGTACCCCCGTGCCGCCATGTCGGCCCTCATCCGCTCCTCGATCGGCCAAATCTCCTGATGTTTCCTGCCCCGTCCTGTGCTATCCTGCTGATGCATTTTGACTCCTCTTGGCGGAGTCCGGCACCGAACACCATGTCTGGGCCGGCTCCGCTTTGAGGATCATCTTGGCAAATGGGTGGCATCAGGAAAAACTTGCCGGCTACACCGTAGCCGGCTTAGTTCAACCAAGAGTCGCAGGCTATCGGCGCTAACGAGCCTCAGACTGAATGCTGCCGTTGGAATCAAGTCCCCCTGTTGATGGTTGCCTGTCCGCAGTCGCGCGTCTCCCGATTTGGCGGCCACCACCAGGTGCGGGATTTGTCCCGTGAGCATCTCGCACCACCCAGACGTGTGGTTCACGTCTTTGCCAAGGCTACAACCACCGCAATGGCGCTGTATGTGATTATGCCCACGAGCAATTGGATAGTACTGATAAGGCATGCGTTGCCGAATCCGATGGACTCCTTGTCAGGCCGTTTGATCATGACGGTTAGTAAAGCCGACATCACAAAGAACGTGACAACCATGGAGAGAATGACTGTTGTTCCAGTAACACGTTCCCCGATGGATTCCGTAACAATACGGATGAAGCGGTTGAGCAGGATACTGCCCCCCGTTGTAATGCATGTCGCAATGTAAGACGTCCAGTAGGGTGGCACGAACTTGCAGACAATACGTGTTGCCCCTTGTAAGACAAAGGCGACGAGAAATGAGCAGACGAACAAGGCCGTCAGTTCTCCCAGAAAAGTACTGACGCGGTTTGCGATGGAACCGAGTCTCCCATCCTGGCTGCCGAGATCGAAGAATCCATTAGGCTTGCTGCCCGGAGTGGAGCCGACTAGTTCTTGGCTGAGGGGCGCTGCCTGATTACTGGGAGCCGTGGCAGCGGCATCTTGTTTCCGGCCATCAACTGGTACGAACTCCCTTGACATCCGTTGGCCTTCAATTAGTTCGTGAGCAGAAAGGTGATCAGCAATTTCATCGCGTGCTTGCGAACTGGCTGAGTATTGGGTTCTCTGTGCTGCGGCCAAGTTGTACCACTTGAATGCTTCGACGTCATGTCTGTGCATCATATCGATTGCGACAGCAAGATTGTTTTGTGCGACCCAAACTCCCTGCTCAGCCGCTTTCCGATACCATCTCATCGCTTCTTGTGCGTCCGTTTTCACCCCGGTGCCATCCGAGTAGCAGGAAGCAACGCACGCCTGAGCATCGGCAAACCCCTGCTCAGCGGCCCGCAAGAACCAACTTGCAGCTTTTTCTTCGTCCTTTGGAACGCCTTTGCCATCCCGAAAGCAGACCCCCAACCAAAACTGGGCCTCGGCATCGCCGGCTTCCGCGGTTGACTGCAAGTCCGCTGTACATGTGACTGAATCATATCTGTACTTCCAGTGCTTTATTAATGGTGCTGGCACGTTGTGTGCGGCCAGAGGCCGGAACTCGGTTGACAACCGCCGGGCAACCTTCATCAGTTCTGTAGACAGATATTTGGCGACTTTGTCGCGCCCTTCTGCTGCCCCGTCAACCCCACCTGCGGCAGCCAAGTTGAGCCACTTGTATGCCAAAATGTAGTCCTGAGGCACACCTGTCCCGTCCAGATAACAGCACCCCAGATTGTTCTGAGCGATGGCGTTGCCTTGATTCGCCGCCTCTCGATACCACCGTGCCTCTTGCGGCCTGTCTATCCGAATGCCCTTGCCGAACCCGTAACAAATCCCGAGCGACAATTGGGCAACGGCATCACCGCTTTCTGCGAGTTGTTTCATCTGATCTGAGTAAGAGTGCGTGTCTGAGTAGGAAGCGGTTGCTGAGACCTTAGCAGGGCTCGGTGTCAGATATTGCAGTGGCTCCCTTTTCGGACTCGGGCGGGAACGAATAGCCTGGAACCATCTCGTGACCTCCGCTTTTTGCGCCTGTGAGAGCCGAGCCGCGACTGCATCGCAGTTCGGTGCCACAGTTGTCATGCCGTTCTCAACAGCCATGCTGTACCATTTGAATGATTCAAAATCGTCCCTGCTCGTGTAGTATCTGCCAAGCGCACACTGTGCCAGCGATTCTCCCTGTTCAGCAGCCTCGCGGTACCACTTCAAGGATTCGCCTACATCCTTCGGAACACCCAAGCCCTCCATATAGCACAACCCAAGCATCGATTGGGCGTTGGGATGCCCTTGTTCTGCGGCTTTTCGGTACCACTTCATTTTCAGTTGCTTGGTTTCCTTCCCGAGCATGAAGTCATAAAGACGGCCCATCTCGAAAGATGCTGCTGAGTTCCCCTGTGCAGAGGCTTTCTCATACCACTTCATCGCTTCTGGGAAGTCTCGACGATTGTCCGGATATGTACCGTTGGCATAGAACCAACCGAGTTTATATTGAGCATCGGCATGCCCTTGCTCTGCCGCTTTGCGGTACCATATCATCGCTTTTTCGTTGATGCCGCGGCCAGAGGCGTCTGTGCCGACTTGCCAGCGCCCGTAGTCATAACGGTACCCAAGCCAGTATTGGGCGTCGGCATTTCCTCTTTCTGCCGCATCACTCAAACCCCTTGAGTAAAGGATTTCGGTCAGTTCGTCGTCCGTGAGGCCAGCATGGACTGATCCAGTGATCGAGATGAGAACCCCGATGACTGCCAAGGACAGGAAGTAGGGAATCAGTCTGGCAAGTGCGAGATGTTCGCGAACGTCTGTTGTCATACGGGTCTCCTTTTGATCTCTCGTTCTCGGTTGCCATCGCCTGTGATAACGTCACGTCGTGTCTGAGGTGTTCTTGTTTGCATACTCTCGGTTTCCAGTTTGGAGTAATTCCATTGAATCGACTGACAAGGGTCATCTTTGTCGTGAGCGAACTATGGCAGATATGCGGATGGTTTTCAACTGGCGGGACAGTCGGAGGTTCGACGGCAGCCCCTGCAACTTCCTCGTGAACCCACGGGGTCAGGCCTTAGATTAGCAATTAGTGTTCAACCTTCCTTTGTTCCTTATCAAGCCGGTCCTCGATTCGGTGGACGAGCCTCCTCAGCGCCTCATCCGTCCCCAGCAACTTCGCCAGCCGCCTGAGTTGGCAACTCACCGCCACCCCCGTCCGCAACCCAAGCGCCATGGCCGCCTCCCGTTGCGTCATGCCTCCATGCCGACACAGCATCCGCGCCGCCACGGCCCGCCACCGGCAATCCCGTTTCCGAACCAACACGTCGCCCGCCTCCAGCCTCGCCACCGCCTCCACGACCTCAAGAATCCTTTTGACCGAGACCGCCCGGCCCTTCCGCCGGAAAGAAACATCCTCACTCACCCGCCGCCCCTTCACCAACTCCTGGTACCGCTCCTCAATCCCCGCCCGGAAATCGTCGCTGCCGATGCCGTGCGCCGACCGCATCAGCGCCTCCCTGAACTCCGCGTCATCATCTGCAATACCAGCCTCCACAAAAGCCCGGTACCGCCCCTCTCGTTCATTCTTGCGCCCCTCCATCAGGGCCAGGACAGGTTCATACTCGACAAATTCATTCCGGGGAGTCAACCCGCCATAGGCCCCGTAACTGCTCCAGGGGTACGTCCGAAGCAGAGCCAGCCGTTCCTCAAGCGGTTTTATCCTGATCTGTGCGATCTTCACCGGATTCAGATGCACATACCGGCTCAACTTCAGCAGGTAGTCATTCCCTTCCACCACCCTCGCCCCATACCGCCCCTGCGTGACGTGCCCATGAGATTGATGCCGACGGTTGTAGTACACGCCATATCCCGTCAGTACCCCCTGCATGAACCGCCCCAAGTTCCCTCGGGGCGTCTCCGCCACAAGGTGGAAATGGTTCGCCATCAGGCTGAACAGATACACCCGCACCTGACACGTCTCCGCCGCCTCCGCGATCCGCTTCAACAGATACCGGCGATCCACATCATCCTGAAACAGATCAGCCCCGCCATTGGCCCGCACCGTCACATGGTAAATCGCACCCTTATATTCCACTCGGAGTCGTCTCGACATGCTCCCCACTCTACAGGCCCATGCCATCGTATTCAAGCGTATTCTTTATTCTAAGGCCTGACCCCACGTGTTCTCCAAGAGCGGTGAAGCGCCGTTGGCCGTCATGCTGTAGCCTGGCACAAACAACACCGTGCAAATCGCCGCCGGTGACTTCGACTCGTATGGATCCGGCACGATTTCATGAAAGAAAATACTGGCCAGGTCCCGGACCGTTTGTTTCGAGAATGAGGCCCAAAGACGAAGCTGATGCAGTTTCTCCCGGCGCGCGCAATACCTGGCACCATTCAGGCCGTTGGCGATGCAAATAGCCGACAGCCGCGCCGCCGCATAGAAGCGGCTGATGAGCGAGCGCCTCCTCATGAGGCGTGCGCCTTCTGGATGGTCAACTGTAACATTTGGGGTAACTTCTCCTTCCTTGACGGTCCCAGTCCGCCGGAAGGCGTCCCCCAAAAAAAGAGGGCGCGCTCCAGCCACGCCCTTCCGAGGAACCGCCAAGCTCCTGTTCTGAACATGACACGGAGGCGCGCCCAGACGGGCGCGCCTTGGTCAGTACCGTTCAGAACTTCTTAACTTGGCGGTTTTCGGAATGACGGTTTCTGCCTAGACGCAGAAAATATATGTGGTTAGGTCGCTACATGCTTCATCCTTTTTGCGATACCGAAATTGCTTTTTCTGTCCCTCACACTCCCGAAATCAGACGGTGACAATAACGATCAGATATTCTTTACCGACAGGCTTGGGCAGCGCGCTCAGATAACACTCGCTCTCTTCGCCAGAGCGTCTTGAATACATATTGTCCGATTCGCCGTCCTTCCGGTCAACATGCCAATTCGCATATGCAGGCTCAATGACTTTCCCTGTTCGGTAATATACGTCGCCACCCAAAATCGAGAGGTGACAACCGATAGCGAGCTTTACGGCCTGCTGCGCATCAGCATACGGAAGGGCCATTTCTGACAACCCAAGAGACTTGAGTGAGCATCCACGGCTCATTACGAACCTACTGTATTCTGAAGTTTCGCCCATATTCAACCTCATGGCGCTGGAACAAAAAGACGGTGATTGATTGAACCTCCGGCCTCTTTGATGAATTGGAAAACACCGTTATTCCAAATACTACCTGGCGTTGAATACGAGCCCGGGATTTCAAGCATCTGCCTTACTACGCCATCCGCGCCTGTGATGGGTTTTACTGAACCTGCGCTTTCAAACGCACGTACACTTTCCGGGAAAGAATGAAATTCCCCGACTCCTCCCTGCATCTGTTTCAGCACCTTCGGCGTGTACGTTGTTCCTTCAAAAAAGCTTTCTGCAGTTCTGGCTTTGCTTAAAATCGCAAGCCCACCGCCGAACCCTTCCGTAACCATGGCTAATCCCATTGCAACTGTGGGGTCGGTTACAGTGTTCCACACATTCCGCCCAATATTCCTTGCAGGAGTTTTGACATTGAATTCCCACCACGACAATTCCCGTATGGTGTCCTTGCACAACCCGAAGGGATCTCTAAAGTTGACCGGATTATTCCCGCAGAAGACATACTGATTCAGCCCACCACTTATCCCGATCGGGTCGTTAGAGAGCCAACGGCCGGTGACGGGGTCATACCATCGAGCCCTGAAGGAATAGAGTCCCGAAGCCCATGAGTATTCCCGCCCCTGCCATGTGAACCTGTTGCCGTAGGCGGAAATCGCCAACACCGTGCCATTGCTGCTCATCACCATGGTCTCGCCCCAGGCGGTGTAACGGTACTGCTCCACCACCGCGCTATTCGTGTTCACCAGCGCCATCACCGAACCCAAGTGATCCTTTAGGTAGAAATACGTATTAGTCACCGCGCCGTAGACCGTCATCGACAGCACGTTATCGATACCTGGCCCATAGGTGTATGCCCGCGTCAGCACGTTGTTGCTCGTCTCAGCCACGATGTGCGAGCCACTGTAGATAAAATTATTAGTTGCAGTTCCGGTGATAACGCTCACCCGTCTGCACAACGCATCGTACCGGTAACTCTCCAGCAGAACCCCATTGCTACTGACCTGCGTCAATTGGTACGCGGCGTCCCATTTGAGCCCCAGTTTCCGGCTCACGCTGTATTGCATGTTCGTGACGTTCCCCGCCAAATCATACTGCACCAGTGTTCCCGCCCCGAAGTTCGTCAGGATATTCCCGACAGCGTACGCATAGAGGTTCGTCACACCGTTCGTTATGGCAATGGTGCGGTTCCCGACCAAATCATAATGCCAGGATGCCGAGTAAGTCAGGCCTGTGTTGGCATATTGCTTCTCGGAAGTCAGCCGGTCCAGTGAATCGCAGGTATAGGACGTCCAGCCGCCGTCCTCGTGGGCGACATTGGTCACCATCCCGGCGGCATTGAACGAATACCCGAAACTCCTGGCCACACCGCCATTGGCTTGCCAGACCAACGAGGTGGCCCGGTCTAGCACGTCAAACCGGTTCGAGAGCGTCACGCCATTGGGATAACTCATCGTGCCCGGCAACCCGTTCGTCGCATAGCCGAGACCGTAACTTCCCTCAGGCGCACCGATGCCCGACAGCCGGTCCGCCGCATCCAAGGTGTAGCTCGTGGTTCCCGCAACCGTGGTTACGTTCGATACCTGCCCGGCGGGGTAATACCCATAGCTCACCTCGCTCTTCGGCACCGCCCCGGTGGTGAACGTCAGCCGGTTCGCCCCGTCAAACACATTCGAGACCACCCCCGCTGCGTTCGAGGCCGTCTTGAGCGAACCGTCCAGATAATACCCGTATTCATTGGTCAATCCGGGCATGGCAGCGGTTCCCGACATCCGCACCTCGGTCAGCCGCCCATCCGTCCCGTAAAGGTTTGTCACCACCGTTCCATCAAACCGGGTTATCGAGCGGACAGTATTCCCCACGCCCCAGTTCACCGTCATCACCTGGCCTTGAATGTTCGTCACCGACACCGGTCGATCTTGCATGTCGAGTGTGTAGCTCTCCACCGCCTGGCCCATGGGATCGGTTATCTTGAGCGTATTGAACTGCCGGTCGTAGGCAAATTCAGTTCTTAGTTCCTGGTTGCTGGTTCCTTGTTGGAGGAACCGGGAAAGGGAGGCCGGTTTGCCGGTCGGCAGCCACGTCAGAATGTTCGTCCGCCCCGCCGTGTCCACCATGTTCGTCAGGTTTCCCAGACTGTCGAAGGCAAAGGATTCCGTCAACCCGCCCGGATGCGTCACCGCCGTGATCTGACCCAGCGCGTTCACCGTCACCGCATTGGTCCGGTATCCCGCCTCGCCGGGCACGAGCACCGCCGTAACCTGGCCAAGACCATTCCTCACGAACCGGGCATCCGGTCCGAGCGTGGGGACCACCCGGCTCACATACCCCGCCGAATCGTATTCAAAACCCGCCCCGTGCCCGTTGGCGTTGGTCACCGATGTGATCAGCCCGTTCGTGGTGTGGAAGAACCGCGTCACGAAACCGCTCGTTCCATTCGTGCATTCGCGCACCAGACTCACCTGCCCGTTGGTGTACTCCAGCGCCAGCACATGCCCCGCGGGGTCTGTCGTCGACGCCAGGGTGCCATCCCCGGCGTTCCAGGTGAATTGCGACAATGAGGAAACGGCATTCCCGTTATAGGCCACGCCGTTGCTCACCACGTTATGCTGCGAGTCGTAGAAGGACACCGCTGAGAGCGTCTCGCCACTGGCCCCATCCTGGATCGTTATGTTCGTCACGTTCCCCGCCATATCATGGAAGTAACGGGTCCATGTGTTGCTCCACACGGCGTCCCCCGCCGCGCCCGGTCCGGTGATCCCCGTGATCCACAGTTTCACCGGATCATAGGCATAATCGGAAACCACATTCGTGTCGCCCCGGTCATAACTTACCCGCGTGGCGAAATCTCCCGGATTAGTGTAGTTCAGACTGTGGGCATACCAACGGTTCCCGGCGGGCTCCAGCGCCATGCCGGCGCCCCGCGCCGTCACCACCGCCGGTTGCCCGTTCCACGCCGGGGTATTCGTCACATAACTGACGTTATAGGCGAACACATGCCCCGCCGCATTGACCTTCTGCGTGAGCACATGGCAGACCGCCTCGTAGGAATACCGCTCGGAATAAGCCACACCATCGGCAAAGCGTGTCGCATTGGTGAGCAGACCGTCCCCGCTGTAGGCGAAGGTCACATAAAGGTTCGTACTCGGCGAATCCACCCGCGTTAAATGATCACCCGTATAGGACAGCGCCAGCGCCTTGCCGTTGTCGTTGGCAACCTGGATCAGCTTCCCGGCGGCGTGGGTGAACGTCAGCCCCGCACCGAACCCGTTCTCAATCCGCTGAATGACCCCGCTCATGTCGAACCGTGCCACCGTGCCGCCCGGCCAGGTCGCCCGGTATTCGCCATTCGTGAAGGCAAGCGCCAGATTCACGGTCTGCGGCGGCGCCAGCGTGAAACTGCCGTCGGCCTCGCCGCAGAACCAGTAAGACTGCCCATCGCCCGTCGCCAGCACCTTGAACGTCCCAGCCCGGCTCCCATAGGCCGCGTTGGAAACCGTCGCCAGCGACCAGTCGAGGCTATGGCTCCAGCCGCCTACGCCAAAGGGCTCCGACGTGCCATGGCCCGCCAAGGAGGATGCGCTATTGTAGGCGCGGGCGAACACCAGCTCGAAAACCGGGCACGCCACCGCCAGATCGGTCCCGTCAAACGTGATGTTCCCGTTGATTGTGTTGATGGGCTCTCGAGTGTTTGCGCTGACTTCATCAGGCTTGGCCACCTGCTGGAGCATGTTGGTTGGAATGGTGAATTCCCAGAAGATGCCGCTGACATCCGGCGGCGTACTGCCGTTCCACGGCAGGCTGGCGCTTAGAGCGGCATTGCTCACCGAGGCGATCCATGGGACCTGGCCCGACGGCCAGTCCACAGGCTCGAAATTGACTTCGTACTCGTCGGTGCCATTGGCTTGGCCTGTTTCTGGACGCTGGAGCATGAACCGAATGGTCGTCCCACGCTCAACATACACCACCTGTGAGTCACACCAGGTGTTGCCGGAATTACAGGAGGCAACCACGCTATTATTGAGCAGAAGATTCCATGTGTCATCGTTTCGGTCGGGATCCGCCACCGTCACCCGCATGGCGAGCGAACTTCTCTGGAAATCGTTGCTGTTGGCGAGACCGTCATGATTCCAATCCCCTCCGGCATCGGCGGGATTCAAGGGATCAAGCCCCCGTGCTGCTTCCCACCCATCCGGCATTCCGTCCTGATCGGTATCCCGCTCCATGGGCAAAGTGCCTACCGCATATTCCTGAGCATCGCAAAGGCCGTCGTGATCCATGTCTCCTGTGCCGTTATTCGTGAGCGAACCAAAAAAATATTGCTCCCACTCATCATTCATCCCGTTGGTGTTGCTATCCACAAACTGGAACCCGTCACATCCGATATCCGGTGACAGGGGATTGGCCCATGGATCCCCGTTGATATCCGTCTCTGGAAGTCCGTTGGTTGTGCCCGCCTGATAACAGGGGGAATTGGATGACAGCAACCGGTAGCCGTCAACCAAACGGGGGTTGTTGCTGATGACATTGGAGGAGCCCGCATTGGTCCATCCCCCCTCAATGCAGGAATAATTAGCGACTATGCCGTTGGCTCTATCGTCCTGATCCCATTCCCCCGCCATGTTCACGGAACCATTGGCCCAAACAACCGAATTCCGCAACAAAATGGTGTTTTCGGTAACGGTGCAACTATGTACGCCACCCCCGCCACCCCCGGAACTGTTGCCCGAAATGACTGTGTTCTGGAC
>Ga0118677_10015267_pt1 | contig 10690 bp, 7 predicted proteins | sample AliMusrvi5mmetaG_FD_86154 | JGI IMG/M metagenome (GOLD analysis project Ga0118677, IMG submission 86154)
GGATTACGACGGCCTCATGGACACTAATGTGCGCTCGACCTTCCTCTTCACCCGGCACACCGTGCCGGTAATGCTTCAGCAGAAGTCGGGAACGATCCTGATGATTTCTTCCATGGCAGGCGTTTACGGGTTTGGCGGCGAGGCAGTGTATTGCATGACGAAGTTTGCGCAGGTCGGCTTCGCCCAGGCCCCGGACCAAGCTCTCGCCGGAAGCGCTGGCCAGCAGCCTGACCGCCGCAGGGGAGAGATCCACCATGGGCACAAATCGGCAGCGATAGAAGCCGGCCAGGGAATCGACCAGCTCATCCCTGGCGGCGGCAGTGAGTTTCCCGCTCGCGTCCACGGTGGCCCAGGTCGGCGAGATGGTGCTGGCGAGTATGGTCTCCTCGCGCAGCCGGTCCAGGAAGTCCCCCTCCACGGCGCCGGCCCGGACCGCCAGCCATTCTCCGCTCAAGGGGCCGGCGCGCACCGAGGTCAGGATGGCAAAGGCGGCCCGAGGTTCCGGGTCGAAGACTCCGAACTGCAAGCGTCCATGGTCCAGGCTCGGGTCCAGGCGCAAGGCCTTGCCGAACATCATCCGGCCGTTGACCTGCACGATGGCCCATTCGCCCTTGAGCACGAGGCGCACGCGCGCGGGCAGGCCCCCCTGGGAAAGCGCCGCGCTTCCCAGCAGGACGGGCCGGGACTCCGGGCCGGCTTTCTGCTCCGCGACCCAGACGCCGTCCCGGATGCCGATGCTCACGCAGCTGCCGTCGTCCTTGTATCTGGCGTGAGCCCACGCCTGCTTGCGGTAGCTTTGCAGGACGAACTCCAGAATGAGATCGCGCCATTTTTCGGTGCCCCGCAGGCAGACCTCGGCGCCGGTGCGGCCCGGCAGCGGGATCAAGGAGAGCCGGTGGTGGGCCGTCGAAACGCTGCCCCAGGCCGCGGCCCAATCCAGGCCCAGTTTCGGCGACTCGAAATCGTCCGCGAATGGCTTGCGCCTGCTCCAGGAGCGCGCGATGATGCCGAGGGTCTCGGCGACGGTGTGGTCGTAGCGCAGGCGCAGGATATGCAGGGCTTGGGGATCGTCCGAGGCGTCATTGCAGCCTGTCTCCGAGGCCACGAACCTGAGGGGATAGGCCGGCGGCGGAGCATTCGCCAGGCTGCGCCCTTCGGCTACGAGCGACGCCGCCAGCCTGGCCGGCGCGGGCATGGATATCGCGGCATCCCCGCCCTGGCCGAATTCCCAGGATCCGCCTTCGGCCATCTGGCGCACCTCATGCGGGGAGAGGTACATCCGTTCCTCTTCCTGGGCGCTCGCCGCTACCCGGCTCATGAAGAGCACGCCGCGCCAGCGCAGCCGGCGCAGGACTTCGTCGGACAGCTCCACGGTGCGGCGGTAGTCCTGGTCAAAGGCGATCAGCACGGCCTTGCGGGGCAGCAGGCGCTTTCGGTGGTAGAAGTCGTCCACATCCTGGAGGCCGATCGGGGTGTAACCCATCTCCTTGAGGCCGGCCGCGATTCCGGCGAAATCCTGGTCGGAGATGGTCAGGCGCTCTCCCTCCGAGGTGAGCTTGGGGATCAGCAGGGCCATGAACTGCGCCTGATCGCGCGAGGCCTCCGGCACGGCGGCCGGCGCCTGGAAATGGCGGCGCACGAAAGCCGGGCCTTCCAGGATCCAGGCGGCTCCCAAAGCCACGCCGGCCAGCAAAAACGTCCATTCGAGGATTCGTCGCATCGGGCCGCGATTTTTTCGCAGGCCCAATTATAAAATATTTATAACATACAAAAGGAACCGATATGTGGATTATAGCGGTAAAGGCCTATCCGCGAGGCTTTACCGGGTGCCCCAGTGGCCTTTGCGTACGGTCAGGAGGGCGTAGTAGGTCTGCGGGCCGGTGATGGCCAAAGACGCGGCCATCCAATACAAGCCCAGCAGCATCCGCGGGCTGGCCTTCTGATACCGGTAGTAGAAGGAGCTGATCAGGCCCATCATGACCAGGCCGAGGAGGTAGTAGAGGATGACGCCGCCCTGGCCCCGCAGGTTGAGCACCAGGACGCGCATCGCCATGGCGGGCGAAAGCAGGCTGAAGACCGCGGCGCCGTAGAAGGACAGCGCCGCCACGGGGTGCTTCTTCCACATGAACTGCATCGCGATGAAGGTCTCGCGCACCCACGACTTCTTCCAGCGCAGCTGCTGGCGCAGGTAGTGCCTCCAGGTCTCGGGCACCAGGGTCGCGGCGCGGGCGGCGTCGTTGTAGATGACCCGGTACTTGCGCAGGATGAAGTTCGTCAGGCTCCGGTCGTCGCCGAAAGTGGCGAGCTGGCCGAAGCATCTCTGGTTCAGCCAGGCGTCGAGGATCTCCATGATGTAGGTCCGGCGATAAGCCGAGAGGCAGCCCGGGCAGCAGGTGACGCAGCCGAAGAAGCTCTCCGCGGACTTGAGCAGGCGGAAGGAGACGAGGTAGCGCACGTCCTGCAGGCCGGTCAGCGCGTTCTTGCCCGCGTTCTCGACTTCCGTGTAGCCCGACACCGCGCCCAGGGTCGGATCCTCGAAGCCGCAGACGATGCGGCGCAAAGCGTCCGGATAGATGTAGGTGTCCGAGTCCAGGAAGACGAGGATCTCGCCCTTGGCCAGCCGGATCCCCGCGGCCATGCCGAAGCGCTTGCCGCTGGGTTTTATGGTGCGGACCATGAGCCCCGGATACCTCCGCGCCAGCCCCTGGAGGATGCGCGGGGTGGCGTCGGTGGAGCCGTCGTCCACCACGATGACCTCCCTCTTCTCCGACGGGTAGTCGGCGTTGAAGCAGCACTCCACCGTTCCCGAGATGGCCTCCTGCTCGTTGCGCACCGAGATGATCACGCTGATCGACGGCGTGTAGCCGGTCAGGGGCGGCGAGCGATGCAGCCAGGAGATGAGGAACCGGGAGGCGAGGAACGCCAGCAAGGAGATGCTGTAGAGATAGACCAGGGGGGCGTACCAGAAGCTGTTGAGGCTGCACCATCTCAGCGACACCCCCAGGACCGCGAGCGGAGCGATGAGCGCGACGATCTTGCGGTGGTAGGCGGAGGTGACGCCATCGACCAGTTCGGACAGGGGCCGGTCCCATTTCAGGGCGACTTCGTAGACCGGGCTCCGGCCCGCGGCCTCGGCCGCGGTGCGGACCTGGCTGACGCGCGCCGGGAACGCCGCGCGCAGGCCCTGATAGTCGGAGTTCAACGCATGGGGCATCCGGAAATTGAAAACGACGGCGCTGCCCACGGCCGGAGGCTGGCGCGTGGAGACGAGGGCGCCCTCCTGGTCCAATTCGCTGGCGACTCCCTGGATCGGTTCGGCCTTGCGCGCGAAGAACCCTTGCACCGCGACCAGCGTGCCGCGGCAGGAGACGCGCAGGCGATGGGGAAGAGGGATTTCCGCGCCGGGCGCGGCCAGCTGGGCCGCCAGCTTGGGGAGGCTTTTTTCGATGGACTGGATGATTTTTTCGGAGATACGGGAGGAGCGCGAGATGTCATCGAGCGCCTGGCGGCAGGCGACGCGCAGCTGCGCGTGGCTGCGCGTTTCCAGGGTACGCGGCGCGGCGGCCGGCGGGACGGCTGGTTTGGGGATGACCAGGTCAATGGATCGGATGATGCCGTCGGCGGCATGGTGGGCGCGCGATATGTCGTCGAGCGCTTTTTGGCACGAAGCGCGCATCCGCTCGAATCCGGGCGTCGGCCCCGCCTCTCGGCGCGCGGCGGCCGCCTGGCGCTCGAATTCCGGGAGCTTCTCATCGAGAAAGCGGATGACGTCGCCGGCGATCTGGCAGAAGCGCAGTATGTCCTCGGCGGCCGGGGCAACGGCCGCGCTGGAGCGCTCGAGGCCGAGCCGCAGCCGCTTCAGGGCATCTGAAGAGAGGGTTACGAAGGGGTCGACGCCCATCTCGCCGAAAAGCTCCCGCCAGCCGGCGATTCCCCGGATTTGATTCTCGAGGGGCAGGCTGTCATAGAGCTCCGCCACGCCCGCGGGCAGGCGCGCCTTGGCGAGAAGACTCAAGATGGCCTGGAGGCAGGTCTCGAGCGCGGCGACCGCCGCCTCCTGCGCTTGGTCGAACAGGCGGCGAGACAAGTCTGAGTTCCCGTTCCGGTGCGCCTGGTGCGCCAGGGCGACCTGGCTGCGGATGCGCCGGATCACCTGAAGGAATTGATCGTGCAGGGGGCACGCCGCGCAGTTTTGATGGCGCGATAGTGCCGATGTCGGGCGGCGGGGATCGCCCTCGCCGGTCTTATGGGCGGCCTGATTGGGATTGATGAGACTGAATTTTATTTTAGGCATGTGCTTCTGCGGCGAGCGCTTCAGCGCATTGATATTGTCCGACGGTAATACTTTAACAGGACTTTGATGCTTCTATCGTTAAATCGTCGCGTAGCGGTTGTGACATTGAAATCACTATTCATTCGTATATCTATTTTTAAATAAAATTAAGTAGCACTATTATACCACGAGATTGAATTCGTACCAATGGAGGGAGCGCGCGGCCGGGCCTTGGAAAAGACCGCTAGAAGGCGAGCAGTCCGACGCCGGCGCAGACCAGGATGGTCCCGGCCAGCTTCGCCCAGGAGAAACCCTCGCCCAGGAATGCCAGCGCCAGCAGGAAGGTCACCAGCGGGAATGTGGAGCTCAAGGGCACCAGGCGCAGAGCCTCTCCTGAGGACAGGGCCTTGATGTAGCAGAAGACCCCGGCCAAAGTCAGGATCAGGCTCGCCGTCACCAGCAGGACGGGCAGGAGGCCCGCCGCGGTGACGCTCGCGCGCGCCGCCGGCCAGCCCCAAAGGAACGCGGCCAAGGACAGCACGGCGTTGACCCCCATGCGCAGGGCGAAGGCCTCGTGGGGCCCCAGATAGCGCAAGGTCAGCTTGTCGATGAAGCCGGAGACGCCCCAGAGCAGCGCCGTCAGCAGGATGAGGAAGACCGGTCCCTTGGGCATGGATTCAGGCCAGGTTCTTGATGCAGGCCGCCATGATATGCGGCGCGCTCAGGCCGTGGCGCTCGTAGAGTTCCGCGGGCGTGCCCGACTCCCCCATCTCCCGCGCGCCCAAGACCACCACCGGCTTGGCGAGGCCCAGCATGGCCGCGGCCTCGCAGACCGCGCTGCCCAGGCCCCCGACGATGTTGTGGTCCTCCACGGTGACGAGCCGCGCGCTGTCCTTGGCGAAATCCTCGACCGCGTCCACGTCGAAAGGCGCGATCGTCCCCACGTTGACCACGCGGACCGCGAAGCCCTTGGGCAGCAGGCCCTTGGCCGCGGCGATGGCCCCCCCCACCGTCCCGCCCGACGCGAACACCGTGGCCTGGAAATTCTTCGGCAGAGGCTCCGGCAGCCAGACCACGTCGGCCTTGCCGCAGGCGAATTTATAGTCCGGCCGGTGCGCGTCGTCGAGCTTCTGGCGCGTCAGGCGCAGGTAGACCGGCCCCTGATGGCCGAGCATCCACTCCACCGCCTGGCGCGTCTCCAGGCCGTCGCCCGGCTGCAGGATGGTCATGCCCGGCAGGGCGCGCAGCGCGGCCAGGTCCTCGAGCCCCATCTGCGAGGCCCCGTCGTCGCCGATGCCCAGCCCCGCGTGCGTGCCCACCAGCTTCACGTTCGCCCGGTTCAGGGTCACGGCCACCCGGATCGTCTCCAGCCGGCCCACCAGGAAGCAGGCGAAGCTCGTCGCCACCGGGATCTTGCCCGACAAGGCCAGGCCCGCGGCCGCCCCGATCATGTTCGATTCGGCGATGCCCAGGTCGAAATGGCGCTTCGGATGCCGCTTGGCGAACTCCGCGGTCATCGTGGATTTGGACAAGTCGCAATCCAGGACGACCAGGTCAGGGAACCGGTCCGCCAGGGCGACGAGCGCCTGGCCGAATGCTTCGCGCGTGGCTTCACCCACCGAGTATCTCCTTGAGCGCCTTCTCGGCTTCATCTTTGTTGGGGGCCTTGCCGTGCCAGGCGATCTGGTCTTCCATGAAGGAGACGCCCTTGCCTTTTATCGTCTTGGCCACGATGGCCTGGGGCCGGTCCCGCACGGCCTTCACCGCGGTGAAGGCCTGGTCCAGCGCTTCCAGGTCGTGCCCGTCCACGCGGCGCGTGTCCCAGTGGAAGCTCCGCAGCTTCTCGGCCAAGGGCTCCAAAGGCATGATCTCGCTGACGTGACCGTCGATCTGCCCGTTGTTGGAGTCCACGATCAGCGTCAGGTTGTCCAGGCGGAACTGGGGCGCCGCCAGCAAGGCTTCCCAGACCTGGCCCTCCTGCATCTCGCCGTCGCCCGTCACGACATAGACGCGCCGGCTGGAGCCGTCGAGCTTCGCGGCCAAGGCCATGCCCAGCCCCATGGAGAGGCCCTGGCCCAGGGACCCGGTCGAGGCTTCCACGCCCGGCAGGCGGTGGCGCTCCGGATGCCCTTGCAGGGGTGAGCCCAGCTGGCGCAAGGTCGCCAACCGTTCCATGGGAAAGAACCCGCGATGCGCCAGCACCGCGTAAAGGGCGGGGCAGGCGTGGCCTTTGGAGAGGATGAGCCGGTCGCGCTCCGGCCACTCCGGCTTTTTGGGGTCGTGGCGCAGGTGCTTGGCGTAGAGCACGGCCAGGATGTCGATGACCGACAGGGATCCTCCGGGATGGCCGGAGCCCGCGGCCGCGATCATGCGGATGATGTCCGCGCGCAGGGCGCGGGTCAATGAGGCGAGAGCATCCATAGGCGGCATTTTATCTAAATGTGCTAGAATCGAGCAACCTTAAAGGAGCGTTGCTGCCACGCTATGGAGACCAAAACCTACATCGCCGCCGTGCGCAAGGCCGCGGATTTCGTACGTTCGAAAGCGCCCGGCTTCACTCCCCAGGTGGGTATCATCCTGGGCTCGGGCCTGGCCCAGGCCGTGCCGCCTCTTGAGGCCGCGGTGATCATCCCCTACGGGGATATCCCCGGATTTCCCCGCACCACCGTGGCCGGCCACATGGGCAAGCTCGTCCTGGGCCGGCTCCACGGCAAGTCCGTGGCCGTGATGCAGGGCCGCTTCCACTATTATGAGGGGCATTCCATGGCGGAGATCGCCCTGCCCCTGCGCATGCTGCGCGGGATGGGGCTCCAGACCGTGTTCCTCACCGCGGCCGTGGGCTCGGTGCGCGAGGAGATCAAGCCCGGCCACTTCGTGGCCCTCACCGACCATATCAATTTGATGGGCAGCAATCCCTTGCGGGGCTTTCATGAGCAAGAGTTCGGGCCCATGTTCCCGGACCTGGGCAACGCCTACGACGCGGATATGCGCCGGCAGGTCCTGGAGATCTGCCGCCAGCGCGGGCTCGTCGCGCGCGAGGGCGTCTACGCCGCGGTCTGCGGCCCGGCTTACGAGACCCCCGCGGAGATCCGCGCCTTCCGGTCCTGGGGCGCCGACGTGGTGGGTATGTCCATCGTCACCGAGTCCATCCCGGCGCGGCAGATGGGCGTCAAGGTGGCGGCGGTGGCTTGGATCTCCAACATGTGCAGCGGCATGAAGGGCGCCAGCCTCAATCATGCCGAGGTCCTGGAGCTGGGCGCGAAGGTCTCCGGCGGCCTGCGCCTCGTCCTCGACGACTTCATCAAGATCGCCTGAGCGGCCCGGAGGCTCTTATGCGCATGCTCGACATCATCGCCAGGAAGCGCCAGGGCGGCGCGCATAGCGACGAGGAGATCCGCTTCATCGTCCAGGCCGCCGCCGCGCCCCGGCCGGAGGTCCCGGACTACCAGATGGCCGCCTGGCTGATGGCCGTGTGCTGCCGCGGCATGAGCGAGGCCGAGACCGCGGCCCTGACCCGGGAGATGGCGCGCTCCGGCGCGCGGCTCGAGCTGGGCGGGCTCGGGGTGCCCCGGGTGGACAAGCATTCGACCGGCGGCGTGGGCGACGGCGTCTCCCTGGCCTTGGCGCCCCTGATCGCCTCGGCCGGCCTGGCCGTGCCCATGATGTCCGGCCGCGGCCTGGGGCACACGGGCGGAACCTTGGACAAGCTCGAGGCCATGAAGGGCTTCCGCGTGCGCCTGGGCATCCCCGAGATCACGGCCCAGCTCAAGAGCACGGGCGTCTGCATGTTCGGCCAGACCCAGGACCTGGCCCCGGCGGACCGCAAGCTTTATTCCCTGCGCGACGCCACCTCCACGGTGGAATCCGTGCCTTTGGTCGTGGCCAGCATCCTGTCCAAGAAGTTCGCCGAGGACCTTGACGCCTTGGTCCTCGACGTCAAGATCGGCTCGGGCGCCATCTTCAAGAACCCGCGGGAAGCGCAGACCCTCTCGCGCGCCCTGGTCAAGACCGCGCGCAAGCTGGGGCTCAAGGCCGTGGCGGTGCTGACCGCCATGGACCAGCCCCTCGGCCGCTACGTGGGCAACGCCCTGGAGGTGCGCCAGGCGGTCGAGATCCTGCGCGGCGATTTCGCGGCCGCGGATTACGCGGAGTGCCTGCTGACCCTGGGCGGCTGGATGGTGCACCTGGCCGGCAAGGCCAGGACCCCGAAGGACGGGGCGGCCAGGCTGGAGGCCCAGATACGCTCCGGCGCGGCTTTGGCGGCGTTCCGCGAGATGGTGGCGGCCCAGGGCGGCGACCCGCAGGTGGCCGACGACCTGGACCTGCTGCCCCGGGCGGCCCTGACCCGCGAAATCAAGGCGCCCAAGGCGGGCTACATTGCCTGGCTAGACGCGCGCCGGGTGGGCGAGGCCGCGGTCATCCTGGGCGCCGGCCGGGCCCACATGGACTCGAAGCTCGACTACGGCGCCGGGTTCGTGCTGGAGAAGAAGGTGGGCGACCGCGTGGCCAAGGGCGACCGCGTGGCCCTCATCCACGGCGACGATAAAGCCAGGGTCGAGGAAGCGGCCGCCTATTTCCTCACGGCCTTGCGCATCGACAGCCGCAGGCCCAAACCCATGCCGGTCATCAGACAGGTGGTCAAGTGAGCGGCGCCGGCCGCGGGAGATCATGATGAGTTCCAAGCTATTCGTCTGCGACCATCCCCTCATCCAGGAAAAGCTCGCGACCCTGCGCGACCGGGCCACCGCGCCCGAGGAGTTCCGCCGCGCCATGGCGGAGGTCTCCAGCCTCCTGGGGGCGGAAGCCCTGCGCGGCTTGCCGACCAAGAAGACCTCGGTGCGCACGCCGCTGGGCCATTCTCCCGCCATGGTCACCACCCAGCCGGTGGTGTTCGTGGCGGTCCTGCGCGCCGGCCTGGGCATGCTGCCCGGCCTGCAGCACCTCCTGCCCTCGGCGCACGTCGGGCACATCGGGCTCTACCGCAACGAGGAGACGCTCAACCCGGTCCGCTACTACGTGCGCCTGCCCCACAACATCCAGGACTGCTTCGTGGTGCTCTGCGACCCGATGCTGGCGACCGGCGGCTCGGTGCTGGAGTCCCTGCACATCCTGAAGACGGACCGGGCCAAGAAGATCGTCCTGCTCAGCGTCATCGCGGCGAAGGCGGGGGTGGCGCGGGTGCAGAAGGAGCATCCGGACGTCCCCATCTACCTGGCGGGCGTGGACGCCGGCCTCAACCGCGAGGGCTTCATCGTCCCCGGCCTGGGCGACGCGGGCGACCGCCTCTTCGCCACCTGACCCCGTCTCTTTTCCCGCCCCGCGGCACCGTCCCGGCAGGGGTCTTGACGGTTTATTTATACGGATGTATAATAAATTTGCACATATGACTAACAAACGCCGGACGGCGAAGCGCGGGGCGCCGCGGCCGGGCTCGGAGCGCCGGCTGCTCGACGCCGCCCGCGCCCTGCTGCCCCGGACCGGCGTCTCCGGCCTGCGCCTGCGCCAGGTGTCGCGCCGCGCCGGCGTCAACCTGGGGCTCTTCCATTATCACTTCGGCTCCAAGGAGGCCTTCACCGCCCGCCTGCTCCAGGAGCTCTACGAGGAGTTCTTCGCCGAACTGAGCCTGCAGTCGCGCGGCCGGGGCTCGCCGCAGCAGCGCCTGCGGCGCTGCCTGCTCGCCATCGGCCGCTTCATGCGCGAGCATCGCCAGTTCATCGTGATGCTGATCCAGGAGGTCCTGCAGGGCCACCGCGGCTGCATCCGGTTCGCGCGCAGGAACGTGCCGCGCCACGTGGGCGTCATCGCCGCCCTGATCCGCGAGGGGCAGGCCGCCGGGCAGTTCCGCCGCCTGCCCCTGCCCACGGCCCTGGGCTTTGCCATGGGCGTGCTGGGCGCCCCGAACCTCATGATCACCATGCTGGAGCGCGTGGGCGCCCGGCGCGCCTTCGGCCTGACGACGGGATTCGTCGTCGGCTGGAACGACTGGGTGCTCAACACGTTGACGATCTCGTACGCCGCCCTGACGGTCTCGGTGTTCCTCGCCTCTCTGGTGCCGGCGTGCACGGGCCACGACACCGTGATCGCCGTCGCCAGCATCGGCCTGCTGACCGTGTTGCACTGGTTCGGGATCCGCATCGGCAGTGGCGTGCAGAACGTGGTCAGCGGGCTGGTCGGAACCCTGCTCGTGGTGCTCGCACTCGGCTGCCTGTTTGCCCCGGGTCCTGCGCCGGGCGGTGCGGTGCATCCCGTGCCGCCGTCGGCGGCGGATCTGCCGCTGTTCTCGGCGGGCATGATCGCCGCGCTCGTCGTCGCGCTGCGCTCCGTGTTCGTGACGTACGACGGCTGGTACATGGCAATCTACCGCATCCTGTTCGGTGTCATGCGAGACGGCCTCGCGGGCGCAGGCGCGCCGAGCAG
>Ga0118677_10015271_pt1 | contig 10689 bp, 2 predicted proteins | sample AliMusrvi5mmetaG_FD_86154 | JGI IMG/M metagenome (GOLD analysis project Ga0118677, IMG submission 86154)
GGCGAAGCCTGCCAGAGGATTCGCGCCGGCTGCCCGCTGGAACTGCCTGTTATCGACCTGCGTCCCCTGACGGCCGGCCAAAAGGACGCGGAGATGCTGCGTTTGGCCAGACTGGAAGCGACGCGATCGTTCGATCTGTCGGCGGACCTGATGTTGCGCTGCTCGCTGTTAAGAGTGGCGGACGAAGAACAGATCCTCCTGCTGACCCTGCATCACATCGCGGTAGATGGCTGGTCGATGGGCGTTCTGATACGCGAACTTACTACCCTCTACACCACATTTATCCAGTCGCTGCCTTCGCCCTTGCCTCCGCTTCCTATCCAATACGCCGACTTCGCCTTCTGGCAGCGGGCGTGGATGCAGAGTGAAGCTTCAGCCCGGCAGTTGCAATACTGGCAGACCCGCCTCAGTGGCGCGCCGCAGCTTCTGCAAATGCCGACAGATCACCCGCGCCCGGGTCATCAAACCTTTCAGGGCGGTACGCTTCATTTTGAAGTGCCCGCGGAAGTAAGCCGGCAACTGCGCCAGTTGAGCCAGCGCCACGACGCGACGCTGTTTATGACCCTGCTGGCGGCTTTTCAGATCTTATTGGCGCGCTACAGCGGTCAAACCGATATCGTGGTGGGCTCGCCGATCGCGAACCGCAACCATGCGGAACTCGAGCCACTCATTGGATTTTTCGTCAACACACTCGCTCTCCGCGCCGATCTTGCCGGCAACCCGGCGTTCTCCGACTTGTTAGCTCAGGTGCGTGAGACCACGCTGGCGGCGTACGATCATCAGGATATTCCGTTTGAGCGGCTGGTCGAGAGACTCCAGCCAGCCCGCAGCCTCAATTACAACCCTCTAATCCAGGTACTGTTCGCACTGCAGAATAATCGCATGGGGAAGCTGGAACTTCCCGGCCTTCGGATTGACGAACTGGATCTGGGCCTGCAGCCCGTCCGCTTCGATCTGGAGATGCATCTGTGGGAAACCGCCGACACCCTGACCGGCAAGTGCATCTATAACGCTACCCTTTTCGACGCAGTCACGATCCGGCGAATGCTGGGTCATTTTGAAGTCTTACTCGCCGGGATCGCGGCAGAGCCCAATCAGCGTGTGGCCGATCTGCCTCTGCTCAGCGAGGCCGAGCGCCGACAGGTTCTTATCGAATGGAATGACACGGCGGTCGATTATCCGGAGCAAACCGTCCATCACATGGTGGAGGCTCAGGTGGCCCGCACGCCCGGGGCGACGGCGGTTACGTTTGGTGAGTCTTCGTTGACTTACAGCGAACTGAACGCTCGGGCCAATCGATTAGCCCGTTATCTGGTGTCCCAGGGGCTGACCGCGGGATCTTTGGTTGGTATTTGTGTGGAACGCTCGCTGGAGATGGCCGTGGGAATTCTGGGCATCCTGAAAGCCGGTGCGGCCTATGTACCGCTCGACGTTTCCTATCCGCCGGAACGGCTGCGTTTTATGGTGGAAGATGCCGCGGCGCCTGTTCTGCTGACCCAGGCAACGCTTGCAGACCGCCTGCCGATATCTTCGTCCCGTGTTGTTTGTCTGGACAGGGACTGGCCAATTATCGAACAGAACAGTGCTGAGAACCCGTTGACAGAATGCACGCCCGACATCCCGGCGTACGTACTCTACACTTCCGGGTCAACCGGGCTGCCCAAGGGTGTGCCAATGCCCCACCGGGCGCTGGCGAATCTGCTCCGCTGGCAACTGGACAGCGGCAGGGTCACCACACCCGCAACGCTCCAGTTTGCGCCCATCAGTTTCGACGTTTCCTTTCAGGAGATCTTCTCGACATGGTGTGCCGGCGGCGTGCTATTTTTTCTCGACGAAGAGCGGCGACGGAATCCGGAAGCGCTCGTCGAATTTATCGCGGTTCACCGGATCGAACGATTGTTTGCGCCTGCCATCGCGCTGCAGCAGATAGCCGAACTGGCGGCCGAAGGGCAGCGGTCATTTTACCTGCGCGAAGTCATTACCGCCGGCGAACAGTTGCAGGTCACGCCCGCACTTTCGCGTTGGTTTGAGCGCATGCCCGCATGCAGCCTGGTCAATCAGTATGGCCCCACCGAGACCCACGTCGTTACAGCATATGAACTGCAAGGGCCGGCGCGGGAGTGGCCGCACTTACCTCCTATCGGGCGTCCCATTGCCAACACGCAAATTTATATCCTGGATCCGCGGCGCAAGCCAGTGCCCATTGGGGTGTCCGGTGAAATCCACATCGGTGGAATCCAGGTTGCGCACGGGTATCTGAACCGGCCGGAGTTGACGGCGGAGAGATTTATCGATGGCACCTACAAAACCGGCGATCTGGCGCGCTGGCTGCCCGACGGCAACATTGAATATCTGGGGCGGGCCGACCATCAGGTCAAGATCCGCGGCATGCGTGTGGAACCGGGTGAAATCGAAGCGCTTCTCACGCAGCACCCGGCGGTAAGCGAAGCTGTGGTCACGGTGCGCGACGCGGGCCACGATAAGGTGCTTGTGGCTTACGTCAAACCGGGACCGGGCGAGTTATTCGATCCGCTCCGGCTTCGCGTATTTCTGATGGAAAAGCTGCCCGAGCACATGGTACCGAGCCGTTTCGTTCAGCTGGACAAAATGCCCCTGACGCCGAGCGGTAAAGTCGACCGGATGGCCCTGCCCGCGCCCGGCGGCGATAGCCTGGTAACCGCCAGCCAGTACGTCGCGCCGGTCACGCCGATTGAAAATCAAATTGCGGCAATCTGGTCGGAACTTCTGGGCGTGGCGCAAGTGAGCGTCCACGATAATTTTTTCGATCTGGGCGGGCATTCGCTGCTCACGGTGAAGATGCGTGGCGAACTGCAGCGTGTCCTGCGGCGCGATGTAGCCACCGTCGACCTGTTCCGCTATCCGACGATCAGCGCTTTGGCCGCGCATCTGGCGCAACCCCGCGAGGCGGGAAGCGCCACGGTCACGCAGGCTGAGTCGCGCGCGCAGAAACAGCGAAATGCATTGCGGCAGCGCCGGCAGGTGCATGCGGATCAGACCAGGCCGGTGGCGTCATGAAGTCGACAGGAGTTCCGGTTACGGATATGGATACGGACAACGCCCTCAACGCAATTGCCGTCGTCGGCATGGCGGGACGTTTCCCCGGCGCCGACAACATTGACGAATTCTGGAGCAATATTCGCGACGGGGTTGAGTCGATTACGTTTTTCAGCGACGAAGAGTTGCTGGAGGCCGGCATAGATCCTGAACTCCTGAAGAAGCCCAATTATGTAAAAGCAAAAAGCCCGTTGTCGGATGTGGATCTGTTCGACGCGCGCTTTTTCGGGATTTCGCCGCGCGAGGCGGCGGCGATGGATCCGCAACATCGCTTCTTTCTCGAATGTGCCTGGGAAGCGCTGGAGAATGCCGGCTACGATGCGGACCGGTATCCGGGCCGGATCGGCGTTTTTGCGGGTGTGGGCGCCAATCACTATCTCTATAACAATCTTCTGCGGAGTGAGAATCCCGGTTCCATCAGCGATATTCTGCAGATGTCGATCGGCAATGACAAGGATTTCGTTCCGACCCGCGTCTCTTACTATCTCAATCTGACCGGGCCAAGCATCAACGTCAACACGGCCTGTTCTTCCGCGCTGGTGGCGGTAAGTCTGGCCGTCCACAGCCTGCTCAGCTATCAGTCGGACATGGCAATGGCGGGAGGCGTCGCCATCCATTTGCCCTCGAAGTCCGGTTACCTTCATCAGGCGGGCATGATCCTTTCGCCCGACGGGCACTGCCGCGCGTTCGACGCGCGGGCGCAGGGCACCGTCGAGGGCGACGGAGTGGGCATTGTGGTGCTGAAGCGGCTGGCCGATGCACTGGCCGAGGGCGACACCATTCATGCCGTCATTCGCGGCTGCGCCATTAACAACGACGGCGCGAATAAGGTAGGTTACACGGCTCCCGGCGTGGAGGGACAGGCGGCCGCCATTGCCGAGGCTTTGGCGATGGCCGACGTCTCGCCGGCGACAATTTCCTATATCGAAGCGCATGGCACCGGCACCGCGCTCGGGGATCCCATCGAAATCGCGGCCCTGACGGAAGTCTTCCGGACCGCCACCACGGCGAACCAGTATTGCGCCGTAGGCTCGGTCAAATCCAATCTGGGCCATACCGATGCGGCGGCAGGCGTGGCCGGTCTTATCAAGACCGTGGAAGCGCTGAAGCACCGGCAGATTCCGCCCAGTCTGCACTTTTCGGAGCCGAATCCGGATATTCCGTTCGCGACCAGTCCGTTTTATATAAACACCCGGCTGCAGGACTGGCCAGGCGACACCACGCCCCGCCGCGCCGGGGTCAATTCATTCGGTATTGGCGGCACCAATGCGCACGTCGTCGTCGAGGAAGCGCCGCCGCCGGCCGTTTCCGCGGCCAGCCGCACCTCTCAGCTCCTGCCTTTGTCGGCGAAAACGCCGTCGGCACTGGCCCGAATCGCCGCCAATCTGGCGGATCGTCTTCAACGGTTTCCGGAAGCCAATCTGGCCGATGTCGCCTTCACTTTGACACAGCGGCATCCCATGCCCTATCGGCACACCGTTGTCGCCAAAGATGTCGCGCAGGCCGTGACACAGCTGGCCGCGTTGGGCGAGGCCCCGGTCAAGGCGCAGGAAGAAGCCCGGGTCGGCTTCCTGTTCTCCGGCCAGGGAACGCAGTATGTCGACATGGCGCGCGACTTATACGACGCCGAACCGTTATTTCGCGCGACTGTGGATCGTTGCGCGGTCTTGCTGCAGCCGCACCTGGGAATCGATCTGCGCGAGGTTCTCTATCCGACCGGAGACAGGAGCGCGGCGGAGCGGAATCTTTTGGAGACGGCGATGGCGCAGCCGGCTCTCTTCACCATCGAATATGCTTTGGCCAGCCTGTGGATGGCGTGGGGCGTTCGGCCCGTCGCGCTGATCGGCCACAGTGTCGGTGAATACGTCGCCGCGTGTCTGGCCGGTGTTTTCTCGCTGGAAGACGGTCTGGCGCTGATCGCCGCCCGGGGCCGATTGATGCAAGGCTTGCCGCCCGGAGCCATGCTGGCCGTGCCGCTCAAACCGGAAGCGGTGAGCCCCTACCTCAACCCTGAACTTGCCATTGCCGCCATCAATGAGAACGATCGGTGTGTGATTGCCGGGACATGCGCCGCTATCGACGCGCTGCATGCGGAGTTGACCCGCAAAGGGCTGACCTGTCGGCCTCTGCATGTCTCCCACGCGTTTCACTCGCCGATGATGGATCCCATCCTGTCCGGCTTTGAGTCGCGCGTGTCGCGGATTCCGCTGCAACCGCCGGCCACGCCTTACGTTTCTAATCTGAGCGGGACCTGGATCACCGCCGAAGAGGCGACCAGCCCGGCCTACTGGGCCCGTCATCTGCGCGAGACCGTGCGCTTCGCCGATGGCCTCACTTCATTCAGCGCCGCGGTCGATGTGTTGCTGGAAGTGGGGCCTGGCCATACCCTGGCGACTTTCGCCAGACGTGGCCGACGCGACCCGCAAGTTCCCATATTCACCTCGCTCCGTGCGGTGCAGGAGGACGTGTCGGATCTGGGCCAGTTGCAATCGGCGCTGGGATATTTGTGGCGGCACGGCGCGAAAATCGACTGGAACGCCTACTACGCGAATGAGAGCCGCCGGCGCGTGCCGCTGCCGGTTTATCCGTTTGAACGCCAACGCTGCTGGATCGAACCCTCCGCCGCGGCGCCGCTTACATCCCCGACGCTCCGCCGTCTGCCGGTCGCCGACTGGTTTTACGCGCCCTCGTGGAAGCTTGCTCCCTTACCCCGGCGGGCATTGACGGAAACGGAAGTGTGGTTGCTGTTCCTCGACCAGGCCGGATTAGGCGAACGACTGGCCTCTGCACTTCGCCATACCGGACAAACCGTGATCACGGTACAGGCGGGCCCGGCGTTTGCGGAATTATCCGGCAGTGCGTTCGCGATTCGTCCCGGTGTGGCGAGCGACTACAGCGCGCTGCTGCAGGCCCTCCCCAATATGCCGCGGAAGGTGGTCCATCTCTGGAGTGTTTCCGGGGATGAGGAGGCCAGCCCCGACCAGGCTGAAACCAACAGCTTTTACAGTCTGCTCTACTTTACCCAGGCGCTGGGCCAACAGCGCGTGGTCACGCCTCTTGAAGTATTCGTAGTCGCCAATCAATTGCATGACGTCACGGGCGCCGATCCGGTGACACCGGTAAAAGCTACTTTGGTCGGCCCTGTGCGGGTGTTGCCGCAGGAATATCCGAATGTCGCCTGCTGTGCGATCGACGTGCCGTGGCTCGCGACGGAAGCGGATGCCCGGCAGACGGTTGAACAACTGACAAACGAGTTCGCGGATATTTCAGACGAACCTCTGATTGCTTATCGCGGCCGGCGCCGCTGGCTGGCAACCGCGGAGCCGATCCGTCTGTCCGAATCGCGGGGCTCCATTCGCGAGGGTGGCGTCTATCTGATTACCGGCGGAATGGGCGGCATCGGTCTGGCTGTGGCGGAGGCTCTGCTGCCCTACCGGCCAAAGCTGGCGCTCCTGGGACGTTCCCCGCTCCCTGAGCAGGGTGAGTGGGATGCGTGGCTGGCGGAACATAGCGCGGACGATGCAACCAGTCGGAAAATCCGCGCTGTGCAGGAGCTGAAAGCCGGCGGTGCCGAACTTCTGGTGCTGACGGCGGACGTCAGCGACGCAGCGGAAATGCGCGCCGCGACCTCGGAAATAACCAACCGCTTTGGCTCGGTTCACGGTGTCATCCACGCGGCCGGTATCGGGGGCGCGAACATCATCTCCCAAACCACCGATGAGGCCGTCGCTTCGGTACTGTCGCCCAAGATGCGCGGCACCCTGGTGCTGGACGAGGTGCTGCGCGATGTGACCCTCGACTTTTTTGTCCTGTGTTCTTCGCTGAGTTCTTTTCTCGGCGGTGTCGGGCAGGTGGCTTATACAGCGGCCAATGCCTTTCAGGACGCTTTTGCCGCCAGCCGCGCCGCGTCTTATCCGGTGCTGTCGCTCAACTGGGATGCCTGGCGGGAGGTGGGCATGGCTGCCTATCAGTTTGTGGACGGGCATCGCGCTCCCCCCGCCGATTATGGTCTCAGCCGGGCGGAAGGACAGAAACTGTTCCTCCAGGCGCTGGGCAGCGGGCTTACACAGCTGTTAATCTCGACTCTTGAGTTCGGGCAGGTGGTGCGGCTGAACCGCAAACCGGATTCTCCGGCTCCCGGCGCCGTCATTCCCAAACAAAGCCGGCCTGACCTGGGCGTGCCCTATGTTGCGCCCGGCACGCCGGTGGAAAGATGGCTTACCGGGATCTGGCAGGAATCTCTCGCGATTGAACAGATCGGTGTGAACGACGACTACTTCCTGCATCTGGGCCAGGATTCCCTGAATGCAATGGGACTGGTCAACCAGATTCAGGAGAAACTCGGCGCGATTCTCCATCTCAAGGCAATCTTCGATGCCCCCACGATCGCGCGGATGGCCGCGTATATGGAGCAGAACTATCCGGACGCGCTGCAGTCGGTTCTGGGTCTGGCAGTGGTCACGCGCCGGGATGCCCCGAGTCATGAGATCGGTCCCGCACTATTGTCCGGAATCCGCGGTGAAGTTGCCGCAAATTTGCCCCGTTTCCGCGTGCCTGCGACGAAGAATCCGCGCGCGGTGTTTCTTCTCTCGCCTCCTCGTGCCGGTTCCACGCTGTTGCGGGTGATGCTGAGCGGTCATCATCAGTTGTTTGCCCCTCCCGAACTGGGGCTGCTCGGGCTGGAGGATGTCGCCGACATGCTGACCGACAGCAGCGCCGACTATCTCCGGCACGGGTCGGTGCGGGCTCTGATGCAGATTCGCGGATGCGATGCGGAACAGGCGGAGCGGGAGTTTGCCGGCTATGCGGCGCAGGGACTCTCGACACAGGAATTTTACGCCATCATGCAGGCCGAAATCGGCGATCGGTTGCTGGTCGATAAGACTCCTTTTTACGCCTTTCATACCAGGATCCTGCAGCGGGCCGAGGAGCTTTTCCAGGACGCCCTCTATATTCACCTTTTGCGGCATCCTTACGGGATGATTCGCTCCTTTGAAGAAGTGCGGCTCGACCTGAACAACGCGCTTCCGGCCGCGCATCTCTCCCGCCGCGAGCTCGCCGAGGCCACCTGGGCGCTGTGTAATGAGAATATTCTCGAATTCCTGGAGTCCGTTCCTTCGGCGCGGAAACACCAGATCCGTTATGAAGACCTGGTCACGCAGCCGGAAGCTGTCATGCGGGATATGTGCCGTTTCCTCGGCATCGATTTCGATCCGAGCCTTTTACAGCCCTATCAGGACTCTGGCCAGCGAATGACGGACGGCGTGCACCAGGGCGCCCGTATGATCGGCGATCCTAAGTTCCACCGCCATAAAGCGATCAGCCCCGACGCCGCTACGCAGTGGGCACGAACTTATACCGAAGATTTTCTCAGTGAAAGCACAGGCTCGCTCGCGAACAGACTGGGCTATGTGGAACGCGTACAATCCTGCCTGATCTCTCTGCAGGCGGGAGACGAACGCCCCCCGGTTTTCTGCGTGCCCGGGATTACCGGAAATGTCCTGTCACTGAGCCAGGTCGCGCGCCAACTGGAAGCCGGGCAGCCATTCTATGGTTTGCAGCCCGTCGGCGTGGACGGCAAGGCAGCGCCGCTCCCGACCATGGAGGCGGTAGCGGCACAGTATATCGCCGACATCCGGCGCCGCTATCCGCGGGGTCCCTACTATCTCGCCGGTCATTCCTTTGGCGGACGAGTCGCGTTTGAGATGGCGCGCCAGCTGATTGTTCAGGGATACGAAGTCCCGCGACTATTCATTTTCGATACTTACTGGGACGTCGAGGGGCTTCAATCCGGCTCACGACCGGCAGCCGGCACTTTGAGCGAGGTCGACTGGCTCACTTCTCTCGCGCAGGCGATGGGACTTGGCACGGAACGGCAGTTGCGGGATGTGCGCGAATCGCTGATCGCAGTGCCGGAAGGCGATCGCCTGAATCGTCTGTTAACGATTCTGAAGAGCGCCAATCTGACCCCGGCGCACACGGATGCGGAACAACTTCTCGCTCTGGATCTTTTGTACAGGGCGAACTACGGCATGGTGCGCTATCCCGAATCGCCTGTACCCGTCTCTGTCACCCTGTTCCAGGCCGAGGAGCGCACGCCGGAGCGGGATGCCGTCGCCCGAAGAGACCCCTCCGCCGGCTGGAAGGCGCTTGTCACCGGGGATGTCGAGATTGTTCCCGTGCCGGGCGATCATTTCACAATGCTTGCAAACCCCTTCGCATCCGAATTGGCCCGGAGACTAACCGCCTGTCTGGAAAGCCTGATCGATCATCCATGTCAAACAACTGGTTAAGCCGTCCCAAACCCAATCCGGATGCGCCACTGCGACTCTTTTGCCTGCCGTACGCCGGTGGCGGCGTTTCCATTTTCCGCCGCTGGGTAACTTATTTGCCCGATACCGTGGAACTCTGTTCGGTTCAGCTTCCAGGCCGGGAGACTCGTATTTCCGATGAGCCGTTTACCGATCTGAGAAATCTTGCGAGCGCACTGGCCGATGCCATTCGGCCTGAGCTGAAGAGGCCCTTTGCGCTTTTCGGTCACAGCATGGGCGCTCTGGTCAGCTATGAACTTGCCCGGCAACTCAGCACACAATACGGACTCATTCCGGAACACCTGTTCCTCTCCGGCAGACGCCCACCCCACCTGCAGACAAAAGAACCGCCACTGCACACTCTGGGCGATCGAGACTTCCTGCTGGCTCTCGACCGGCGCTACGGCGGCGTGCCCAGCATTATGTGGCAGAATGACGAGTTCCGGTCGCTGATGTTGCCGGCGCTGCGCGCGGACATCCGGCTTGTGGAGACTTACCAGCTTGCCACAATTGAGCCCTTGTCCTGTCCGATCACGGCTTATGGCGGTCTGGAAGATCGCCTGGTTGAGCGTGAGGATCTGGCGGCCTGGAGTAAATACACATCCGGGAGCTTCGCGATCCGGATGTTTGCCGGAGATCATTTTTATCTGAATCAGGCGCCGGTGCCGCTGTGTGACAGTGTCGCTGACGAATTGCGTCGAACCCGGAGTAAACGGAACAACATCGCGAATCAGGAGAATCACTCTGCCTTCGTTCACTAAATCCGGATCTGTAATTGAAGCGCTTCCTGAAGGGCAAGGGCTTCGTTGGTGGCAAAAGGCCGCCAGCCAGGTCGGCCTTTCGCCTTCGGGACTGAAGCCGTGGCTCGAAGAAGCACGAGAAGTCGCCAGCGATGTCAAGGCCGTGGCGGGCACATCGTACTCTCGCGCTCAGGTTTCGCTGCGTGCGTTTCGGGCGGAGCGTGTCGACCCCGCTTTGTCGGAGTTACGGCAGGGTCTGGAGCCTCGGATTGCCCGGTTTGACGAGATCCGCCGGCAGGCAACTCCCGCTCTCGACAGGTTTCGCGCGCGCATTGAGCCGGCGTTTGTCGAACTGGATGAGAGCTGTCAAAGCTTTATTCAAAAACATATCGACCCGCTCTTCGGGGCGGAGCGCGATCGACAGATGAAAACTCTGGTCGGCACTCGCGGCGGCATGGAAATCGGGGAATTCGAGAAAATGGTCAACCGCCACCTCGCAGTCTCCCATGCGACGGACGCCCCCCTGTCTCTTATACACATCTGACGCTGCTGACGATCTACTC
>Ga0118677_10015274_pt1 | contig 10688 bp, 15 predicted proteins | sample AliMusrvi5mmetaG_FD_86154 | JGI IMG/M metagenome (GOLD analysis project Ga0118677, IMG submission 86154)
ACATTAAGGTGCCGGGACTGGAGCCGAATTGATATCCGGCTTGACTCAAAAGATATTCCTAATATTATAGAGATCAATCCGCTCCCCGGTATCCTTCCGGACCCAAAAGAAAATTCTTGTTATCCCAAGGCAGCAAGAACTGCTGGCATTCCATATAACGATATGCTTAACAAGGTTCTGTATGCAGCGGCGAAAAGGTACAATCTGGTATGAAGAGCAACGCTAAAATATTAATATGCTATAATTCTCCTGTAAGCATCTTCGCTATATATAATGGGAAGCCTGCGGATGAATATTCTGTACCAAATGATCTTTCAGAATCCGGATTTACCAAAGAAATAGGTAAGATCAAAAAATATCTTCGCGGGAATTATACGGGTTTCTTCAGCTGAATTGGGCTGCTTATGCGAGATGGTGCAGAATGAACATCGTCCAGAACGTTTATGCCCAAGAAGGTATTGATTGGTGGGGTTCAACAATCATGTTGAACGGCAAGTCTTTAGTGAATGGGAAATGACAGGGTGATCGGTTTTTATAGGACGGCTGTTTTAGCCGGTTCAATCTGCGGGGCAGCAACCGGGTTCGAATCCCGGCCCCGCAATTTATTTTATTGGAGGATCTATGATTCAGCTCCGGCCCTATCAAGAAAACATAATTAATGATGTTCGCGCTGAATTTGCGTGCGGCAAAAAGCGCGTCTGCATCGTTTCGGGCTGCGGCAGCGGCAAAACCGTTATTATGGCCTGGATGAGCGCACAGGCAAAAATAAAAGGAAACGACGTCCTGTTTGTAATCCACCGGCAAGAGCTTTCTGATCAATCCTCTGAAACCTTCAGCGAGTCAGGGATAAGTCACGGAATCATCGGAGCCGGTTTTCCTATGAATCCCGCCGAGAAGATTCAAATAGCAAGCATTCAAACGGTGATTCGGCGCTTGGACAGAATCAACACTCCGGTAATCATCATCCTCGACGAAAGCCACCATGCCACGGCGAACACTTGGAAGCGCCTGCTGGCTGCTTACCCTAACGCTTTTGTAATCGGCCTTACAGCGACTCCTGCCAGGCTAGGAGGGCAAGGGCTAGGAGATATCTTCGAATCCCTTGTGATGGGGCCAAGCGTAAAAAAGCTAATCGAGGACGGCTATCTAGCTCCTTTTAAATATTACGCACCTCCGCAAATCGCCAACATGAACGGCGTGAAGGTAAAAATGGGCGACTACGATCAGAAGCAAATCGCAGAAATCATGGACAATAATGTGATTATCGGCGACGCGGTAGAGCATTACCGGCGTCTGGCCGATGGAAAGAGGGCAATTGTCTACTGCACCAGTGTAGCGCACAGCAGGCACACGGCTGAATCATTCAGGGCTGCTGGCTATGCCGCGTCGCACATCGATGGAGACACGCACAAAATCGAACGACGGCGACTTGTGGCCGATTTCAAGAATGGAGGACTGCAAATAATAACGAATTGCGACCTAATCAGCGAAGGATTCGACTGTCCCGGTGCCGAGGTAGTCATTCTGCTCCGGCCCACGCAGTCGCTTACACTTTACATACAGCAATCCATGAGGGGAATGAGGCCGGATCCGGCGAACCCGGACAAGGTTTGCATCATCCTGGACCACGTTGGCAATGTCGGCAGGCATGGGCTTCCAGACGAAGACCGCGAGTGGTCGCTGGAAGGGGTAAAAAAGAAAAAGGCTGAACCGGGACAAGCGTTCCCAGTCAGGCAATGCCCTAAATGTTACACGGCGCATCGACCGACACCGGCGTGCCCTTCCTGCGGGCATGTTTACGTGATAGAGGAACGGGCTGAAATCAAGAAGGAAAAGGGCGAACTTGCCGAGGTTATCGATATCGAAAGAATGGCTCGAAAACGCGAACAGGGACGGGCCAGAAGCGAATCCGATTTAATCAAAATTGCAATCAAGCGGGGTTACGAGCCTGGTTGGGTTCGAAGAATGTGCAGCCATAAAGGAATCCCGTTTGGAGAGGAAGCTAGAAAATGAACGTGAATGCGAGCAAGTTGTTCGTAATCGGATTGATTGTCCTGGCGTTCGGGCACCTGATTCAAAGCGCCACAACGTCCGGCCTCGGGCTTGGGGTTGTACTGTCGACTTTAATTCTTGGACTGGACGGTGATGGTTCCTGTGACTTTGGAACATGATATTCAAAACCAAATTCGAATCGCGATTTCCCGGCATGGCAAGTTTTTTCGAGTCAATATTGGCCAGGGATGGATAGGCAGCGACTCGGTTCGTATACTTTCCGGGAGAATGATTGAAGTCGGACCTGGCGACGTTATAGTCCGAAACGCAAGGCGCTTCTCAACCGGCTTGCCAGCTGGATTCAGCGATCTGTTTGGGGCGACGCCGGTAATCATAACAGTGGAAATGGTCGGAACGATGGTGGCGGTTTTTACGACCATCGAAGTAAAGAGCGATACCGGGCGCGTGTCGCCTGATCAGCAAAATTTTATAGATGTTATGGGCGCTGCAGGCTGCAGGGTAGGAGTGGCTCGCTCAATCGAGGATGCCGTAGCAATCATCAACGGCGAAACGAAGCGAAAATTAAGCGCTGGAGGCGATTTCGGTGGATGACAAGCGCCTTGCCGATCTTAAAGAGTGCTTTTGCCGGTATGATCATCCTTCGGGCAAGGTGATTATGGAGTTAATCACGGAGGTGGAGCGGCTGCAAGCCATTTGCAAGGCAAACGCAAACATCAAAGCGGCCAAAACGACCGAGGGGTTTCCGAAGTTCTGCAAGGATTGCGGCATTGACCGACCCGGCCACAAGCTCGGGTGTCCGAATGAAAAAATGGAGGCAATATAAATGGTAGTTATCTTATCGTGGTTTATGACCGGTCTCGCGCTGGTAGGTGTGGTCCTGAACATAAAAAAAGACAGTCGATGCTTTGCAATTTGGGTTTGTACCAATTTTTTTTGGTGCGTTTATGACTTCCACCTGGGCGCGATCGCTCAGTCGGCGTTATTCGCGGTATATTTTTGTCTGGCTATATGGGGATTATGGGAGTGGAAGAAATCAGCCGTCGACGCCGACATCATGAACCCCGAACCGACGCCACTGCGCAAAAGGGTTGAGCGAGTATTCACGTGGGTGCTCGACCGCTGGTTCCTTCTCGGGTTCGGCATGCTCATTGCTGGAATCCTCGCACTGTTCTTTTGGGTAACGGCGCTCACAGTTAACCAGGCACGAATCGAGGCCCGCATGGACAGCATGCATATTCAGCAAATGACGACGGCTGCAAGGGCGGCCCAGGCTCTGGATGAGCAGGCGTGGATCCGGGAGCTGAAACGATGAAGGCGCTGACTGTAGTCCAGCCTTGGGCTTACTTTATCGCTAGTTTCATGAAGCAATTCGAAACCCGATCGTGGGCGACAAAATATCGCGGGCCTTTGGCCATCCATGCCGGGCTTGAAAAAATGCCCGACGGAATGCATGGGCTGAAAAGCCTACTACCAGCAACTTGTTTCATCTCTTATGGCGTGATCGTCGCTACTTGCGTCCTGGTTGATTGCGTGAAGGTCATAGGGAACGTTAGCGTTTTTGAAAATGGGCTTTCGCGAATCACTGACGCTGAACTGGAAAACGGGATTGCTGTTACTCCGCTGGAGCTTCAGCTTGGCGACTACTCGGTTGATCGATATGCGTGGATCCTTTCAAACGTCGAAAGAATCAAACCCATAGCGGCTAAAGGGAAACAGCGCTTATGGGACTGGGACGAGGCGAATCCATGCGAAAATCCGTAATCGTTGTCATCTTTGAAGCCGAGGATGAAACTCTGGTCCATTACGCAATCCGGGCAATAAAGAAAAGTGTTGCAACGATCGCCGGTGAATTTCCCGATACCAGGGCTCGGGTTGAGGTCTGCTGCACCGGCGACGATCTGGACCGGTTGTTCGGGAAGGATAAATTTAATGGCGTTTAAGAGAGACACACTGTTATCGTTCGAAGCTGTCCTGCTTGAACTGGAAAGGGTTGATACTATGCACACCTCCTATCGAAACGAGAACGAGGCCATCGGCGTGCTGCTGGAAGAATTTGACGAGTTAAAACGTGAAATGCTCGTAACCCATAATTTTCACGCTGCGAAAGCAGAAGCGATTCAGGTGGCGGCTGTCGCTATAAGGATCGCGGAGTTCTGCGAAGAAATGGAGGCCAAGCGATAATGCGCAGGTATGCGTAAGCCGGTATGTTTTCGCCGATGCGATTCGGAGCTTTGCCGGTTCAGGACGGTGCATTGCATTAAAAATCAGCCAAGAGACTGTTGTTTTTTCTGCCAATGGTGGCACGAAAACGAAGGAGGGCAAGCTGTTGAGCAGTCAGCCTATTCATCCTAGAGAAGCGTTTCGGATCCTTACCTTGTTTGGCTCGGTGAAGCTGGAATCCGAGGTGGCATTTGAAACGCTTTATCATACCCTCGCTCCGCACCAGGCGCAGGCGATTGCGCGCTTGATCGCCTTGCAGAGCAGTGTTGTCCAGTTAGCTGCCGATGTGCTCGTAGACGTTATTCAGACCGTCCCGGACGCCCTGGAGAGAAGTGCGATGCTGCAGCAACTGGCGACTTGCCTTTTCGACCTGCAGGCTTCTTATTCCAAAGGCGCAGGCGAGCCTCAGTAAAAAAAGGCGGTAATGTATGAACACTCTTGAATTCTTCGAAGCAATTTTCCAAGGCTCCGATCGAGGCTTTTCCCAAATCATCAGTTTTCCGAGCATGCGGGCGACGCCCATTCCTATCGATGACTTTTCGGGGCTGGACGTCTCGCAGGGACCGGGCGAGGAAGTGTATTTTTCGCCAGGCATCACTCTCGAGCCGAAAAGCGAAAAGCTCTGCGCCGACGACGTCGACGGCATCACCTGCCTTTGGATAGACGTCGATATGATGAATCCAGGCGCTCATAAAAAGGCCAATCTTCCAGCCAGCGTTGCCGAGGCCATGACGCTTCTGCCTGATGACCTGCCGCCATCCATTGTGGTTCACAGCGGTTACGGCTTGCACGTTTACTGGCTGCTCCGGGAGCCCTGGTATTTCGACAGTCCGGAGGAAAAGCTGGAAGCCAGCAAACTGCTCATAAGGCTGCAGGCGTATATCCGGAGCAAGGCGACTGGGGCAGGCTGGCATGTCGACTCGACGTCAAACCTGGACCGGATCCTGCGCGTCCCAGGGACCAAAAATAATAAGAACAAAAAATTTCCGGTAGACTCTTTGGTGATCGAGTCATGCGACGCCCGGTACAATCAATCGGACATCGAAGAGTTAATTCCCGAGATCGACATTGAAACCGGTGAGCGGATCCGGCGAACATCATTTGAACGCAGGCCGACTGATGGGCCAGCGGCCTTGATGGTTAGCAACTGCGCTTTCATGTTGCACGCTCAAATCAATGCAAAAACGCTGGCTTATTCTGAATGGGTGGCTGTGCTTACGAATCTGACCAGGGCGAATGACGGCATTGATGCCGCACATGCCATCTCGGCGCTTGACACCGAACGCTACGACAAACGAAAAACGGACCGGAAGATCGATGAGGTTCTCGGCTCGATGCATCCGATGGGCTGCGAATATATCAGGCGCGATCTGGGCTTTCAGGGATGCCCGGCAAGCGGCTGCGACATAAAATCACCCTGCGTCTGGTCTCTCGGTAAAGTCCCGAAGGCCAGAGCCCTGGTGAAAAGCATCATCATCCCGACACCTGAAATCATGCAGGACAGGGAGATGATGGGCGCTCTGGCGGTTCTCCAAAAAGAGCGGCCGGTGGACTTTGATGTGTTCAAACAGCGCTGCAAGGGGCAGCTCAATACCAACGTTCTTCATACCGAGTTGAAACGGATCCGGGCCGAGGCCGCAAACCTGATAGTGCACGAGGGCGGCAATAAAGCAATCAGCTCGCCGGAATATGCCGAGGACGGTGACGGCAATCCGGAAGCGGTGCCGGGATCATGGCTCAGTCAGGTTGTCCCGGACGTGCCGATTAACCTAAGAATACCGCCGATGGCCTCCGGTTCCAAGGATTCATGGCGCTTTCAGGCTTCCGGAGTGACGCTTATTCGGTTTACAACGACGGGAACAACTGTAAGCCGGGCCTCGCATGTGCCGGTATTGATCACCAAGCGAATCCTAAATATCGATACCGACCTGGAAAAAGCCGAAGTGACTTTTAAGACGCTGCTCGGCTGGCGTTCGGTCCTGCTGCCGAAATCCACAATATTTTCGAGCAAGAGCATCATGTGCCTTACAAATTACGGCTTAACACTCGACGAAGATATGGGGAAAAACCTTTCCAAATGGCTACCGGCGCTGCAGGCTGCCAATGAATATGAAATTCCTTTAGTGAAGAGCGTTCCCAAGCTAGGCTGGCGAAAAAATCAAACAGAGTTCGCGTTACCGGGGATTCCGTCCTCTTATCAGATTGATTCGCTTGTGGAGTCCAGCGGAATGATCGAGGCCATCGGGCCTATTGGCAGCTTCGATATTTGGAAAGAAAACATGGAGCATATTCGGCAGAGTCCCAGGGGCCGGTTCATCCTGGCTGCGTCTTTCGCGGCACCGCTGCTCCGCATCATCGACAAGCGCTCATTTACTCTGCACAATTGGGGTGATTCGGAGGACGGCAAGTCGGCGACGCTATACGCAGCGCTTTCCGTTTGGGGCAGGCCCAACATACTGCGCATGACGTTTAATACGACGCAGACGGCCCTGGAGAAATATGCCGAGTTTTTTACGGATCTGCCGCTCGGCATCAACGAATATGAAATCGTCAACGATCGGCGTACAGGAGTCAGTAACGCCGAGACTATGGTGTATATGCTGAGCGAGGAACGCGGTCGTCAAAGGGCCAACAAGGACGGATCCAGCCAGCCGTCGGCGACCTGGCGCACCATCGCAATCTGTAACGGTGAATCGCCTATTTCAAAACCCAACAGCAAAATCGGCATGCTGAACCGGCTGCTGGAGTTTCATGGCGGCCCGCTGCCTGGCGACACGGAATTCTCAAAAGCATTATACGGAATTTTGGATAAAAACGCAGGCCATGCAGGCAATTCTTACGTGATGAGGCTTCTCGCCGCCGATCACGGTGAAATTAGAAGCATTTTTCTTAAGACAACAAAAGCGCTGCGGGCCAAGTTTCCCGGAAGTTTGGACGCGCACGTTGATGCTGTCGGCTGCATCATGACGGCAGACTACCTTTCGAGTCAATGGATTTTTGATAGTTCAGAGGAAGAGGCCAGCCAGAAATCGGTGGAGATGGGCATCAGAATCCTGGAGGAATTAATCAAGAAGTCCGAAGCCAACGAGTTTGATCGGGCCTGGGACTGGCTGATGGACTGGCTGTCGACAAACAAGCAGCGATTCGAGATCTCCAATCAGACCACAATTAAAGTGATTGGCGATGTCTACGGTGTCGATGAAATCGGTTCGATTCATGTAATTAAAAGCGTATTGTCCGAAGCATTGCGTGAAGCAGGCTATTCTCCGGAGAAACTGTACCGCCAATGGGCCAAAGAAGGAAAGTTTTCTACGTCCACTCGTCCAGATGGCCGAAAAGAATACGGCAAAAAAAGGCGCATCGGAAGTTCAGTCGCCTGGGTCCTTCCAATATCAAAAGCGCTATTTGTTCCGGATGAATAATTGTGCGGAACACAATGCGGAACACAATGCGGAACAGGCCGAAGGGCCACTGAAGCCTTATTATATATATATTTATAGAAAATAATTATATATATATGTATCCATGTTCCGCTGTTCCGCAGTGTTACAATATCACGCGTGTGTATATACCCCCTATTATATACACAAGGGGGGGTAGGTATATATATAAGCGTGTGCGGGGGTCAATTTTCGGCGGAAATGCGGAACAAATGCCAATAAAAGGCGTGGTTGATGGTTTTTTCTGTTCCGCAGTTTGTTCCGTCAAAAAAAAATCAGGGAGGTGAACGCTTTGGCAATGGATGAAAAAATCGACGCATGGTTCGGCTCAGCGCCTGTAAATATGCCGCCGGACCCGCTTTACGGGTTGCCGTTTGGACATAAAAAAACGGCGCTTGAGGAAATGACGCTCTTTGAATTTCAGGACAAATACTATGATCACTCTCCGGGCGACTCAGATTTATGGCTCACACTTTTCATGTGGTCTGATTCTCGGGTTGGTGAAGAGCTCAGTCATCTCCTGCTGGAAATAAGAAACACCGGGGCAATCTTGGCTCCGGATAATCGGACAGGCTATAAAATATTACCGGTGATCGGCGTGAACGGATGGGAGTCCAGAGAGGCTTACGAGAAGAAAAGATGGCACCTTCAGCCGTTTAGCGAAAAGCTGAATGCCTTGCTGAAGCGGCTTTCACAGGAGGATCAGCCATGAAAACGAGAAAACCCTGGCCTTGCCTGGATTGTTTAGTAATCATGAAGATGGAAAGCGAAGATTTCTGCAAGTGTCCGGTCTGCGGGAACGAGGTGTGGTTTAACTATAACAATCCAGACTATAACCCGGAAAATAGAAACTTGCAGGCGGTAACGGTAGACGTTGCTTACATATCCCGCTCTTTGCCGGAAAAGTACAAGGTCCCGGCTGGAGGTAACAAGACAGGGAAACGAAGCAAGAAAAAAGGAACCAAGACCTGGACTGACGAAAACGGATATAAGTAAAGAGGGTTGGGTTTAACACCCTCATAAAGCTACTCCGTGAGGAGCCGAAAAACGGGGTGTATGGAAATGACAATTGAGCAAGCAGCGGAAAAGGTAGTCGTTGCGATCAGTAACCAGCTGGATGTAACGCGGCGCGAGGTGATCGGTTCTGCACGAATCGCTAGCGATTTGGGTGCCGATTCGATTGATTTGGTCGAATTGGCAATGGAGTTCGAGGACGAATTTGGCATTGAGATTTCGGATGATGACGCGGAAAAGCTGATCACTGTTGACGATGTGATCCTTTATATTGCGGGGAAACTTAATTTGACAATTTGACAGAACTGAAATATCATAATGATTGGAGAACGTACGCTATTTCGGAGGTCGCTGTTTCAGCGGCCTCTTTTCTTATGTCCGGACGGAGCGATAAAACTTTGGAGGCGTTGATGTGTCTGATGAACGGGTTAAAATTCACTGTGCTTATGATGAGCTTGTTAGCGTTGCTCTACTGGTTCCTCATCCGAGGAACCCTAATCAGCATCCAGATAAACAGATTGAGCTATTGTCGAAAATAATTGAGCATCAAGGCTGGAGAGCGCCGATCACTGTAAGCACTCGCTCCGGCTTTATGATTCGAGGGCATGGCCGACTGATGGCTGCCAAACACTTAGGCTTGACGCATGTTCCGGTTGATATGCAGGATTATCAAACTGAGGCCGAGGAATGGGCCGATCTCATCGCCGACAACCGGATCGCGGAGCTAGCCGAGACAGAAAACAGCTTACTTGCGAGCCTGCTTCGTGAAATAGACGATGGATCCTTCGATATGGACTTAACAGGCTTCGACGAAAAGGAGCTCGCAAGTCTCATGGCAAGGCTCGAAGCGGGCGATGCCAAAGACGACGATTTTGATGTGGATGCGGCGGTAGAAGAAATCGAGGTTCCGGTGACTCAGCCCGGAGACATTTGGACACTCGGCAAACATAGAGTGATGTGCGGCGACAGTACCGATTCAGGTGCTGTCGCTTTACTTATGGCTGGACAGAAAGCCGATATGATCTTCACTGATCCGCCGTATAACGTCGACTATGGTGCCAACAAACATCACCCGTCGTGGAATATTCGGGCCATTGCAGGTGACAAGCAGAGCGCTGGCGAGTGGGAAACCTTCTGCAAGAGCCTCTATGCTGTGTTCAAAGAGTTCTGCACCGGCGACGTATACATGTGGGGCGCGTCCGGTCCGGAAGGAATGCGGATGCGGTTATGGCTGATCGACGCCGGTTGTCACTGGTCAACTACGATCATCTGGAAGAAAAACCAGCTGGTACTCTCACCGGCAAAATACCAGCGCATGTATGAGCCTTGTTTTTACGGCTGGTTCGGTAAATCCTCGTTTGCCGCAGACCGTAAACAAACAGAAGTGTGGGAATTCGACCGGCCTCGAGTCTCTAAACTCCACCCGACGATGAAACCCATTGAGCTGTGCGGGTATGGGGTAGAAAACAGCAGCTTGCCGGGACAGATCATTCTCGACCTGTTCGGCGGCTCTGGATCCACGCTTATTGCCTGTGAGCAAGTCGGCAGAACGTGCATGATGATGGAACTCGACCCCAAGTACGTGGACGTCATTGTTCGCCGGTGGGAAGAACTCACAGGGCAAAAGGCTGTGCTACTGGATGCGTAAAACTGTTGAGTGGATGATTAAGGGCGGCGCTCCTGACGTAGATATTCTTCAGGGCCTAAAACTGTCTCAGGAGCAGCTGTCAACACTATACGCTGAGCACCCGGAAATGCTAAAGCCAAGAGAAGACGCCGATGCTGAAACCAGAGCGTTTATCGAGGGGCTTGAAAAGCGGGCCAAAGGCTACGAGGTGGAAGAATCCGAAGTGATAGCGGTTAAAAACGGTCAACCGGTTCGAATCAGAAAAACGAAGCGCCATGTTCCGCCGTCGATCGAAGCTGCCAAGCTGTTAATGCGGTACCGGTCAGGAGATTGGTAGACTGGCGAGTGGGAACATGGGCGAGTGGGTGGCAACA
>Ga0118677_10015275_pt1 | contig 10688 bp, 4 predicted proteins | sample AliMusrvi5mmetaG_FD_86154 | JGI IMG/M metagenome (GOLD analysis project Ga0118677, IMG submission 86154)
GCATTGCATCCCTTGCGTTTACCCCAAGGTTCATCAAGATTTGGCTAATCTGCGACCTATCTGCTTGGATTGTAGCCAGGTTTTCACTTAGATGTAGGTCAATCGTTATAGTTTTTGGAATAGTGTTAAATAAAAGGTCTCGAACAGCGGCTATTTCCTGGTTCAAATCCATAGGAACATACTGCGCCTCAACCTTTCGACTGAAAGTCAGTAAGCTCTTTACAAGATCAGCTCCCCGCTTTCCCGCCTGATATATTTTGTGCAGATCGACATAGTCTGCTTCCCCTTCTTTCTTGCGCAGGAGCATGACCTCAGAATATCCTAATACCACTTGGAGGAGGTTGTTAAAGTCGTGTGCGATCCCCCCAGCCAAAGTCCCTACAGCTTCCATCTTTTGGGCCTGGAGAAGCTGTTCCTGAAGGGCCTGTCTCTCTTGTGCCGCCTTTACACGATCAGAGATGTCACGGACTATTGTCGACGCCCCAATTATGTCGCCTTCCTTATCAATAATCGGAGAAATCGTTAAGGATACAGGGATAGTGTCGCCATCCTTTTTCCGGCGAACAGTTTCAACGGTTTTCACTGATTCTCCCCCCTTAATCTGCTCAAGGAAGCCAAGAATCTCATCCTCACGGTCATCTGGCGCTAAAATAGTTATGGGCTTGCCGACTACCTCGTTTTTCTTGTAACCATAAATCCTTTCAGCCCCTTTGTTCCAGCTTGTTATAGTCCCATCTAAGGTTTTGCCAATGATTGCGTCATCGGAAGACTCAACAATGGCTGCAAGCCTTAGATTTTTTTCCTCCGATTGTTTCCTCTCGGTAATATCCTCCGAAATTCCCAAGAGAAATTGAGTGGTACCATCGGCGTCAATAATTGGAATCTTTTTTGTGTGTAATATCCGTTTGCCCTTATTTTTGGTTGATATTTCCTCTTCAGAAATGTCGAACAGCTTTCCCTCAGCCAGGACCGCCCTATCTTTTGCAGTGAAGAAGTCCGCTTGAGCCGCAGGGAACAAGTCGTAATCGTTCCTGCCAAGTAAGTCCTCTCGAGAATATCCCAGCAGATCTTCTCCAGCCTTGTTGAAACGTACAAATCTAAGACTCTCAGCTTCCTTTACAAAAATCATGTTTGGTATGTTTTCCACGACCTGTTCAAGAAATTTCTCGCTCCTTTGAACAGCCTCTTCCGCCACCTTGCGATCAGAGATATCATGAAAAAACTCAAGTTTAGAAATAGACCCATCCGGATTCCTGAGAGGCGTATCAAAAAGGTCATAGGTTTTTCCCGTTTTGTGAGAGAACCACTCCCACTGGACTGAACGACCGGCAAAGACCTCTTCATTCTTGCACCAAGGACATGGTTCTGTGAGATCGTGGAAATACTCGTAGCACTTCCGGCCATCTACAGTTCCAAAACTGGCTTCAATCGCTGGATTAATGTACTCTATGTCCTGCGCGGCATTGACTATGTAGACACCATCATTCATAGAATGGAGAATCCCCCTGAACTTGTCTTTCTCGTTTTTGAGGTTCTCCTCTGCTCTCTTGCGCTCAGTGATGTCAGTGACCGCCGTTAAAATCCCGCGGGTTTCCTCTTCTTCTGTGGACCCATCATTGCGGCTACTTTCAAGCCTGACATAAAGTGATGAGCCATCTTCCCTTTTGAGCCTAAGATTACAACTTAGTTTCTCTTTTTGCTTAAGCACGCTGGTAATATGTATATCGAATTGGCCCAGGCTCTCATAATCGACAAAATGTCCAAAACCAAGGTCAACCAACTTTCGGCGTGTCACCCCAAGGAGCGTCGCCAAGGACAGGTTGACCTGTTTGACAACCCCCTTCGGTGTCAAGGTTAAATATCCGACAGGAGAGAAATCATAAAGGTCTTGGTATTGGTCCCTGGACTGTTTCAATGCGAACAGGGTCTTCTTTAGTTCGTCCTGCTGCATCTCCAGTTCAATCTGAGCGACCCGAAGTTCGTGAATTATCTCCTCAGAGGTCTTGTCTTCAAGTTCCGGCGGCAACCCTGTGGACTTCGCTATTTGATCCTCAGCGGCTCCCCTATGTGTGCTTGCGCTACTTCCATTTTCGTTCCGGCTTCTTTCATCCGTCATGAGTCCAATTCCTTGCTAACGTTACGGCTCAAATGACCTTTCATCGGCGTATCATCTTCGTGGTCTTGATATAATTCAGGGTAAAGTTTCCTGGCGCAGTCAGGACAGATGCCATGACTGAATTGGGCTTCCGAGTGATCGCTTATGTATTCTTCAATCTGGTTCCAATAACCCTGGTCATCCCTTATCTTCTTGCACGAAGCGCAAATAGGAAGGAAACCGCTCAGTTTTCTGACTTCGGAAAGAGCTTTCTGAAGGTCGCTAATTAGGCGTTCGTTTTCTCGCTCCGCCTGCTTGCGTTCGTTGGACTCGAACAATAAAGCCAAATAACTCTCGACATTCGCTTTGAACAACCTGACAGATTCTGTCATTTGATCCGAAAAATAGTTTTCCTTTTTGTCCAGAATACATATCGTGCCAAAGATGTCACCATCAGGCCACAGTAGAGGGTATCCCAGATAACATATCATTCCAAAGGAATGTCCGGATTATGGTCCCATTTGGTGTCCTTGAGGGCGTTTGGAACAAGCAGCCTCTCCCTCGTAGACATGACAGTCTCACAATAAAGTCCTGTATTCAGTGATATCTTCTCGCCGGAGTGATAGGGATTGCCTGGAACTTTGGCTGATATCAGGACCTCTATCTCCGAGGGATGAACCTTCATGATCAGAGATGCGGGAACACGACATACGGCCGCCATAAGGTCTACCATTCCCTGCCATTGGGTTAGTGTGACGTCTGGGATTTCGGGTTTTGGAGTCGTTGGTTTGGAGGAAGGTGACTCCAAATGAGTTGTACGAGGAATTAGCTGAGAGAATTCCTCAATTTGCTGTTCGATGTTTTTGTCCTGATCTTGCATGAAAGAGTAACCTCATCATTCTTTGTCCAGCATGCCACGGACTGCCACAAGAAGTTATTTCTCGTCGCCAGTCTGGCTAGTTCATTGGACATAAATGCGCCGGTTTGTTTAAAAACTCTGCTGTGCCATCGAATCAATATTTATACTCCACCTTGATGTTCAGTGAATGGACTAATGGATGCAGTATAGCCCGATTCCATTAATCTTCATCAATTATCTTCCGTATCTCCTCAAGGAGCTGGCTCGTTTCAAATGGCTTGGCGATAAGCCCTTTAGCCCCAATCTCCTTCAAATCCGCCTCGATCGCAGAGTTCATGGCGCCACTGGCAACAAGGACCCTGACATTGGGGTCCAATTTTAGTAAAGCTTCGAGACACTGTTTCCCGCTCATCCCCGGCATCAAGAGATCCAGGATGACCAGTCTAATTTCCTCCCGATGTTTTTCATAAAGATTTAAAGCTTCATTACCGTTAGAAGCTTTTATCACCCTGTAATTGGCGCCGACCAATTGACGGGAAACGATAACGACCAAGTTGGGCTCATCATCAACCAGGAGTAGGGTTTCACCCTGTCCCCTCGGTGGTTCTTTATTTTCGAAATATTCTTCTTCATGGACTTCCTCAATGGCCGGGAAATAGATCCTGAACGTCGTGCCTACAGATGGAGCGCTATCGCAAATAATCCTGGCGCCATGCTGTTCCACTATCCCGTATACCACTGCAAGCCCAAGTCCTGTTCCCTTAACCGCTTCTTTGGTGGTGAAGAATGGCTCAAAAATATGACTTGCTGTCTCCTTATCCATACCGGTACCCGTGTCTGATACTTCGATCAGAACATATCTTCCAGGTTTTACGAGAGGGTCGAAGCTGCAGTATTCCTCATCCAACATAGTGTTTTGCGTCTGTATGGTCAGCTTGCCGCCATCCGGCATAGCGTCCCTTGCGTTTACGGCAAGGTTCATCAATATCTGGTCAATTTGATTCGGGGCGGCTTTTATCGTCCAAAGGTCATCAGCCAACAAAAGATCGATTTCTATCATCTTGGATATGGATCGGGCCAGCATGGACCCGGTCTGCGCAACAAGCTTGTTCAGATCAATCGTTTGGAGTTCTATAGGTGTCTTGCGGCTGAACACCATCATCCCTTTAATCAGTTCAGCGCCTGCATGGACAGCTTGCCCTATTGCGTCCATGTCATGTTTTAAATTCTCGGGCAGTTCCTCGTTGCAAAGCATGAGTTCCACGTAACCCGCGATAACCTGGAGCTTGTTGTTGAAGTCATGAGCAAAACCACCAGCAAGAGTCCCTATAGCTTCCATCTTCTGGGCTTGAAACAGTTGTTCCTGAAGTTCAACCTGTTTAGTTACATCATGTTGCACTACTATAAAGTTCGTGAGGTTTCCAGACTTGTCGAAAATGGGAGAGATCGTGGCGTCCTGATGATATTCATTCCCATCTTTTTTTCTGTTGATAAATCTCCCTGACCATGCTTTTCCAACGCCAATGGTATCCCAAATTTGTTCATGAAAATTGGCCTCATGAAAATCACTGTTCAGAACATTCGGCATCTGTCCGACAAGTTCATGGATGCCATAACCACTGAGAATCTCCTGCGCATGATTGACGTATTGAATGACCCCTCTGGCGTCAGTAATGATGACAGCCTCCGCCGCCTGCTCAATAGCGGTGGATAGACGTCTCAGATCTGACTCAGCAAGTTTTCGTTCGGTTATGTCCTGAAAGGAGCCGATGACCTGTGGTTCTTCTCCGTCTTCCACTCTCATTAACCCACGCACTTCTGTCCAAAGGTGTTTACCTGTCGTGGTTATGACCTCTGCCTCTATTGCGAACGGCTCTCCCTGTTCTATTGTATTAACTACAGCTTCTTTGAGGATGGGCCTATAAGGTGGAGTGTAAAACTCCAAACCTTCATCCAGCCCAGGTTGGTAATCCTTTGGGGCTTCGCAAATGTCGTATACGCCTTCGGTCCAGTACAGTCTGTCAGTGAATGGATTGGCCTTCCATCCCCCTGTGCGAGCGATTTTCTCCGATTGACGCAAGAACCGTTCATTTTCTCTCAGTGTGTTCTCTGAACGCTTACGTTCGGTGATGTCAAGAATCACCCCTAACAGCCCAATGACATTGCCTTGGGAGTTTGAAAAGGTGGATTTGTGGAAAACCACGTCGTGAACTACTGCACCGGCGTCCGTGATTTGAGACTCGTAGACCTGAACACCATGATTATTGAGGAGTTCCTGATCTTTTGCATGAAATATTTCTGCAAATTCCATCGGATACATATCGAACACACTCTTGCCGACGAGTTCCTGTTCCTTCTTGCCAAAGAAATCCTCGAACGACTTGTTGAAACCCATGTAGTGGCCATCTGTGTCCTTGTAGAATATAGGGGCTGGAATAGCGTTCATGAGAGTTCTGAGAAATGCGCTGTTTTCCCTTAAAGACGCCTCAGCCTCCTTGCGCTTTGTAATGTCGTGCAGTATCGACAGCTTAGAAATAGACCCGTCTGTGTTTCTAATTGGTGTCTCAAAAATATCATAGGTCTTGCCTGTGCTACTCGAGGTTCTCTCCCAGGTTAAAGACTCACCATCAAAGACCTGTCGATTCTTGCACCAGGGGCAGGGTGCATTTAAACTAGCGAGATATTCGAAGCATTTTCTTCCCGCTATATCGCCACGTTCAGCCTTTAAGCAGGGGTTGATGTATTCTATGTCATAATTAGAGTTTAGAATATAAACACCATCGATCATATGGTCGAGTATGTTCTTGAGCTTGTCCTTTTCGTCTTGAAGTTTTTCCTCCGCCCGTTTTCGCTCGCTGATGTCACGGACGATCCCCGAGGCGTGCCAGCGTCCATCCATCTGGAAACTCGAAAGAGAGAGTTCTATTGGAAACGGCTTCCCATCCTTTCTGAGAGCAACCAGCTCTGTAATCCTCCCCACTGCGTTTCCATGACCGGTCAGGACAAAATCCTTGAAAGCGGACCGGTAAGCGGGACGATATTCCGCAAGAGCCAACAACTCGTGAACGTTCTTTCCCATTACCTCTGAGGAGCTGTATCCGAACAATCGCTCCGATGCCGGGTTCCAGGAAAAGATCTCCCCCTTGTCATTAATCAGGATTATGGCGTCAAGGGCAGAATCGTTGATAGTCCTAAGTTTCTGCTCATTTTTCCGTAGATTGGCGGTCCTTTCCTCTACGAGTTGTTCCAGGTTCTCCTGTAATAGCCTCCGATCCTCTTCTGCTCGCTTGCTGTCGGTGATGTCAACGAAATAGCCACTCCAAACCACTTCACCATTATCCATCGGGGTGGGGCTGGATTGGACTCTGATCCATCGGTTCTCCCCATGCACGATGCCCCGGCCTTCCCAATCAAAGGGGGTGTTGGTTTTTTGAGCCGATTTATTCAGACTGATGAATGAATCCAGCTCGTCAGGGTGTATGAGACGGAAAACCGTTTCATAGTCATCGAGGATGTCTTCGAGATCCAGGCCGGTTAACTCACAAAAGGCTCTGTTTACGAAGTCAAATCGCCATCCGCCTGAAGCCGTCACCCTGAATCGGTATATCGCAGTTGGGATATTGGCCAGCAAATCCTCATACATGCTCAAGTGGTCAGAAAAATTACCGTGGTTAGTGTCTGGAGGCATCACGCTCCACTCCTCCGTGTTAGGGTTGAAGGCCTAGATTAGCCTGATTGGGACAGGGATCTCATAAATCGGTCGATCGAATACCTGCGGATATTGAAGAACATTATGTGGAATCCAAGAATCCGTAACACAATAGAGAACAGTTTTGATTATTTTAACTTATAATGAGTGGAGAAATAAAGCATTATATCGAATTGATACATGATTGAGGTGAGCGGAAGATTCTGGCTGGAAACTCGTTTAGGAAATTCGGCGTAGGCTATCGATTTTCCGAAATATAGTCCATAAAACACAAAAAAGGCGCGTGAAAACAGCTCATTCTCCCACAAACCCCTTGCCCTCACTCAATAAAACCGGCCCAAACCGTGCAACCAGTTCAGGACGATAAACCCTTACCTATACCCCCCGTTGCACCCATAGTCGCGGCCGTATGTTTCGTTGAGTTTATGGATTAATTGCTTCAGTGATTTGGTAATCTGCTCTAGTTCCTTCGTGTGATCCTTTTCCGAACACCGAGGGCAAGGGTCAGGTCAATTAATTTGAACCGGTGGGGCATTGCTTGCGGCGTCGACAAGCGCATCAATCTGATCCCGAATCCTCGCAACATCTGCCCTGGTTTCGATCAGAAAATAACCCAAAATCGCTAAAGTGATCATCTGAACGATGGCCAATACAAACAGTATCTTACCCGTCATTGTTTCTTGTAAAGAATCAACACGCTCTCGATAACCGCATTAATATATTGACCTGCGGGGAAAAGTATCAGAACAGATGGACCTATTCCTGCATGCAAATCAGTTCACCTCACCCACCAGAATAAACGACGCCCAAAAGAAGGGGTGATCATAGCCCTGTTTGCGTATTTCATCCCGTGCGAGTTTTAAGGCTTCGAGCTTATTCTTGCCTTCCTTGATGTTCCTGAAGAATCCCTCCACAAGATCCACAGAAGAACTCTCTTCGACAGACCACAGGCTCATCAACACACTTTTTGCCCCAGCATACTGGAAAGCCCTTCCCATTCCCATAGTGCCTTCACCTGAAATGTTTTTCCCCAGACCAGTTTGACATGCGGTAAGCGCAACCATATCCGCATTCATCTTCAGGCCCATAACCTCAGACATGCGGAGATAACCGTCGGTGCCTGGAGGAACAAGGGTAAACACAAGCACAGGCTCATTGATACCCGGCAAACCCTTACCGAAGTACCCGTGAGTGGCAAATACGATCTTACTGTAATCCCCCAGATTTGGGGCAATGTCTTTCATAAAGGCTCCCTTGTCCGCCTTCAATCCTGTGTACAAGGCGCAAGAACCCTTGAACGCCGTATTTAAATTCTCGGCAAGGTTCCCGGTCAACGGCAGTTGCCCAAATCTGAGCCCACCCACATTGCCTTCCTCCATCGCTGCCATGAGGCCTTTGTACATCCTCGCTTCAGCCCCGGTTAGTTTCGTCGAAGACTCCTTCTCCTGTGCTCGCGCATCCCTCGGGTTGAACACCGGATCGGCTATTACGAGGAGCTTATCCTGAGCCTTTTTTTGTTTCCCTAATGTACGTGCCAAGGTCAAAGCTGTGATTGACTGGTAATAGGAAATCGGATTGCGATCACCGAAAAACTCTGCGCCTGAAGTCTGAGGTTTTTTGTCAACTGTTACGATCTTCCCTGCGTCGTTGAGGACGAGCATTTCAAAGGGCACTACTCCGAGTGAACCATCAGGGATGATGATGAGCGGAGTGTTCTTGGGAATGTCTGGGAGAATATCGGAGAGGAGGATATCAGTGAGTTTCTTGCCGGATCCAAAATCATATTTACCGAGTTTCTCTTCGACTGAGTCGCCCGGTCCCAGTTCCATCGGCGAGCGGAAGTTCCTTACAAGTTCATCTATATCTTTCCTTGGAATGGGTTTAAACAGACCCTTGATGAGACTTTTACCCTTAGTCAAGTAGATGATGATTCCCGGGTCGGTAACATGATAAGCCAATACCCATTCATTGTCTTTCAACGCAGTCTCCTTCAGGTCCATTGGTTGAGGATACCTTGTTGCGGCAAAAAGGGGATACTGCTTTCGGAGCATATCCACATGGGCAGACAGTTTCTGTTTGGCTTCCTTCACCTGAGGCTCAAGGACGGCGATCTGTTCTTTGTTTTGCTTCTCATAAGCCTTCTGTAGATTGTTCGTTAGGGCCGCAAGCTCATCGGTGAGTTGAGAGTCCTTGTCACGAATATCCTTTGGAACATCCAGACCGGCATATTCACTCCTTTTGGATATGGATTCAGCAAAGATTCTGGCTCTAGTGTATTCGGACTCTTTGAATGCTTCCACGGGCCGGTCCATCTTTGCAAGTACACGGGCAAGCCCATCGTAAGGCGCTGTCCTGTAAAATCCACCTATTCGCACATCGAAGAAAGTTTCACGCTCACTGGGGTTAAGACTCGAACGGAGGTCTTCAGTGTGTGCAACAGCTTTTCGGTAATATTCCACCGCCTGGGGATTATCGCCCAGGCCTTCATAGGACATGCCCAGACCTGCGTAGGCCGTGAAAAGGTTGTTGGCGTTTCTGTTTTGCTCGGCGGATTTCAGAAGTTTCTCATAGGCGTTCTTGGCTGAGGGGTAATCGGCTTTAGCCAAGGATAGTCTGCCGAGGGATGAGTTGTAATTTGCCTGCTTTATGAACGGTTCGGCTTTTGCCAAATCCCCGCTGTCGAGGTAGAGATTGCCGATCAAATCGTTGGGCCGGCCGGCTGGAACTCCGATCTTTACATAGATTTCCATCGCCTTCTGAAAGCTCGCTAATGCCTTGTCGTGTTCGCCCAGGTGGTGATAGACTTCTCCCAGATTGTTCAGGGATTTCCCTTCGCCCTTAACGTCCCCGACCTTCCTCTTAATCTCCAGAGACTTTTCGTAATACTCGACCGCCTTGGCGTATTGTCCCCAGCCCTTATACACGGCCCCCAGGCTGTTCAGGGTAGCTCCTTCGCCCGCCACGTCCTCGATCTTCTTTGCTATATCTAAGGACTTCTCGTAATACTCGACCGCCTTGGGATATTGGCCCCAGTCCTGATACACGTTCCCCAGGTTGCCCAGGGTTTGCCCTTCGCCCTTGACGTCCCCGATCTTCCTGTCAATCTGCAGGGACTTCTCGTAATACTCTAGCGCCTTGGCGTATTGTCCCCAGCCCTGATACACGTTCCCCAGGTTGAGCAGGGTATTCCCTTCGCCCTTAACGTCCCCGATCTTCTTTGCTATATCTAAGGACTTCTCGTAATACTCGACCGCCTTGGGATATTGGGCCCAGCCCTGATACACGTTCCCCAGGTTGAGCAGGGTATTCCCTTCGCCCTTGACGTCCCCGATCTTCATTGCTATATCTAAAGATTTCTCGTAATATTCCACTGCCTTAGCGTATTGTCCCCAGCCCTTATACACGTTCCCCAGGTTGTTCAGGGTATTCCCTTCGCCCTTAACGTCCCCGATCTTCTTTGCTATATCTAAGGACTTCTCGTAGTATTCCACCGCCTTGGCGTATTGGCCCCAGCCCTTATACACGAACCCCAGGTTCATCAGGGTAGCCCCTTCGCCCTTGACGTCCCCGACCTTTCTTGCTATCTCTAGGGACTTTTCGTAATACTCGACCGACTTGGGATATTGTCCCCAGCCCTGATACACGTTCCCCAGGTTGACCAGGGTTTGCCCTTCGCCCTTGAGGTCCCCAATCTTTCTGTCGATCTCCAAGGACTTCTCGTAGTATTCCACCGCCTTGGCGTATTGGCCCCAGCCCTTATACACGATCCCCAGGTTCATCAGGGTAGCCCCTTCGCCCTTGACGTCCCCGATCTTCTTGAATATCTGCAGGGACTTCTCGAAATACTCTAGCGCCTTGGCGTATTGGCCCCAGTCCTGATACACGTTCCCCAGGTTGCCCAGGGTTTGCCCTTCGCCCTTCACGTCCCCGAGCTTCCTGTCAAACTGCAGGGACTTCTCGTAATACTCTAGCGCCTTGGCGTATTGTCCCCAGCCCTGATACACGTTCCCCAGGACCATCAGGGT
>Ga0118677_10011652_pt1 | contig 10686 bp, 6 predicted proteins | sample AliMusrvi5mmetaG_FD_86154 | JGI IMG/M metagenome (GOLD analysis project Ga0118677, IMG submission 86154)
GTTATGGCCGGATTCCCGTCTCCGGCTGAACAGTATGAATTTGCATAAATGGCGACCGTGCCAGGCGCCATTGGCAATATCCGGATCCGGTTTCATAACTTACCCGTTCCGCAGTTGGTCAGCCGTATCACCCGTTACAAGCGCAGCAGCAGGAAAGCGCCTTGCGCCGGTGATTAGGCATCGAGACATGGGCGGCGGGTGGTGGAATTTGTGAGCTTGGAAAAATTCAGTAATTTTCGCTGATTAAGGCGAATTAGTATTAACCGCTGTTTTCATACATCCCGGGCAATAATACCGGGAATGTCTTTATTTATTACTTGGAGATTTCAAAAGATGCGGAAAGCCAATACCGGCAACGCTAGACATTATTAATTAGACCATAAAAATATAAATGGTCTATTTGTGGTATGTAGTATAATTTATTTTATAATTTGTTTTGTATTTAATATTGACATTATATTAAACCAACAGTATAATCTTTGTTAATAACTAACGAAGGATTTATCATGCGCCGCAGTTATACAACCGCCATCGAAATAGTTCCGCAACTGGAACGGATCATCAGGGAGCTTCGCCGGGCAGGCGAGAATTTTTTGCCATCAGAACGTCGTCTGCAGGAGCAGGTAGGCGCAAGCCGGATGACTCTGCGAAAATCGCTTGACGTCCTTGAGCGCCGGGGCTTGCTGATTAAAGGCGCAGGCGGCCGGATGATAGACGGAATAAAACAAGTCAAAGGGTGTGTGACCATGGTTTCCGCCGGCTGGGATTTCCCCGGCAACCCGGTCTGGCTGCGGCTCTCAATTCAATTGGAAAAATGCTTGTCGGAGCACGGTATAGAATTCCGTCAGGTAATGTTCGGCTATGACGATCCGGAAAAAAACTGGTCCGGCAAGCTGGATGAAATTCCTGAAATTCTGATCTTCACAGATGCCCCCAATGATTATATCAGAGAAAAAATAATGGCCCTGCGTAACCGCTGCACTCTCATCTCTACCGACGAAGATTATCTTGGGCAGCTCGATCACATTGTTTCGCTCAATAACTATCAGGCCGGTAAAATCGCCGCCGAAACCATGTTGTCCCATGGAGTGAAAAATCCCGCTTTCCTTTACTGGGATTATGGTTATGTTCCGTTCATGAAACGTCGCAACGGTTTTTCCGATGCATTGAAACAGGCCGGGCTACGGCCGGAAAAACATATATACCCGTTTCTTCATCCCCAGCATGAGATGAGAAGCACCGCATTCGTCCAGACCCAGCTTGAAACCGTGCATGAAATATACGCTGCCGGACATGATGGTCTTTTCGTCTGGAGTGATGAAAGCATTCGGGCTATTTATGGACTTTTAAGCGACAAAGTGCGTATTCCAGACGATTTCGTTCTAATGACCCTGGACGGTTGCGGTGAATGCCGCAATCACAGCTTCATGATCGACGCTATCAGTCACAACACCAACGGCATTGCCATGGAACTGGCTGCGCTTGCCGGAAAAATATTAAAACGCGAACCTTATCAAAAAATAAACTTAATTGATACTGAGGTACTCCAGGGCGGAACCGGCCGATGGTAAATCGCTTTTTGCAAAAAACGCTGTCGTGGAACAGTAGAAAGTTAAACCATTAATGGTTAATATGTAACAGATGAGGACAAGCAGATAACAATGATAGCATTTAAATAAAAGCAGGAGGATTGATGCAGAAAAAATTGAAGGGATTTGATGGATTAAAAGAAATCTAAGAGTTTTTAAATTAAGCAATTTCTGAAGGAGAAAAAAATGAACAAGCATCCAGACAAGCAGGCCAGAAAAGGAATCCGGTTGTGGAAACAGGATTTTACACTCATCGAACTCCTCGTCGTGATCGCGATCATCGCAATTTTGGCCTCAATGCTGCTGCCGGCGCTCAATAAGGCGAGAGAAGGAGCGAAGGCGACCAAATGCTTAAGCAACTTGAAGCAGGTGGGACTTGCGCAGCTCAATTATCTAAGTGACAATAATGACTGTTTTTTAAATGTTGGGGTAGGCGGAAATATTGGAACATGGTATACTGTGCTGATTGCAGGCAATTATATCCCTCGGACAAATTATAACAAACGCGGTAATATCGCCATTAGTTGTTATAATCTTTACTGGCGCGGCTCTACGAATATTAATAACATACTATTTTGCCCAACTGCCGTTGTTCCGGCCGACACGACAGTAAATAGAGATGGTTTTGCATGGAATACCACCTATGGCGGAGTGGACAATATACAGTATTCTAAAGTACAAAATCTTAAAAAAATAACTAAACCTTCCTCGCGGTTCATGTTTCTAGACGGAACAGTTCAAACCGGTTATCTTGAGCCGAGTCAATATTTCAGTTTTGCTAGCATGGCAAATGCGGCTAGACAGGATTGGCGGCATTCTCTCGGTATAAATGCTGTTTTTGTTGACGGACATGTGAAATATATAAAAAGGCCGGACGTTAACATGGAAATGTTAAACCAGTGAGCCAGTACCTAAACATATAAAAGACAGTTGAATGTACTTGACCTGGACTCGGATCATACAACTACGGTGTTATCCAAATCTCCAACAACATCACGTTCGATTGATAGCAAAAGAACGCAAGTATAAATTAATCCGCTTGCATTCCTGATTGCCTGAAAACATTAGCAACGCTTGCAAGAATGAATTTTTGAAGGAATAAAATGGAATATTTTTCAGACCATCGTTCAAGATGGATCGGCCGGCATAGAATACTTTACTCAGTTGATGACGCAGTCCTGCCCGCACCGTTTTTCCGCAAAGTTTTCCCATGCGCCAACCCTGCCGGCGTGAAGGTCGCGGTTTGCGGTCTGGGTTACTATGAATTGTTCATCAACGGCAGAAAAGTTTCCGAAAATGTGCTCGACCCGATTGTCACGCAGTATGATAAACGTGTTCGCTATGTTATCCACGACATTTCCGATTATCTTAAAGAAGGCGAAAACGTCATCGGCGTGATACTTGGCAACGGCTGGTACAACTGCCATACGCCGGATGTCTGGAAGTTTTATAACGCAGCCTGGCGCGATTATCCGAAACTGCGTCTGGAGATAAGATCGGCAAAAGAGAACATACTGTTCAGTGACACCTCATGGAAAGTTTCCGAAGGCCCCATCATATTTGACGGACTGCGCAACGGGGAACACTATGACGCAAGGCTGGAGCCCGGCGACTGGCTCTCCTGCACATATAATGATTCGGCATGGGAACATGCCGCCATTGTCTCCCCGCCGGGGGGCTTCCTGGAAGAGCAGACCGCTGCTCCGTGCCGCATCACACAGACCATTGAAATGAAAAAAATAAACATATTCGACGTGTATGACGCGAGTGTAAACATTACTGGACACGCCAGGATTACCGTTAAAGGAAAAGCGGGCTCGCAAGTTACGCTAAGATACGCTGAACGTCTTACCGACGACGGCGAACTCAGCACATATAATCAGGACAAGTTCATCAAAGGCGGCGATTTTCAAACTGATAAATACATAATGAAAGGGGACGGGGTAGAAGTCTGGGAGCCGCGCTTCACCTATCACGGCTTCCAATACATACATGCGGTTGTGGACGGGGACGGCGAAATAGTAAAAATAGAGGCACGCCTGGTAAATTCAGACTTCAAATCCATCGGCCGCTTCAACTGTTCTTCCGAAATGCTGAACCGGCTCCAGGACTGTACACGGCGAAGCTATTTGTCAAACTTCACCGGCATCCCGACCGATTGTCCGCACCGTGAAAAGAACGCCTGGACCGGGGATGCACAGCTCGCGGTCGAAACTGGTCTTTTCAACTTTGACGGTGCAAGGTCGTACAAGCAGTGGATTGACTCCTTCCGCGAAGCTCAGCGGCCGAGCGGGCAACTGCCGGGAATAATTCCGAATGCAGGCTGGAATTACGATTGCGGCCCCGCCTGGGACAGTGCGCTTTTCGTCATTCCTTACAACATCTATCTTTTCACCGGCGACCTGGAGTGCATCGAAAAAAATTACGATCTTATGCGCTCTTACCTTTCTTTCTGCGCGGAGATGAACGAAGACAACATTGTCGCTTTCGGAATTTGGGATTATTGCACTCCAGACTTCAATTGGGAAAAAGCAGCGCCAAAATGGATCACTTCAACCGGTTGTTATTACGGCTGTGTTAAGATGTTCTCAAAGTTCGCGGCGCTACTGGGCAAAGAAGATGACCGGCTGACCTATGCGAAACTGGCTGCGGATATAAAAGCGGCATTTAATAAAAAATACGGTAAATGCACAGGAGTTTTAGCCAACGGAGAAATGACTTCGATCGGGGCGACTTTGTACTGGGGGCTTTGCGAAGATTCAGAGAAAGAAGCCGCGGTGTCGAGACTTGCGGCGCTTGCCGTCGCCAACGATTGCAAAGCCGATTTCGGAATCCTCGGAGCGAAATACATTCCGCGCGTGCTGTCCGACAACGGCCACGCCGATCTGGCTTTTCGCATAATCACCCAGGAGGAATATCCGGGCTGGGGATACTGGATAAAAAAAGGGGCGACGACGCTTTGGGAACACTGGAAAGGGAATTCATCCAAAAATCACATCATGTTCGGCGATATCAGCGCGTGGATGTATCAATATGTTGCAGGAATCACGCCGGATCCGGAAAACCCCGGCTTCAGGCATGTCATCATCCGGCCGCATCCTGTAGCCGGCATGGCATGGGCGGAGGCGGAGCATTTCTCCCCCGCCGGAAGAATCGCATCAGCATGGAAATTGTCCGGCAGTGTTTTTACGCTGGAAATCGAGATCCCGCCGGATGCTTCCGCCACGGTATTCATGCCGGATTCCAGCCGGCATGAAGCCGGTTCGGGAAAACATCGCTTGACTACTGAATTCGACGTTGACCGTTCAGCTCCAAAGCGGGGATCAAACAAGAAAAGTTGATGGCCATTGACGGATTGAATTTTTTCAATATAATTAACTTTACGAAAGCTTAAAGGAATGGACTTTATGAGAAAAACAGCCGCCGGACTATTGTTGTTAGCTGTACTGTACCCCGCAGCGGCAACGGAGATAATTTATGACAAAGAACTGCCGGGATACGGGGTAAATACTATTCCGTTAAGTGCAAACACGTGGAAAAGCAAAACCATGTCGTATCCGATGCCGATAACCGATAAGGATATCCTGCAGACTGGCCCGGAGTTCTTCCAGGGAGAATACGGGAAATCCTGCATTTTTGATTTTGACTGGATAAAACAGTATGGTTTTTATGGCGGCGGGACTTATGATATTAAAAACGGGGTCATGGAGATTCAAGGAGGGAAAAACGGTTTCTATTTCGGATTGGGCAAACACGAAAAATACTCGAAGGATGCCAAAGGGATCCGCTTCGGCTCGGCCTGGGGGCAATCCCCTGGCTCGCTCTTGTATTTGGACATGGACAGTGCCGCCAGTCCCCAGAAGGAAACGGAATGGGAGTTTTCTGCGGGAGGCATCTCTAAAAAGTTCAAAGTTAGCACGGCAGGAAAATCACGGATCGAATTGGCCGGCATATGGTCACTAATCAGCAATGGCGATAATTTGCCTTTTATCATGCTCCGCTGCCTGACTCCAGAAGCCAGGGTGGGGATCAAAAGCCTGGCGCTTTATCCGGCGGGATCCACAATAACATTCAAAAAGGTTTTCACCTTAAAAGACACCCCGGTAATCGCCCATGCCTCCTACAAGATATGCGAGGATTATCAACTGGTTATCAATGGGAAGTCTGCGGATTCAGGAAACCACCTTACCGTCGGCAAATTTCTAAGACATACCGACATCAAATCTTTTCTCAAAAAAGGGGAAAACGAGATCGTTTTCACCAAACAGTTTAGCGGACCTTCGAGCGCAACAGCCTGGTTATTTGAAGGCTGTGTCGCCGATGAGGAAGGGAATCTTACGCGACTGCTGGGAGATAACACCTGGCAATGCGCCTTGAACCCGGGAAAAGGTGGAACATGGCGGAGCCCCGGCGTGGCGGACGGCATGGCATGGACAACATTCACCATGACGACCGACAACAGAGACAGCAATTGCGTCGCTGGTACCGGCCTCAATCCGAAACATATGGGAATATTGGATGTTAGTCCCGTTATCCGGAAATTCCCCGTCTTTGACACCGGGGAACAGGTTGTTTTCAATGCTGCAATTCCGGCCGGGTTGAATGATAAATACTCCGTAAAGGCATCCGTGTATTCCCATGACGGTCTTCAGGTTCTGGCTGCGGAGAATATCACATCGGCGGAATCCAAAATAACAAACGGACTGGCGAATCTGACATTCCGGTTCGATAGCAAAAAAACCGGTCCGTATCTGGTGAAATGGATGGTGTCCGATCCGCAGGGCGGCAAGATCGAAGAAGCCGAAACCGAATTTGTCATCGTTGGCCCGGTCGCACAGGATGAATTGGAACTGAAGTCATTTGAGGAGGAGTTTGAAAAAAGGCTCGAGCTCGTTCAGAAATTTGACTGCGCAAAAGACGTGGAAATCGGTGATGAGTTTCTGGGATATACCGGCATGTATAACAAGCCGGCCTACAATCCCGGGCAGGTGGTGTCCAAGGACGGTATGAAATACCGTGAAACCGGCACAGGCGCATTTCTTTATTATGCCTATCGGCTTCATCTGAAAGAACTGGGTGAGCCGTATCTGGTTGAAGTCGTTGTTCCGGATAACGGAGAACGGCAGATCTATACCGGGGTAGCGGAACAATACCCCGTCTGGTTTGAAAACAATGCACACGGTTTTGATGATCTTTGCACAAGGTCTCCAGTTACCGGCGCCTCCATCACCGGAGGAGCCTATCCTTTGTCGTATAAGCCGAAAAAAATCCGGTTTGTATATTATCCCACCAGTCTGACCGCCGCAGTTACTGTAATTAACGGAGTCGGGAAAGACAAAGCAGCAGCTATCGAGATAAATATTTACCGGGTTCGGAATGGGCTGCCGGCGTTGAAAATACCGGAATCTTCCCGTCTGTTCGGTTCCCATGAGGAACGGGCGCTGTCGGCGGAATCCATGTCATCCGAGAACGTGATGGAGAGAGGCCGTGAGATCAGGAACCAACCCCATCTCTACCAGTGGCGGAACTGGTATAAAATGACCGAGCGAAAAATCAAGTGGCTGCGTTTCCAGGGTAGAAACATGACTACCGAAGGCGCGTATATGTATCTCTCGGGAGATTTTCCGACCAGAAAACATTCTCAGTTTTGGGGGGAAGACGACACCGGCAACCTGCTCTGGCTGGCCCTGAAAATGTATCGGCAGAACCGTATCAAATGCCTGTTGAGCGTGGAATATACTGGATCCCCATGGATCAACGCGGGCGGGTTCGATGACGGCTTGAGCGACCGAAAAATGGCTGAAGGGAAAAAGGACGCGCTATTTCTCGTGGACCGTTATGGCAACCAGATTACTCAAGGCATGAGAGCCGGCATCGATTTCCTTCATCCGAAAATGCGGGAGATCTTTCTGGATGTGTTCAAGGAGGTGTATGCCCATTACAAGGATATTGACGGCGTCGAAGGGGTACTCATGCCAACCGGCACTTGGTTTGCCCCGGATTTTATGAATTGCGCTAATAAGAATCTTGAGAACACGGATGTCGGCTACGGGGATCTGACTGTCGGGCTTTTCGAGAAGGAGACCGGCATCAAACTTGGACTGGGTGAAAACGATCCCACTCGTTTTTCCAAGCGCTACAATCTGTTGATGGGCCAGCACAAAAAGACATGGCTCTCTTGGCGGGAGCAGAAATTGTCCGATTGCTTAAAGCAGATCTCAGACACGATCTGCGAATCGAAAAATAAATGGAAACTCTACGTTTACCCGGGTGCGCTCGTCGGTGTCGCCGGCAAGGATTCCCCGTTTCTTGTTGTGTCTTCAGCGACCGCTGGCGAGCGTAACGAGTATCTGAACAGGCTCTTACGAGAGAACGGCCTGACCAAAGCTCTTGCGAAGAAAAACGACCGGATCAATTATATCTGCTCCACAGTTGATCGGCATCCTTTCCAGGCGTATCGGGATGTTAATGCCAAAACCGTCGCTTTCGGGTGGAATACCAATCCTGGCACCTTGAACTTCATCAAGGAGAACGCCGGATTTTACTATCAGTTCGGTCTGGATGAAATAGACATTCCGGCAACCGGTGTCAAACGGTGGATCTGGTCACGAGGACAGCGGAATGCCTATGTTCCGAGGCCTGTTGGCGAAATCTGCATGAAGCCGTTCGTTGATATAATCAAAACTAATACGCCCAAAATGATCTTTTATGCGTGGCTGGACTGCAATATGGAAACAGCCCACGGCGAACAGATCAGACGGTTCTGCAAAGCGCTTTATGAGACTCCGGAGCTGGAATTCAAAGCACTTCCCCCTGCCGATTCCAGAGGAATTTACGCGCAGACGGCAACGGATGCCAAAGGAGTGAACTATTTGCGGTTGGTCAACAACTCCCCCTGGTCAGTCAGCGGGAAAATCGTGTTTGACGGCGCCGCGTATGACTCCGTATACGAGCGGGCCCTTGAAAAAAAGGACAAAGGATTTTTGCTGAATCTCCTGCCGGCCGACATCAGGATCATCAAGCTCACGGGAGGCAACGGACCGGTGAAGTGCGATTTCGCCTTTGAGGATTCCGTTCGCAGCGAACTAACCGGAAAAGCGCAGGCCGTTCTTGCCAGCAAAGTATTGGCGGAAAAAATTTCCCGCTCGTATCTCGATCAATTGGCGGGCGCGGTGAAAAACAACGATGCGTTCCTGATCTATACTATTCTTGAAGATTTTGAGGTCAAACGCTGCCTGGAAAAGTATTCGTTCCAATCCTTGGAGAGCCAAGGTAAACTGCTTGCGGATTTGAAGAAAAACGGAAAATGTTTCATCAACTGCGCAGCAATTGAGGAATACATTGATCCATCGGGAAACCGCTGGCTCCCTGATCAGGGGTATAACGGGCTGGCATACGGCAACGAATACGCCCAATTCGCGGATCGCGGCGATCTGCCGATTGAGGGGACGGAAGCCGTCAGAGTTTACCAGACGGAAGCCGGTGGGCAGCAGGTCTATTACCACATTCCTCTTCCTGACGGGGTATATGATATTTATATACATTCGGCTCAAACCTGGCAGGCAGGTATGGCTGTTGCGAAGCCTTATTCCGTCACGATTAACGCTGTTGTCAGAGCAAATATCTGTCCCGCCAAAGCTGGATTCGCCAAAGCAGTGGTCGATAAAATTGGCGGCGTAGTCGTTAAAGACGGGTTGTTAAGTATTCAACTTAAAGGAGATGTTGTAATTAATGGCATAGAAATTAGAAAGATTTAGTAGTGTTAAGACATATTGTTGAACCAGCGATTAATTAGACTGAAAGGAACGTTAAAATGAGTAACAAACTAAATGTATTGTTGGTAGCTGTTCTGGGATTGTTTGCCGGAATCTGTGTTTTTGCTGAGGAACCGGAAATTTCCGTAACCCCAGGCGATCAGAACTCGTTGCAGATTAAAGTAAAAGAAAAGGCTGAAAATAGAGCAGTTGCAGATGCAATATTTGGAAAGATTGGCAACATCAATACAGTCAAACTCGGTAAGGACGGGCTATATATTTTAGAAAGTCCTCCCCCCGGACTTAACAATGTAACTATTTGCGGAACTGTCAAGGTGTCAGGCCAGAAGGGTATCGTCAGAATCATTCAGAATGGTGCCGGAAACCTTATAACTGCGGGATATCGGTTTTCGGCATTCGCAAACGAGAACAAATTTTATCTGGGTTTGCTGGTTGTGGGTTTTCCTGATGCAACTCTCCCTGCTGAAAAACAAGCGCGCTATTCCATAATCACCGCCAAAGATAAACTATTTACTTGCGGGGAATGGATATTTTTTACCGCTGTGCTTAATCGGGCGGGAAAAGCGGAGATATTTGTAAATGGAGAACTTGTTGGAGGTGGTTCCATCCAATTGCTGGAGAAAGATGTCATTGCAGGTTGCCCGACGATTATAAGTGCGCCGGAAGTTGGTGACGTTTCCATGGAGATTGCAAACATGGAAGTTTATTACAGCCTGCTAAGTTCCATAGATATAGATAAGCTTAAAGACAAATGGCTTGCCATCCTGAAGAAATAAAGAAGGAACAATCATGACTGCACGAACACTGCCTGATATGCATGTCTACGAAGAGTATGGCTGGCTGCGGGGGATGAATGTCATTCCTTCATGGGCGTCCAGGATTGAAGAGGCGTGGTGGTTTTACGCCCCGGCACGTTTCCGGGAGGAGATTGCCTTGGGGCGTAAAATTCATCTTAATTGCATTCGCTTATGGTTTGAATTTACCGCCTGGATGGTAGACCCGGATAAAATGCTTGCCAATTATCTTGATGCGGTTGCCGCAATTGATGAGCAGGGGATGAAGACCATGCCCTGCTTATTCAACACATGGCATGATGTCACATGGGATTATGGGGGCACTTATCAGATTAACATCGAAAATAATCTGAAAGGCCATTTTGAATATGTCCGGAGTCTTGGCAAAGCCCTCGCCGATGATTATCGCATTCTGGCATGGGATCTGTGTAACGAACCCTCTTCCGTCAACTCGGAGACAATCGAATACCGCTGGCTGGAACAGGTTGCCGCCGAATTGCGAAACTGCAAAATCAGGCAGCCTGTGAC
>Ga0118677_10015278_pt1 | contig 10686 bp, 8 predicted proteins | sample AliMusrvi5mmetaG_FD_86154 | JGI IMG/M metagenome (GOLD analysis project Ga0118677, IMG submission 86154)
GATAGCCCCGCATCGAACGCCGCATCGGCAAACGGCAGCGACTGAATATCCGCCTGCGCCAACCGCTCCACGCCAAGCGTGCGCCCGTACTCGATGCCCTCCCACCCGAGATCGATCGGATACATCGGCCAGCCGTACCGCTGCTGCATCGCCAGCGCGAAGTGCCCGGTGCCGCACCCGGCTTCGAGCACGCGCCGGAACGTCCGGCCCTTCGCCACCGGATCAAGCATGCCGAACATGATTTTGCGCATGCCCTGGTACCACCAGAATTGATCTTCCGATTTGGCGATATTAGCGAACTCCGCCGGATTCATCATATTTCTTGGCGTCCTTGCGCCTTGGCGGGAGACATCTTTTGGTTTTCCAAAATAGACACGAACCTCTACTCTACAACGCCCAACCCTTCATTCAGAACCTTCGTCACGGCGAGAAACAATGGCACCGCCAACTCCTCCACCGGTGCCTTGCGATAGAAGCGGCGCAGGCGCGTGTGCAAGCCCCGCGAAAACTCCGCAGCGACGGCTTCCGCAGTAGGCAGCGTGCGTGGTTGCGCCGCAATCCCGCGCATCCGCCTCCCGAGGCGGAGCAGGTCATCGAGCAGCATCGCTTCCGAATGCAGCAAGGTGTACATCGGATTGCGGTCGCGCTCCACGAACGCGACGATATCGGGTGTCCGCCAGGGTGCATACTGCTTCGCAAGTTCAGTCATGCCGGCTGCGCTCAGCTCCGCTTCCACTTTTTCCAGCAGAGCAGGCAGGCCGCGTGCAGCGGAGCGATAGAACTTGGCCACCGCTTCATCGTCCAGCAGATCGTAGGTGAAGGCGTAAGTCTCCGTGGAAAAATATGGCTTGCTGGCGGCAAACAGCAATACCGGCCACGCCATCCGCGTATTGCCGTAGCGAGTGCGGTCTGAGAAATAAGTTGCCGCAAAGTGTTCGCGCATGAACAGCTGTGAGGTTCGCGCAACGCGCTTCCACACGCTGCGATAGCCGCCTTCCCGTTCGAGCGGCGGATTGGTCCAGCCACCGGCTGGCATCCGGTTGGCGGCGGATACCAGTGTACTTTCAATGATGTCAGGCATTTTGGAATTCCGGCATCATTGTACAGATCGATATCGCCGATTTCCAAATGTTGCGCGCCGCGGCATGCCGCGCCATCCTGCTAAATAATTGATCTGGTACGCACTTGCCTGGGCTTCAACTTTATTTTCGAATCTCGTGAATGGAGTTGGCCGTTCAGGTCTTCGAGCGAGGCAAACAGCCCCTGGAACGAACGCGCCATGCGATCCGGACTGCGCCGGTAGCGGCTGAAGTCGCGCGCCCGGAACCTGCCGTTTACAGCGATCACCGCCGCCCCCATCGGTTTATACTCGTGCGTCCCCTGCGCCCATGCCGTGTCATTTTCAATCCAGAGTGCGAAGCCCATAATGATAATATAAAGCCATCATGACACGTAGAACTTTTCTTCCTGCCGCCGTGGGTTCGGCCTCCGCGTTGAGTCTCGGCATGTACGCGCAACCAGTCAAGCGTAAAGGCCGCATCAAGCAGTGCGTCACCGGTGGCGTCTTCGCCAGATCGGGCCTCAGCTTTGAGGATCAGTGCAAGGCCGCGGCCAATGCCGGCGCGGTCGGGTTTGACTTGAAGGGCAAGGCGGACTTCGCCACCATCAAGAAATACGGCCTGCTTCCAACCATGCTCCCTGGTGGCAGCACTATCCCTGACGGCACCAACCGCAAGGAGTTTCATGATGCCATTGAGAAGAAGACGCGTGAAGCCATTGACGACGCCGCCGCCGTCAAGGCTCCCAACGTCATTCTGCTCGCTGGCAACCGCCGCGGAATGGGCGACGAAGAGGGCATCGCCAACACGGTGATCCTCATGAACAAGCTCAAAGCCCAGGCCGAAGACAAGGGCGTCACCTTGTGCCTGGAACTGCTCAACAGCAAAGTCAACCACAAGGACTATCACTGCGACCACACCTGGTGGGGCGTCGAAGTCTGCAAACGCACCGGCTCGCCGCGCGTCAAGCTGCTCTATGACATCTACCACATGCAGATCATGGAAGGCGACATCATCCGCACCATCAAAGACAACATCCAGTACCTCGGCCACTTCCACACCGGCGGCAATCCCGGACGCCATGAGATCGATTCGTCGCAGGAACTGAACTACGGCGCCATCGCGCAGGCACTGGTCGATATCGGCTACCAGGGCTACCTCGCTCACGAGTACTCACCGGCTCCAGGCAAGGACTGGGCAAAGTCACTCGAACAGGCGATGTCCATCGTCGACGTTTAAGGGCGCCAGACGACCACACCGGGGACGCGGCTTGGACTGCGTCCCCACAAACCTGACATTCTCTACCGGGCCGCCCTGCGCTCCACCACGGGCATCACCAGCGGCAACGCCGCCAGCATCCTCCGCGCCCGCTTCTCCGCCTCGCCAAACAGTTTCCTGTTCTCAGCCGACTCCGCAGAATCCCGATACCGCCCGAAAAACTTCACCAGCCCGGCCACCTCAGGCCGCAACTGCCCGATGCGATCCGGCCGCGCCCCTTCCACCCGGATCGCATCCGGCTTCGACCCGCCCTTCACCTCCACCTCAGGCAGTGCAGCCAGCGCACCCATGATGTCGTGCATCACAGCATCGAACGCTTCGGCATCCTGCCCGCTCATGGCCTGCCGCAACTTTCCCGCCCGCGCTCCGATCCGGTTAAACCCCTCCACCACCTCCCGCATCGCGCCACCCTTCTGCGCCGCCCAATACGCCGAGGACGTTCCTGCAATATCCTCACCGCCCATCAGCAGCGCCGCGCCCATTAGCCACAAACCAGCCCGTAAAATCATCGAATCGCCCCTTGCCGGAAAGTCCGGCTTGGCGATTCTGGCATTTGCCCAAGCGAATCAAAATGCGCGCGAGGTAACTTCGGGATAAACTGTATCTATCCTGATATCCGATTGAAAACACACGGAGGTTATACGCAATTGATGCCCACGGGCAGCAGGAAACGTCGCTTCGGAGACTTCGAGGCCGACCTTGAAACAGGGGAACTGCGCAAGTTCGGCATCCCTATCAAGATCCAGGACCAGCCGATGCGCGTGCTCGCCGCCCTACTCGAGCGCCGTGGCGAACTGGTCACCCGCGAAGAGTTCCAGCAGCGCCTTTGGCCCGATGTGCAGGCGCTCGATTTCGAACATGGCCTCAACATGGCCGTCAGAAAACTCCGCACCGCGCTCAACGATTCCGCCGATACGCCGCGCTTCATTGAGACGCTACCGAAGAAGGGCTACCGCTTCATCGCACCCGTGGTTGCCGGGGAACAATCACCCGCACCCCTCCCTGCTCCTCTGCCCCTGCGGTTGGCCAGGCATCGCGCCACTCTTGCCATCGTTGCCGTTCTGCTCCTGGCCGGGCTTGCCGCATCGTGGCGGCCGAAGCCGGAAGGCCCCATGAAGCTATCCGTCTCCTATAGTGGCTCCGGGGCAATCACGCAGCTCAGCTTCGCCCCCGATGGCAGCACGCTTGCGTTTACGGCCTCTTCGCCGGGCGAGGGCACCAGAATCTTTCTGAAATCACCGGGAATTGGACTCCCGCGCAGGCTTACCGAAGACACGGAGACCACACATACAGAATCCGAGGTGGCCTGGATTCCGGATGGCAGCGGAATCTCTTATGTGCGCAAACAGAAGGAAGGCCTGGAATCACTTTACGCGGTTTCTCCGGCAGGCGGAGCCTCTCGCAAACTGATCGATCTGGGAGACGCCGGAGGTTACTCCTGGGCGCCCAATGCAAAATCACTCGCCGTTTCTCTCAGCCGTGACAAGAGTCAGTATGCGATCTTCTCTCTGCGCCCCTCGGACGGCACGCTCCAGCAGCTTTCGCATCCACCGCCAGAGAATCCGTCCGCCGGCACTCCGCTTGGTGGCGACATCTCACCGCAATTCTCGCCCGATGGCAGCAAAATCGCTTTTGCCAGGGGCCTCGCGAGCACCATGGTCATCCTTGTAATGCCGGCCGAAGGCGGCCCGCCCATCGAACTTGCCAGGCACCGCGGAAGGATTCGCAGCATCGCCTGGAGCGCGAATGGAGAGGAGATCCTCTATTCCACAAGGGCCCGGCCGTCATTGCCATCCATGTATCGCGTCGCCTTGCGCGATGCCAGTCCGTCAGCCGTACCCTCAGTATCCATCGGCGTCGATATCCCCGCGCTGGCAGTATCCCCCAAAGATGGGCGCCTCGCCTACGTGGTAGCCTCCGTCCGATCCGGAATCTGGCATTATGGTCTGACTCCTTCCTCCCCACCGGCGAGAGTGGCGGAATCGGATGGCTTCCAGTCGTCGCCATCGTTTGCGCCCGACGGCAAGCGGTTCGCCTTTTCCTCCAACCGGAGCGGGAATTCCGAGATCTATGTCAGCGGAATAGACGGCAAACAACCAATGCAGCTCACCTCAATTGCCAATGGGGCAAGTGGCTGGCCGCGCTGGTCACCGGACGGTCGCAGCATCGTCTTCGACTCCCGGATTGAGGGAAAGCCGGGCATATACGTCATTGATGCCGAAGGAGGAGCGCCGCGTCTCGTGTCCGAGGGCGCGGGCGACGCAATGATGCCCGAATGGTCCCCAGACGGAAGATCGATCTATTACACCCGCTCTGCCCCCGGCGGTAAAACCGACATCTGGAGAATACGTGCTTCCGGTGGCCACGCCACGCGGATCACCTCCGACGAAGGGTACGGCGCATTGCCGTCGCCAGACGGTTCCGTTTTGTATGTGGGGCGCAGGTCGGAAGCGACACTCCGCGCGATCCCGGTCTCCGGAGGGCCTGCGATCCAAACTGTGCCGGGACCGCGTCCGCATTATATGGTAGCCGCAAGGTCAGGCATCTACTTTGTGGAACAGACCCCAGTTCCTGGCCCTCAACGCCTCCTTCACTTCGACTTCGTGACAAAGAAGACAACGCAAAAGTTGAGCCTGCAAGGGCCGCCCGTGCCTCCCGCACTCGCAATCTCCCGCGACGAAACCGCCGCGCTGTTTGCCCAGTTGGATGACTTCCTGTCGAGGATCATGATCGTGGAAAGCCTCCGCTAGGCCGCTAAATGTCGTCACAACGGCTTCAAGCGAGAATATCACTCCCTCACGGTCGCGGCTCGGCTAGAAGATGAAGATTGCTAGCCGAGCCGCGACCGTGAGGGAGCGATACTTCCGTTGTCCACCCTGCAGGTTTATGAAATACCTGCCAAAAGACGAGGAGTTTAGACCGGCCGCTTTGAACTATAACCAAATCGAGTTTGATATCCTACTGGGAAACCGTTGAGTCTATGCTGAATTGACGCCCACCACTAGCAGGAAACTTCGCTTCGGAGACTTCGAGGCCGACCTCGCTACAGGGGAACTGCGCAAGTTCGGCATCCCCATTAAGATCCAGGACCAGCCGATGCGCGTCCTCGCCGCCCTGCTCGAACGGCCCGGTGAAGTGGTCACCCGCGATGAGTTCCAGCAGCGGCTCTGGCCCGATGTGCAGGCGCTCGATTTCGAGCACGGCCTCAACATGGCCGTCAGAAAACTCCGCGCCGCGCTCAACGATTCCGCCGATACACCGCGCTTCATTGAGACACTGCCCCGGAAAGGCTACCGCTTCATCGCACCACTCGCCGGAGCGGCTGAAGAAGCTGCGGCCCCGCCTCCAGCCCAGCGGTCCATCGCGCGCAGAGGCGCCATCGTCATTGCGGCCTTGCTCACCCTGGCCGGCATCGGAGCCGTCTGGCGCAGCGACCCCGGCCCTCAGGAAAAGGTATCCGTCCTTTATAGCAATTCCGGAGGTACCAATCAGATTGCCTTCTCCCCGGACGGCTCATCCATTGCATTCACCGCCGTCACCCTTGGCCAGCCATCCCGTGTCTATATAAAGACTCCCGGCATCTCCGCACCCAGGCGGCTGACCGACGACGCGGAACCCACCCACACCGAGTCCAACATCGGCTGGATTCCCGATGGAAGCGGAATCACCTTTGTCCGGCGGGAGCGTGGGTACCCGTCCGCCTTGTACCTGGCGCCGGTCACTGGTGGAACGCCGCGCAAGCTGTTGGATATCGAAGCGAGTTTCAGCTATTCCTGGTCGCCTGACTCCAAATTCATCGCCACCTCCCTGCCCGATGCAAGTGGCCGCCCAGCCATCTATCTGGTCAGCATCCCCGACGGAAAACAATGCCAACTCTCTTTTCCGCCGCCTGACCCGCCCAACAGCGGCCCGGGGCTAGGCGGCGACATGGGGCCGCGTTTTTCGCCGGATGGCAAGACCATTGCCTTCGCCCGTAGAAGTGGCAAAGCTTTCACGGTAATGACAATTCCTGCCGCGGGAGGTACAGCAATGGAAATCGTTACTCACCCGAACCGGCCACACGACATTTTCTGGGCAGCGGACGGCAAGGAGATCGTTTATTGCCTTCCACCACAAGTGGATGCACCATCAGTCTACCGGGTGAATGTCTCCAGCGGAAAGCCTCGGCCGATCCACCTTGCTCCGCTGGAAGCTAATATTACCGCCCTGGCCGTCTCGGAGAAGAGCCACCGGCTTGTCTTTGCCGTCTCCTCCATGCGCTCCCGGATCTGGCGCTACGATCTTCCTCGCGGGAGCAGTGCCCCACCCACGCCGTCGCGTGCCGCCGAATCGGATAGCATCCAATCTTCACCGGCATTTTCGCCTGACGGAAAGCGGTTCGCCTTCTCCTCCACACGGAATGGCAACTACGAGATCTACCTCAGTGACCTGGAAGGCGGCCAGCCGATGCAACTTACCAACTTCGGCAAGGGAGAAACCGGCTGGCCACGCTGGTCGCCCGATGGCCGCCAAATCGCCTTCGACGCCCGGCCCAACGGGCAATCCGGCGTTTATGTGGTTGACTCGGCCGGCGGCACCCCTCGACTTCTCACTCGCGCATCCGGCCATGCCGTGATGCCCGAATGGTCGCCGGATGGCACTACAATCTATTACACGCTTGACACTGCGCAAGGTTCGGATATCTGGAAAGTCCCTGCCGCCGGAGGCACCCCAGTCCGCATCACGACGGACGGAAGCTTCGGGACTATTCCGTCGCCCGACGGGAAGACCCTATACGCCGGCGTAAGACGCAAGCCGCGGCTTCGCGCAATCCCCCTCAACGGCCAGGATGCGCCGGAGGCGATCGATGGTCCCCGGCACGGCTTAATGGCAGGCGCAACCAGTGGAATCTATTTCGTCCAGTTGGCGCCCAATCGCGGACCGGCCCGGCTGATGCAGTATAGCTACGCTACAAAGAAAACAACGCTGCGGTTGCAGTTCCAGGGATCGCCCATTGCTCCTGCGCTGGCCGTATCCCCCGACGAATCCCAAGTGCTCTTTTCTCAATTCGATGAGTTCCTTTCGCGCATCATGCTGGTGGAAAACTTCCGCTGACCGTAGCACGGCACGCAGATGAAATCGTAGCGCGGACATTCATGTCTGCAGCGTCGAGATTCGCCTCGACGTTTTGTTCTCAACACCGAGCCAGACCTCGTCACGAATGTCGAGGCAAATGACACGCTGTCGCCAGCCTTCCAATTGATATATGATGATCGCTGCCATATGCTCAAACTCATCACCCTCCTGGCATGCCTTGCCGCCAACTTCTCCCTCTTCGCGCAAAGCGATCGAGGCACCATTACCGGCGTGATTATGGACGCCAGCGGCGCATCCATCCCCGGCGCGAAAATCATCCTCACCAACGTAGCAACCGGCTTCAAGACCGACACCCAGTCCACCGGCACCGGCAACTACACCCTCGCCGCGCTCCCGGTCGGCACCTATACGCTGCACGTCGAAGCCAACGGCTTCAGCCGCTACGAGCAGACCAACATTCAAGTACAGGTCGCCGTCACCACGCGCGCGGAAGTCAGCATGAAGGTCGGCACGTCCTCTGAATCAGTGCAGGTCACCGCGGAAGGCTCGCTCCTCAAATCAGAAGACGGCGAAGTCTCCTTCACCGTCACCGGCGACCAGCTCAACGAACTCCCCATCAACTTCGGCATCGGCGCTGGCGCCATCCGCAACCCGCTCTCGTTCGCCCAGCTCGTCCCCGGCGCCTCCATCAACGGCTGGAACAACATCACCATCAACGGCTCCAACGGCGGCTTCAAGATCCTCTACGAAGGCCAGGAATCGAGCAGTTCGCTCGACCCGCGCGTCTCTGACGAATCGCAGCCCTCAGTCGAATCCATCCAGTCCTTCGCCCTCCAGACCTCCAACTTCTCCGCCGAATTCGGCACCGTCGGTAGCGGCCTGTTCAACTTCACCTCCAAGAGCGGCACCAACCAGTATCACGGCAGCGCCTATGATTACCTCCAGAACACCGTTTTCAACTCCGGCCTGCCCTTCACTGACGATGGCCACGGCAAGCACGTCCGCATCGTGAAGCACTTGAGCAACGGCGGCTTCTCCGTCGGCGGCCCGGTCTCTATCCCCAAACTCTACAGCGGCAAGAACAAGACCTTCTTCTTTTTCAGCTGGGAAAAATACCGCGACCGCGAAACACTCTACAACGGCATCACCACCGTGCCCAACTCCGCGCTCATCAGCGGCGACTTCAGCTCCATCCTTGGCCGCAACCTGGCCACCGATTTCGCCAAACGGTCTATCTTCCAGAACGCGATCTACGATCCCAACACCACGGTCATCAACGCCGCAGGCCAGCGCGTCCTCGACATCTTCCCCAACAACGTAATCCCTAAGAGCCGCATTGACCCCACTTCGGCGAGAATCCTCGCCCTCTTCCCCAAGCCCAACATCGCCGACACGCTGGTCAACAACTTCGTCGCCCAGGGCGCCTTCTACAAGCTCCAGCTGATCCCTTCTATTAAGGTCGATCACAGCTTCGGCGACAAGGTCAAAGTCTACTCCCTCCAGGAGTCCAACGACCCGATCGTGATGGCGCACATCTTCGGCGCCGGGCCGGTTGCCGGCTTGAGCGCCCAGCCATCGCCGGACGGCCTCTCCCACCTGACGCTGATCACCTGCGCCGGAAATTATGCCAACGGAGAGTTCGACCACCACACGGTCGTCTACGCCACACGCGTTTATTAAGCGAAGTGCCTGATCGAAATTTCCAACTCCCGTTAGACCCCTTATGGGATCGCTATTAGCAGGTTATTGTAAGGTTATTGTAGGCTTCTTATTGATCTATTGGCATAAAATGATAATAAGCAAACGATGCATTTAGAGTGAATTGGTGCTTTGCTGAAATAGAAAAAAATTCAGACCCACAGTCAATCAAAGGTGAGTTGTGGGGTGAATGGATTAATCCGGAAATATGATCGCTTATCACGCTGATGATTGTTGGGAGAGATAGGATGAAAAAAAATCCTGCATTTTTAGTGTTGCGGATTTGGGTTGCTTTAGCTCTGCTGTTCGGAGGGCTACCGTTTCAATCAGTCCAGGCGGCTGCCAACCAGCCTAAGGTTCCGGTTTCCAACTCACCGTTGGCTCCCAATTGGGCAGGCCCCATGGCGCCCAGTGGCGTAGCCTGTCCTTCCACCGTTGCCGGCTATTCCGAATCCTTTACCGGGTCATCGGTTAAGGCGGATTGGAAGTTTGGTGGCACGAGTCCCACCACACTCCCTGTCCTCACGAGTGGAAGCCCAGACCCGGTCAATAATGGCTGGCTACGTCTGACCAACCTCACCGGCTACACGGCAAGTTACGCATATTACGATTGCCCCATTCCCACCGGCCGCGGTTTGGTGTTGGAATTTGACTATGCCGTATGGGGTGGTACAGGCGCTGATGGTCTGGCATTTTTCTTATTTGACGGAGCCACCACCAACTTTGTTGTCGGCGCCTCTGGTGGTTCGCTGGGATACGCCCAAAAATCCGGCGTCAACGGCCTGACCGGAGGCTACCTGGGCCTTGGGCTGGATGAGTTTGGCAACTATTCCAATCCCAACGAAGGCCGGGTGGGCGGACCCGGGTTGCGCCCGGATGCCATCGCAATTCGCGGCCCGGGTTCCGGCACTGCCGCCACCGCCAATAATTATGCCTATCTTGCCGGAACCGCCACATTGGCTGCCAGCATCGATTGTCCCAGCTCCCCCTGCAGCGTCCGCCCGGATCAGACCGGCCAATATTACCGGCATGTAAAAATCACCCTGACCCCGGTAGGCTTTACCTACCAGGTTTCAGCTTCCATCACCTTCGGCGGCAGCAGTGTAACGCCAGTCACCTATTCCATCCCTGCCTACACCATGGCCACCACTGCCCCGGCTACCCTGAAAATGGGCTTTGCAGGTTCGACCGGCGGGAATACCAATTATCACGAAATTCGCAACCTGACCGTCAACCCTTCCACCCCGGATGTAACCGCCCTCAAGAGCGTTACCAATGTGGCTGGCGGCAACGTCCACGCCGGTGACACGCTCCAATATACGGTTACCCTCATCAACCAGACCACCAGCCAGATTTCTGGACTGTCCTTTAACGATCCTATCCCACCTAACACCACCTATGTGGCTGGCTCAGCCGTGGTTCCGGCGGGAGCCACGGCCAGCTACGTGGCCAGCCCGGCCACCCTGAATGTGTATAACCCGCATTCCACGTCATGAAATCATAAAAAACTATCATTTCAGCCAAAACAAACGCGCCATAAATTTATCTCCCACTCATAGGTTGAAAATCATATAAA
>Ga0118677_10015279_pt1 | contig 10685 bp, 14 predicted proteins | sample AliMusrvi5mmetaG_FD_86154 | JGI IMG/M metagenome (GOLD analysis project Ga0118677, IMG submission 86154)
GCCGGCACCTACACCGGCAGCGTCATCGGCCCCTACACCGGCAACTGCCCCGGCACCTACACCGGCACCTACACCGGCACCTACACCGGCACCTACACCGGCACCTACACCAGCACCTACACCGGCACCTACACTGGCAGGAGCATCAGTTTACTGGAATGGGAATAGTTATTTAGTAAAAAAAACGAGCATCACTTCCATAGAGAATAAAATAATTCAAGCTGAGGGATTTGTGCAACAACTAGTTCGGTTGCATTTTCAACAAAAAGAAATCGAAGCAAAGTTAAAGAAATCAGGTCCATTTGGGATAACTCGACTAAGAAATGAACTGACGGAAATTCAGACTTTAATAAGTAAAACAGAGAGTAAAGGCAATAGAGTCTGGGTCGATGTAACAAATCAAATTAAACAATCAGAGATTAAACCTAATGATTAACCACCATGCCTCGCTCGTATTTGTCTGGAATGTTGCCGATTTCGAAGCTCGGAATCTCGGGGCAAAGTCAATTGAGCCCGTCCACCTTTTTCTCGGAATCCTAAAATCTGTCGACTTCGATATACTGAGACTTAAAGAGATTCAGATTCTCAGTCCTGGAATTTTGGCAGAGGTTCAGAATGATTTATCCGATGTTAGGCTGGCTTTCAAAAATGCTGGCATTGAGACGACGCCAATCCGTCGAAGAATACGAAAAACCTCAGGCAAATCTGGACAAGATAATAAGGTTCGCCTTCGCAGAAGTTCCCGATCCAGAGCAGTCTTTGCCGCGACTGAAGCATTCGTCAAATCGGGAAGCGTAAAACCCATTCATTTGCTCTCAATTCTTGCTGAAATGAATATTCCTCGTATCGCCCAAGCATTTCAAGATTCGTGTTTGGACATGCAGTTGCTCCTTCATATATCAACCATGAAAGCTCTTTCTGTTATGACGCGCCTGGACGGGCAAAGTGACAACGAAGGAACTTGGGCAAACGTCAGTGTAAGACTCCGCCAGGAGGGCTGGAAAATCGGTTGGAGTAGACTTTTCACTGGTAACACTATTACTTGGAAAATTGATGCATCTAAAGGTAAAGTTCAGCATATAGTTCAAACCGACGATTTCCTGTCTGCGATTTTAAAACTCGAAAGCGAAGTTGCGTAGCAGGGTCGGCTTCGAGCAGATTTCAAGACGTCGGTTGGGTTGACGATTTCTCGGCTCATTCGTACTGGATATATGAGATGAAAATCAGCCCATTCCAGTTCGCAATACTACTCAGTATTTTTCTGTCGATTACTCTTGTCGGCTGCGTCGCTCCTTCTCGCAGTCGCTACACTGGATTTAATCCAACGTTTGTTCCGACACCAGTAATTCGCAAGGCCGATCCTGTAAAAACCATTGTCATTGCGAGCATACCCGCAGGGTGCATCGTGGAAATGAACGGCGAGTATATCGGTCAGGCCCCGTTTTCTCTGACTGTGAATGCCGACAGCAACGGATGCTGGCCGAAGTTCTTTTCGGATGGCAAACAACGATCTCTTGTTAACCGCTTCACCTGTACCGCACCAAACGGATCCACGGATAGCCGGACATGGTACGCTGAAAGCAGAATTCCCGATACCGTACTATTTCGCCCATATAGGAGCTATCCAGCATCTCAACCTCTTAGACTTGGCCTGACATCTGGCTTGTAATTCTTTCTGATAATATTCTAAAAAAACTCACCATTGCGAATAGGAATGTTTATGATGCGAATGCGCGTTATATTATTTTTGGTGGCACTTACCCTGCTGGGCCTTCCCAAATTCCATTCCGCTTTTGAGTCGCTCCAGTTTTTCCGCACGAGCCTTTCGACGAACGCTTTATCCTTCAGTCGCTTAGGGGATCAAACATCCGTCAATCCATTCACCGTCCTTCGAAACAGGGCGTATACGGTTTACTACAGCGAGGAACTCAAAAATCCGGCATGGGTCAGCTATCAACTCAATCAGTCCGACAAACTGATTACTCCGCCCAGTCGCCCGCACATCCCGTTTCAAGCGGATACCAGAACATCCGCCCGAGTGGAATCCCGAGACTTTTCCCACAGTGGGTTCGACCGGGGCCACATGGCACCCTCACATGCCATCGGTGCATTCTACGGACCAGAGGCCCAGGCGGAAACATTCCTGCTCTCCAACATCTGCCCGCAAAATCACAAAACCAACGAAGGCGTCTGGAATTCCATCGAGCGTATGGAAGCCAATGATTTCGCGAAACGGTTCGGAGCAGTCACGGTGATCTGCGGTCCGGTGTTCGACCGCAACCCGCTTCGGCTGCCGTCGGGAATCGCCGTCCCGAAAGCCTTCTTTAAAATCATCCAGCGCCCGGATAAGGAAATCATCTGCTTCATTGTCCCCCAAGACACAGGTTCCCCGAAGCCGGAGGACTACTTCGCTTCGCTCGCGGAAATCAACTCGGTTACAGGCTTGAACATCCTTCCTGAAATTCCACATGAAAAGAAAGCCAGAGCACGAACAAAGATTTGGTAGCGGTCCGCAGAATTTGTCATCGCAGTATGGGCCGACCTGCCGATTTGTCCCACGGTTCCCCGTGTTCCCACAGTTCCTACTGAAGAAAGAGACTGAACAGTCGGATTAAATATTTGAAGCGTGGGACGCATTTTGTTCGGAGGGGAACTCTGGGAGCGCAGGATGAACGTGCATTTTCTCGAACCCTGCGTTCAGAGAATCGTGAAAAGTCGACGAAGCCATTTCGACTTTCACGAGACTCTTCCCCGCCCCCATTCAGGGCGGCCATCCGAGAAATCCGCCTCTACGCTCATTCTTCACTGCGGATTCAGATTTCTCTGATCGCCGCTTTTCGCCCGGTGGGCGAGATATGGAAGAATGTCATTGGCCTCCGCCCTGCGGGCTCCGGGTTGCATCCTGCCTCTCGTGCCATTGCATTTCTCTCGATCCCCTGCGGGGACTAACCGCGTAAAGGCTTTCCAAAATGCTCGGAAATGCGGCCGCCGCCCGGGGTTCCCTCCAACATTTCCTTGATCGCATTTTGCTGCGCTGCGCTTGGCCTTGACTCGGCGGGACTTTGGATGCCGCTCGCGCTGCGGGGGGCTCGCTTCAAAGAAAAATTGTATATGAAACACAACAATTCTTCTTTTGCGAACCCCTTGAAAGTAGTTCTTAACCGAATCGGTGAGCCGTGCTTGGCCCATTATGGTGCCGCGCGGACGCCTCTGGATACCCCGGAAAAGGCCCATGCCTTCTGGGGCGAAATCATCGCCCAAGATCCGGGCTTTGAGCCCGACAAAGAACACCTCGTGGCGATTTTGCTAGACACAAAATTGCGCCCTTTTGGCTACCACATTGTTTCTGTGGGGACGATCAATGAAACGATCGCTCATCCTCGTGAAATATTCAGGGCTGCCATTGTGGGGGCAGCATATGGACTCATCTTGATGCATAATCATCCGAGCGGGGACTCTGCCCCAAGCCAAGCCGACCGCCGGATGACCTCCACCATGCGGGAGGCTTCCAACCTCCTGCAAATAAATCTGATTGACCATGTGATCTATGGGACCGCCGAGGATGGACGTCTGCCGTATTTCTCATTCCGCGATGCCGGGCTTCTCCATGAGGCTCTGGCGGTGCTTCTCGACGGTTTTGATGCTGATGTGAAGCTCGTCGGCCGTTTGTTTGTTGGCCTTGCCTTCGGCGATGAGTTGCAGCACTTCCACCTCACGAGAGGTCATGTGCACAGGTTCGTTTTTCCTGCCTGACTCCCCCCTGTCCATGGCTCTCTTTTCTTGATCCCGGAGCCGCTTGGAAATGGCGGGGCTGAAGAACGTTCCGCCTTGAAAAACTTTCCTGATCGCCTTGGGAAGGACATCGGCGGCCGTTTGTTTAACCAGATAACCCGAAGCGCCGAGCGCCATGACATGCTCGACATAGGCATCATCGCTGTGCGCGGAAAGAATGAGAACCTTGGCGGTGGGGGCGGCCCGGAGAATCTGCCGGGTGGCCTCCAAGCCGTTCAGCAGCGGCATCGCGATGTCCATGACGACCACCGCAGGACAAAGCTTCCGGGTCAGTTCCACGGCCTGATGTCCGTTTTCCGCTTCTCCGATGACTTCGATATCCTTCTCGGAGTTCAAAAGTGCGCGCAACCCCTCGCGGACGATCATATGGTCTTCGGCAAGCAGGATGGTGATCTTTTTCATGGGCACTCCAGTGTTTTGTCTCCGGCTTTTTTCAGCCGCCGTTTTCTCATGCCGATCTGATGGTGCGGAATCTCCACCCGGATTGTGGTCTGTTTCCCCGGTGCGGATTTCACGCAAAAAGTGCCCCCGACCATCTCCACGCGTTCCCGCATTCCGAGCAGGCCCAGATGTTTTCCGGTTTCCGCGGCCTCTATTTTATTCATTTGAAAGCCCCTGCCATTGTCATGAATATCCATGCCAACTTTGCCTCGATGATCCGTGAGGCGCACCGTCACACGGCTGGCATTCGCATGTTGGGCAACATTGGAAAGCGCTTCCTGAAGGACACGGTAAAGTGCCGTTTTCGCCCCTCCATCGAGTTTCTCGACCCCGCTAAAAGTGGTGAGAGCGATCTCCAAGCCGGAGTCTTCCCGGACAATCTTCAAATACGATTGCAATGCCGGGATCAGGCCGAGGTCATCCAGAACCGTTGGGCGAAGATCGCGGGCGAAGCGGTGCACGATTTCCACGGACTTCAGCAAGAGGTGCTGCGTCGTTGCGATCTTCTTGTGGAAGTCTTTGGCGCTCGCGGTGCTCTGGGTTTTCAACATGGTCAATCGGACGTTGATCCCGGTCAATGCCTGCGCCACGACATCGTGCAATTCGCGGCTGATCCTCTTCCGTTCCTCTTCCTGCACGGAGAGAAGCCGACGGGACAGGAGGCGCAACTCCTCCTGCATGCGGCGCGACTTTTGAAGTAACTGGACCGTGGTCTGCTCGCTGGTTCGCAGGGACTTTTCCACGGACTTCCTCTGGGCGATCTCGCGCTTCAATTTCTCGTTTGAGGTCGCCAATTGCCTGGTGCGCTTGGTCAGCGTTCCGATGATGCTTTTCAGGCCGGATGTTGCGACACGTGTCGCGTGACGAGTTTCCTTAGTTTTCATACGGGAGGTCACACTCATGGGCAAAGGCGTTGATGACCTTGACGGATTTTCGCACCAGATCCTGCGTGATGGCAATGTCCTTTTCAAAATCCACACCGCCGGATGTGACTTCTTTGCTCAAGACCAGCAGGCGGAGGTGAATTCCTTCGAGCGTCTGGACAATCTCATCCTGCAAGCGGAGGCTCATTTTCTTGCGCCCGTCCTCCTTCACAATCAAAATCTGCCGGGTCATTTGCCGCAACTGCTTCTGCAATTGACGGGATTCATCGAGAAGGCCCTCCGCCTTTTTTCCTTTGATTTCGAGGGATCGATTCAGGGAGTTGTAACCGGCGAGTTCCCGTTGCAACTCCCGGTTGGAATCCGTCAACCCCAGAATGCGACCGATGAGTGCCGTGGTCAGTTTGATCCACTTGTTCTGTTGCATGGTTCCCCCAAAAATGTCATGCCCTTGCTTCAGTTTACTGGGCCTTGGTTTCGTCCTTCTTCTTGTCGGACTTTTTCCCGGCCGGCTTGCTCTGGGCCTGGGCTGCCGGGGCTGGATTTTGTTTCGGGGCCGGAGCGGCTTTTTGCTCCTGATGCTTTCCTCCGGAGGAGGGTTGTTGCTGGGGTTTCTGCTGTTGCCGTGGCTGTTGTTTTTGAATTTGTGACGACGGATTGTTTGGGCGATCCGGGTTGTTGGTCTTGCGAGCGGAATTTTTTCCCGACGATGCACTCGATGGCTGGGTTTGGTTCACGGCCGGAGCGGCTTGTTTCTGGAGCGAAGCACTCGCGCGCTGGTTGCGTTTTCCACTCGTGGCCGGCTGCGCGGCGGTTGATTGGGTGCGCCCATTTTGATCCACCAACGGAGCCTGCGTAGGCTGGGGCACCCGTCCGGAAGTGTCGGGAGTACCGCGTCGATTTTTTGAAGTGCTGGCCGCAGGAACGTTTCCGACCTGGCCCGGTGCGGAATTTTGCGGAGCCTGGACAGTTGTGGGCAGAGGTTGAGCGCCGTTCTTTCCGGGTCGTTGGCTGCGCTTGTTCACGTTTTGACCAACGTTCGCATTGTTGAGATTGCGAATCGGCTTTCCCTTCTGGCCGGCGACATTGGGTGGCGTGGTCGGTTGGATCACGCTTGCGGCCCCTGCAGCCGGTTGAGTCGTGGTGGCGGACGGCTGCTGAGCCGATGCAGCGGAGTTGCGATTGCCTGCGCCTCTATTTCCGAAGTTGGCGCGCGACGGCCTGGGAACTTGCCGGACAGTTTGGCCGGCACCATTCGCTGTTGCGACCGCGACCCCTAAAGGCACCTGTGCATTGCCCAAATTGTTGGAGGTCGGCTGGAAGCCTTGTTGCTGCTGAGTCAATTGCTGGCGGCTGCGGGAACTTGCCTGCCAGGGCTGGGCCGTGTTCTGATTGATGTTCACGACGTTCACGATGTTGTTGCCGCCGTTTCCGTAGCCGGAATCATTCCACCCCGGCTGCCAGTCGCCCCTGTAAATTTGGTGGCGATTCCAGTCGAAATCGTAGTTCAGCCACGAGCCCACGGCAAAACCAATGCCAAACGTGATCAGCGGGCCGTAATCCTGCGAGTAGGGCCGCACATATACGATTTCCGGGTCGTATTGTGGAACGTAGAGATATTCGGGTTCGGCCGGAACGATGCGAATGAAGGTCTTTTCCTTGACGATCACCTGCTGCGGGGTGTTCACAAGGTTGCCGGCTGCCTGTGCCTGGGCGCGGAGCAGTTGAATGGCATTCATCACGTCGGACGGTTGGACAAGGAACGCCTGGCCCAGACTGGTCGTCCATTCGATGTTTTGGGCCATCCAGGTGACGACATCGGGATAGCTGGCAAGAGACTGCACGCTATTGTCCCACGATTGGTTGGGAATTTGCTTCGGATCGCCGTTGCCGGCAACGTAGCGCGAGGCGAGCTCGACATCGGACGGCACCGTCGAGGCGGGCAAAATCAGGGCGATCAGCGCATCCGGATAGAGTGCGATCGGGGAGAGCAGTTGCCTCAGGCTGTCCGCCGAGAGAGGTTGCGTGGCGGACAACGGCTGATTTTGCGGATTAGTCCGGGCCTGTGCTGGAGGAACTTCTTGGGAACAAAGCGAAGAAATGAACAAGGCGAAGGAAGCGCATGCAACTCCGAACTTGAGACAAAGAGTCGTGAATGTACGTGTGGTGCGTGAGATGTTCATGTCCGGTATTCTAACCATCTCCGGACTCGTTGCTATGGGGTGAACTACCCATTTCCTTCACCCGGATTCGTCGTCTATGGCTTGGACCATGAAAACCGATCCGCTTAATCAAGGCATTGATTCCACCACCACTGACCCGCTGGCGGGACGCCTCGTCATGGCTCGTGCCATTGAGATAGCCACCAACGACGGTCGATTGGCTATAAATCTGTCGAAAACCGATTGGGAACAGGCGAAGCGGGAACTGAACGGTGAGGAAGACTGAATCACACCGCGGCATGGGCAGGATGCTCATGCTGCGGGAGTTGGTCGAATGGACGACTTGGTGATAATGGTTTCTACCGGGCAATTTGGTGTCTTTTGCTTTTACAAGGAAGAATATTTGCAATCGGCAAGCGTGGTCGGGTTACACCCCATACCGGGCAAAAGAACCATGTGGCAGGTTGCGAAACATGAATATGAAAAACACATCAAATCTGCTGTTTCGAATTCCGGGAGTTACGACTTGTGCGATTGTCTGTCTGCTGGCTCTGCCACCGGCTTCGCAAGCAAAAGACCATAAAAATCACCGCCACAATCAAAACCAATGGAACAACAACGGCTACAATGGGCGGAATATTTCCCCGCAGGCCGTCGCTGGATTCGTGCTTGCTTTGGCCAATGGCTATGCGGGTCGCGGCTATTATTATGGCCCGCCGAATACCTCCTACTACAACCGGGGCCCGCAGATCGTGTATTATGCCACACGTGAAGCCGCTCCCAGAGCGTATTATGGCTACGAGAGCTCCCGCGGCAACTCCATGGATGCAGCTGTCCAGCAGGCGCTGGCACGGGCGGGGTATTATAATGGCCCGATTGACGGAAGCATTGGCCCGATGTCCCGGCGCGCCATTTCCAACTACCAGGCGGATCGCGGGATGCGTGTCACCGGCCACTCCGACAGCAATCTGCTCAACTCTCTGGGGCTGCAATGACCCAACGCCCCGAGTTGCGCTCGGGCACTCAAACCACCACTGCCATGAAACTCATCCGAAATCTGTTCCTGCTTCCCTGCCTTGCCTCTGTCCTGCTGACTTCCTGTGTCGTGCCCGGAAATCCTTTTCAAATCATTTTTCCTTTCCCCTCAGTGGGCATCGGCTACGGGACTTACGATACGCTTCCCCCCAACTACGCTGGAAACACCTACTACTATGGCGGCCGCTACTACTATGGAGGACGCTATGAATACGGCACGTATTCCTATCGTGGACGCCCCTATGGCGGAAGATATTATCACAACGGACGCTACTATTACGGCGGACGTTATCAGTACATTGGAGATCCTGTGCGGCAGCAGAACAGGGGCTACTACTAAAGTGATCAGGAGAGGCGCACTCCTCATTGGTGCGCAACGCAGTTTGCTGATCTGCCATTTATTTGCAGCTTGAAGCAGACGCTTGCCGGGCATCGGGCGGCACTCAGTCAAGACGGAGCGCAAAGCCGGAGCGACTTTCGCCGGGAATCGCCAAGGCGAAACCCGGCCCGAAAATAAATCGGTCGGAAGCTGCTTCCGAATCAGGGGTTATAGACAGGTGAAGCGTTGGTGGCGTCGCTCGGTGCTGTCAGGTGGGTGGCGGCATTGCCCTGCTCGGTTACGCTCAGGCCATCGACACGAAAAACGAACGTGCCATTGGTGATGCCGTTTGTCAGAGCACCCATCCAAGCGTCGACGGTGGCATAGGTGTTGGTCACCCCCGACGCACGGGCGGCGGCGGCAACAGACGCGATGTTCTGCGCGTTCCGTTGGGCTTTGGCCAAGTTGGCTGCACCGGTGATTCCCGCGATGTTCGGAATGGCGATCGCCGCGATGATCGCGATGACGGCAATAACGACGAGTAATTCAACCAAGCTGAAGGCCCGTTGAACCGATAGTGTGTGAGTTGGTTTCTTCATAACGACCGCAGTCTCACGCAATGGGTTTCGGCACACAACAAAGGCGAACCCGCAATCTTCTTCAGGGCAAAGGTGTATGTCCTTCACGCAACGTTGCGCGGCGCCTTGCGCGCGCTCTGCGCGGTGGGGGTGCTATTTGCCGTCCACTTCTTCCGGTATGGGAAAGAGTTTCTCCGAAGCCGTTTGCCTGCGCATCGCTTGTTACCGGATCGAGCGGGAGTGCCCGCGTGCCGGGGCTCCATCTGGCGATGACGTCATTGAGGACATCGGTAATCTGGGCAAGTCGGTCAGATCAAACCGCCATGCTCGGTGTAAGCGTGGGGGAAATATTTGATCCCATTTGAAGAGGCGGGTGACCGACGGGATTATCCCGCTTGCGGCGGGCTCTGCGAGTTTGGGTTCGCTTTCACGAGAGCGCTATCGCGCCGGGCAGTCGAACGGCGTTCTCGTCCCGTCGAGAGGCGGGTGACCGACGGGACTCGAAGCCGTCGGGCTTCTATGGTAAATGGGCTTTTTTTGTGATTAGGGCCAGTTTTAGGGCCAAAATGCTTCCGCTTGCACTCGTCCGGGCAGGCGAGTAGGTTTCCTCGTATGAGTTTCGCTCAAATCATCGAAGAAATTCCCAAGCTCACGCATCTGGAGAGGCGCGAGTTGTTTCTTCAAGTCCTGAGCCTTGAGACCGACGCCGATGATGTTGCGGTCTGCGACCATGTCGCCCGCGAAGGCTTCGCGCTTCTCGATGAAATGGAAGCCGCCGACTCCACGCGTGGATAAAGCCCGGAAGGGGGAAGTCTGGCAAACCGACATGGGCATTGCCGGTAAAATCCGCCCCTGCCTGCTTCTCACCGACTATCCTGCGGCTGCCAGTGAATGTTTGGGGCGCAACTCTGCCCGCACGCGCTTCCCAAGGGCGTTCAAGTAAGCAAGGCGCTCGGCCCTGTTCATCGCGTTGAGCTTGCGGCTGGCCGCCTCCCTCCACTTGCGCGACTCCTCCACGGCATCAAACGATTTTGTCTTGGTTTCCATAAATCAACTCCAGCGGGTTTACTATACGCACTGGTGGGTATCCGTGCAAAAGATTTACGGCGTTGAATCCGGCCTCGTGCTGAACATTCACAAGATGTTTGAAATTCCAACTCACCCATTTTTCCTTTTTCGGACTGGTTCCAAGTCCGCCAGCTTTGTAACTTGCGGCTCCATTGGAGAAAGGGTAGACTCCGACCAGTGAAATCGCATCAAGACATCGACCGGCGGAGTTTGCTTCTTCATCGGCTTGTTTCGGGCAAACTCCTGCGCAACCCTGCGCTGGTGGAGCGTCCGCGCGCGACCATTTCCCGCTGGCGTTCGTTGAACCCGGATGCCCCCGCTTTGCGAGAGTGGGAGGATCTTCTTTCCCACATGGAGGTTCCCGTTCTTGCAAAATTCCTGCGATCCCGAAGTGAGGACGCGACCCGGA
>Ga0118677_10015281_pt1 | contig 10685 bp, 7 predicted proteins | sample AliMusrvi5mmetaG_FD_86154 | JGI IMG/M metagenome (GOLD analysis project Ga0118677, IMG submission 86154)
GGATACGGGGGAAGGGGGGGGGATTAGGGATAAATGCCAATCGTTTTTGAATTTCCATCCCACGCCAATTCTCCAAATTTTTACAACAATTTGATCAGCGGATCGCACACGACACAAGTATAAAGCGGTCTTACCGCACTTTTCAGATCGTGATTGTGAACATCGCACTATTCGGGATGCAATGTAGCTGTCGTATGCTTGAATGTATTGCGGATCAATTCGTTAATCTCGGTGCCTGTACTTGTAAATAAGTTTAAAATCGGCAGTGAATTTGCCTTATCGCCGCCGTCATTCAGGAATTACTGGTGCAGGACAAGCAGGGAGCGGGTGGCTGCTTTCTTCTGGGTTAGCTTTTCAGTTCATTGATAATGATGGTGCTGGTTTCACCCGTGGCATAATGGTCAACCTTCAGTTTTACCTGAAACTCCGACTTGGCGAATGCGTGCTCAAACTTTGAAATTACGGCGCCGATGGCACTTGCAGGGCAGTATATTCCGTCGTGCAGGGATAAGATGTGCGGGTGCTTTTCCCGTACAATCAACTTGGTCAGGATGTCGTCGATAAACAACTTCGATTCTTCCTGTTGGAGCCGATTCGACAGGTTGTCGGTGTCGGGTATGCGATAATCGTTAATTACACGGTATATCGTGGGGTATTCCTCACCGAACCGTTCACGGAGTTTTATGGCAGCCTTCCACTTGGTGGTGCCATCGCCGAAAAAAACCGAAGTATAGATCATTTCACGAACCTTTGCTTTCCAGTCTGGTGTGATGTCTTTCAGCTTCTTGTTGCCCTTCAGCAACCTGAAGCAGTCTTTGTAAAAGGCGCCGTTCTCCACGATGTTCACGTACCGCATAACATCCTGAAATCCGTTTATACGACAATACTTTTCCAGTTTCTGGCGGGTATCAATCTTTTTGCCGCTTTCTTGCGAAAAGCGCTCCATCACCAGATTGAGCACCAAAAACGGCTGGGTATTCGCCATATCAATCATCGCCATCGGTTCGTTGCAACCAATGAACGACAGATGCTTGCGCAGAATGCTGGGAAAACTGGACAGATTGCTGTGCAGACGACCGTTTTTGTCGGGGGTCAGGATTTTATCGTGGATGTTGTCGGAGCACATCCTTTTCAAAGCAAGCAGGGAAGAAAAGAACCGCAGGTTTATTGACTCTTCAGTTTCCGCATTCCGATCATATTTACTGGGTTCTTTAGTGCGCAATTGTGCCAGTTCATTATCTCGATGAAGTTTCAGAATGGCAATTGAAGCGTCATAATCAGCCCGCAGGTGATATCCGTAGAAGAATGACATCATCCGTACATTGTCTTTCCTGACCTCTTTCAATCGGTACGGCAGCGTATCTGACTTTTCCCTGCTTTTGCGGATGTTCTTTGCCACGGACGGGTCAGGGCAATCAACCAGTTCAACAGAATTCCCTTCCTGCAACAGGTGAGCAGAATGAATTTTGAATTTACGGGCTTGTTTCTTCGCCGTATCACGTTCGGTTGCCATTTCCAGAATGAAGGCAGCAAGCGCCACATCCACCACGTGGCTGATGTAACTCCCATCGTCATACAATCTACGCAGGATGGCGGATGATACGCTCACCGCCTGAATGCCCTTGTCATATGATTTTCTTGCAAAATACTTGGATTCCAAAATATGGTTGATGATGAACAGGATTATTGCTATCAGCCGTTTGTCGTCAGCATCCTGTTTGGTGATAGGGTGTGAATGTTCCGTGTAATGCTTCTTTATCCAACCTTGCAACTTGGGGTCATCAAGATCATAATAATGCCCCCTGATCGCATCAGCTATTTTGTCTGGCGTAAGCGATGATAATGTGAAGAAGGTAACCTTGTCGTTCTTTGAACCGATTGCTTCCAGCTTTTTCAACCAGTTCTTTACTGACCTGATGTCTTGATATTGGTTCTTCATACCTGATAATGGGTTTAATAACTTATGTTTTTATAAATATAGGCATATGCCATTAAAAAGCAATAGGGAGGGGTCTTAATAAAGAGAAAAAAAGAAAATTGTAAACTGTAAAAATGGTTTATGTCATTATAATACAGATATTTAAATTAGATCCGTTGGTTGTTGGATTTTGCATAGATTTTTTCATTTTTTCTTGGTGGTTTCAATAATTATTCGTATCTTCGAAATACGGGGTTGGATAGCGAAAATGGGTGGATAAAAAACCTTCTTGAAAACGGCGGAATCACAAACACACAAAGCATTAAAATTCAACGAGGTAAAAAACCGTAAAATAGCTAAAGTTACTATATGGAAAAACAGATGTTAAACCGACACTCCGATACGCAAACAGTTGTAGCGATATACACCCGCTGCTCAACCAAGGGTAAGGGGCAGGACACGGCAAATCAAGCCGACCAGTTGCGTTCGTACTGCCAGCGGATGGGTTATTCGATTTTTCGGGAATATACCGATTATGAAAGCGGCGGCACTTCCAACCGCACGGAGTTTATGCAGATGTTCGCAGATGCCCGTAAGCGTCAGTTTGACCTTGTGCTTTTCTGGTCGCTCGACAGGTTTTCACGGGAAGGCACACGGACAACCATCAACCTGCTTCAACAGTTGGAAGACTGCGGAGTGCAGTTCAGGTCGTACACGGAGCAGTACCTTGACAGTAGCGGCGTTTTCAAAGATGTCATTGTGAGTTTGCTTGCCACGCTTGCTCGTCAAGAGAAAATACGCTGCTCAGAGAGGGTCAAAGCTGGACTGGCGAAATCACGCCGCTGCGGGCGCATAGGTGGTCGTCCACGCATTCCACAGGAAAAGATCACTTCCATTGCTGAAATGCGCACACAGGGGATGTCATTGCGTCAAATCGCAAAAGAAATTGGCGTCCACCACGGAACAGTTGCGCAATACATCAACATTTGATATTTGTCAGTACAAAAATTCCACCCCATATGATTATGGGTGCGTTTTTATAGTAAAAGCGTAGTTGTCCTCCCCTGTATTTCGGGCGTCATAATACGTACGGTTTTTTGCTGACGTCAAATGTAATTTGAAATCATTGCCTTTCAGATTTTTTGCGTTATCTTTGATTTGCCAATAAATCCATACAATGAAAAGGATAATTTACATCGTAATACTGTTGTTACCTGTTGCTGTAAGTGCTCAGGAATCGTGGCTCAAAGGGTCGCCATTGGGTTATGCGTGGAAAACCGTTGGAACAGTAGGTTTTTCGGCGGGTATGGCTATACCAGCCAACATTGCCCTCAATCCATCAGGCGAAGCATATGTTGCTTATGGTGATGGTGCCAACTCTTGGAAGGTGTCTGTTATGAAATTTGATGGCATCCAATGGGTCTATGTTGGGAATGCAGGTTTGTCTGATTCACTTGCAGGATATTTATGCTTTGCTTTAAGCCCAACCACTCACGAACCCTATATGGCATATTCAGATTGGAGCAAATCTAAAAAAGTCACGGTCAAGAAGTTTGATGGAACAAATTGGACTACGGTGGGGATTGCAGGCATTTCTGCGGGTGAAGCAATGTATTTAAGCATTACCTTCGACTCATTAGGTCAACCATATGTTGGTTATTGTGATGTTGTACACTATTGGCACGCAACGGTAGTAAAGTATAATGGAACGAGTTGGGTAACCGTTGGAAATGCGGGTTTCTCAGCTTCTTATGTAGCTAATACAAGTCTTGCATTTAGTCCTGCTGGTTTACTTTACATTGCTTACTTAGACAACGCATATGACAACAAGGCAGTGGTGATGAAATTTAATGGAACTAACTGGGTTAATGTTGGCAATGCAGGTTTTTCGGCAGGTGAAGCTGATTATACAAGTCTTGCATTTAGTCCATCAGGTGAACCATATGTAGCGTATAAAGATTGGGGAAATTCAGACAAAGCAACTGTGATGAGATTTGACGGCAGTAGTTGGGTAAATGTAGGTAATGCTGGTTTTACAGCAGACGAAGCAGAGTATACGGACCTTATATTTAATCAGGCAGGTGAGCCGTGCGTTGCTTTTCAGGATAGGTCGAATTCTCTTAAAGCATCAGTTATGAAATTTGATGGAACAAACTGGGTTTATATTGGTGCCGCTGGATTTTCGGCAGGTGGCGTTAATTATACAAGTATCGCTTTCAGTCAATCTGGAAAAATGTATGCGGCGTACGAAGACGCTGCAAATTCGTCAAAAGCGACTGTGATGAAATATGATTCGGTTTATGTTGGGTTAAATGAATCGCAACTATCAAGGTTGTTTTTATATCTTAACCCCGTGACAGATAAAATAACCGTTGAAACCTCTGGCATTCCGACCCAAAGCCAATTATCCATTGTGGACGTACACGGTCAGCAAATTATCACGCGCAATTTCACTGAACCCAAGTGCAATATTGACGTCAGCAATCTACCCTGCGGTGTGTATTTTGTGCGACTGATGGATGACAGGATGGTGCAGGTTGGGAAGTTCATTAAGCAATAAAACGGAGTGAGGAACAGAGAAAGGAAAACAGCCAAAAAACGGTAGTCGAGTATGGACACGGCAAAATACGGTTCACGCAAACACTTGTTTTACAGCGCCGTTCATTCATAGCAAAATTCACCCGTTGTTCTCATAACCCAAAGGTCACAATCGCGAAAATTGTCACGTAGGCGTCGCCCACGTATCCCGCAGGATAAGATTATTGACATAGCTGAAATGCGCACACGGGGGATGTATTGCGTCAAATAACAACGGAAATCGGCATCCACAACGGAACTGTGGCAGGGTATTTAACAAATTAAAGTACCTGAACAAACCTAATACACGCCGACCATTCCAATGGCGCCAATGATGATGGCTTTGATTTTGAAATTTATAACACAGGTTTAGACTTCAAACACCTTGACATTCTTCATTTTGTCAATAATACGTTGTCTGTCGACCTTATAATAGCGCCGCATTATTGCCCACGTGTTTTGACCTACCATTTTTAAAAGAGAAGGTACGTCCACTTCGGAATTAATCGCAGTCGTGATAAAAGTATCACGTCCATTGTGCGATGTGTAGGACTGCCGAAATAGCTTGGGATGTTTTTCCCGAAGTTCCGTCACCATATCAGCCAAGCCATCATTATATTTCTGGTTAGATATGATGAGTCTTCTCATATCGAAATTATACTTCCTAAGAATGGTTTCCGACAAGTTGTTCAAAGGCACAATAACCTTGTTGTCCTGTTTATGCACCGTCTTTTTTGGGTGATATTCAATACAGCCGTCTATGATGTTTGACTGTGTTATACTGAACATATCGCTGAAACGACAGCCAGTGGCACATTGGAATAAAAAGCGATCCTTATGCTGATTTACGGAGTGAGTTTTGAAATTGTGGTTTATCAGTATTGTCAGTTCTTCTTCGGTTAAGGGTTGAGGTTCGTTAACGCTTTTGCTTCCCTTTTTCCAGCTTCGATTCCTGAATGTATCGGACATTTTAATTCCGAAATCTTCCCTGCGCTCATAGTAATAGTTCAGGACAGTACGGAGAATGGTGTACGTTTTCTCAATAGTACCCGCACTATATTTCTTGATTAGGAACACGTAAAAATTGTCGGAAAACGTCATTGTGCACACTTCTTTAAAATGAAGAATGTGGAATGCCTGTTCCTGATAATTTTTCATTCTTGTTTTCAGGGTTTTAAACTCTTTCAGTGTGCCATTAGGTGTCTCTGACGCCGTGCGGAATATTATATAATCATCAATGTAATCAAGCAGGTTTTTTGATGGCGGCGCAATATACTGTGGGTTAAGTGTAGAAATGGGTTTGCCTTCATTTACATTCTTGATTTCCTGCTCAACATCAACCTTTTTACAATAGATTTTGTAATTTTTATCACTGGCATTAGGGTCAGACCTTTTTACCTTGCCTTCTTTTTTGTCGAAATCCTTTGGCTTGACGGTAATATGCGTCCTGTTATATTTTGATTTTGGTTTTTCACCGTGCTGAAAAGTGGTAACACGAATATATACTATCGCTTTGCCTGTTTCTTTGGAAACATTCCGTCCACCAGTTAGAATTGCTGGTTTTACAGTGTACCTTTGTCCTGACATTGGGTTCCATTTGATCCGTCAAATGTAATAAAAAAATGCCTAAAATGGCATCTCATTATCAATGTGTTAAAATAGGTCACCAAATATCTTATTGTAATAAAAATGAAAGGCAGTAATGACGCGGGTTACAGGCGGTATTTTACTCTTCTCACCCCGACTTGAATTTAAAAAAACCACTTACAGCGATAATATCAAGTAGGTGGTTTTTTATTTGCATAAAATTTGTGTGCAACACCTACAACTGCACCTTCTCTGCAACCGACACCACCGGCATTATCGTCAAAGCGATCGCCAGAGATACGCCGGGCAACATCACCGAAATGACCCTGACCCTGTAACCGGGGATACTATTTATTCCTATGTTTCCAGGGGGCCCGTCCGGGTCCCCTTTTTTTATGGCCGGGGAAAGGAGGTTGTTCCGATAAACAGAAAATGTTATACCTTTATAACTCTTTGTTTTTATAACAGGCACCCAAATCTCAGAGGTTATGAAAAGACTATCTGCAGTTATTTGTTTTATCCTGGTTTCGGTGAGCGGCTTTTCGCAGTGGTTCTGGCAGAATCCATCACCACAGGGTAATGAGTTGAGATCGGTAGTGTTTCCGGGCCCCGGCACAGGCTATGCCGTGGGGATGACCGGGACCGTTATCAAAACCACCAACGGGGGTAACTCCTGGACCGTTTTGCCATGTGGCACGGCCAGTGATTTGTATTCAGTATGTTTTACCGATGACAACACGGGATATGCGGCAGGTTGCAACGGAACCATCGTAAAAACAACCGACGGCGGCACAAACTGGATTTCTTTGCCGGGCGGAACTGCCAATTGCCTGCTCTCGGTTTTCTTTACCAATGCCAATACGGGTTACGCAGCGGGCGTTTCGGGAACGATCCTGAAAACAACCGATGGGGGCGTACACTGGGTTTCCCTGGCAAGCGGAACCACCGCTACCCTCTATTCCATCAACTTTGCAGATGCCGATACAGGGTATGTGGTGGGTTGCTGCGACAGCACTACATTCCTAAAAACAACCGATGGGGGCGCACACTGGACGAACCTTTCGGGCGGAAATACAGCCTGGTTGTTATCGGCTTGCTTTACGAATGGCCATACCGGGTATGCGGTGGGTTACGGCGGGCGAATAAGAAAAACAACAGACGGGGGTGTGAACTGGACTGTTTTACCCGGCGGAACGTCGAAGGATCTTTATTCTGTGCATTTCACCGATGCCAACACGGGGTATGCGGCAGGATGGAACGGAACCATGGTGAAAACATCCGACGGGGGTGCAAGCTGGACAACCGTGCCAACCGGAACCGTCGACGTGTTATATTCGGTATACTTTACCGATGCCAATACTGGCTGCGCCGTTGGCGGGAATGGAACCATCCTGGATACTTATAACGGAGGTGCGACCTGGTCGCTCAAACCCGCTGGCACGACCAGGAATTTAAATGCAGTGTGGTTTAACGATGTCAACACGGGATATGCGGCGGGTGAGTTCGGAACTATCGTCAAAACCACCAACGGGGGCACCGACTGGACGTCATTGCCAACCGGGACAACCAAAACACTGTACTCGGTATATTTTACCGATGCCAATACAGAATAAGTAAGTCATTTTGATTATCAGCCATATACCTCTGAAAGCCCTGTAAACAGTGAATAATCTTTATTATTCTTTACAACCGTTTACCGGCTGTTTATAACTTTTACTGACAAAGTTGTACAATAAGTTGACAGTTGTTATCTTTGCACTGACAATTTATTCCTACTAAAATATGGCTTCAATTATCTTCTATCCCGACAAGGAAAAGAATGAAAAATCTCTTTTACTTCTTTCCTTTACTTTTAATCATGAGCGTTTACGACTTTCGACCGGATTGCATGTTCCAAAAAGCAATTGGGACCAGGAAGCCCAGAAGGCAAAGCCCGCAAAGGATTTTACCGAAGAAAATAAACGCCTTCGAGAAACTGTCAACTTTTTTCTTGATAAATACGATGAGCTTTTTTCAAAAGGTATCAAGTATTCGAAAGACGAGGTAAAAGAGAAATCAGCAGAAATGGTTAATGCTTTTAAAGTATTTACTGGCAGAAAGGAAGCTTTGGAAGCCAACAGGATAACGCTCATTTCTTTTATTGCAGTCTTCAAGGAAAGATATAAAAACAAGGTAAGCCCTGGTCATTTAGCCCAATTTAATGCATTAAAGACCCATCTTGAAAACTTTCAGACTAAAAAAGAATTCAGAGTTGATTTTAACACAATCGGAAAAGACTTTTATCTAAGGTTCACGGACTATTTAAAGGAATCCGGCTTAAAGCCAAATTCAATTGGCTGTCATATCAGAAAAGTAAAACGCTTAATGAATGAAGCCAATGAGGATAAACTGACAACAAACCAGGATCACCACAAGCGGGACTTCAAAGTTATCACCGAACAGGTGGATACTATATATCTGACAGAAGATGAAATAAAGGCCCTGTATGGAATGACAATAGATCATCCCGCAAAAAGAAAAATCCGTGACATTTTTGTACTCAACTGTTATACCGGACTAAGGCATTCTGACTGGCCGAAAGTTACTGTTGAACAAATACACGAAGGCAATTTGTATGTTCGAACGCAAAAAACGAACGAACCGGTTATCATACCTGTTAAACCCTTGGTAACAGAAATTCTTAAACGGTATGGAACGATTCAAATCCCGGATAATCATCAGACAAATGATGCGTTACGTTGGGTTGGCCAAAAAGCACATGATGATAAAATCAGCAAAGGGGATCTGAAAAAATATTTAAAGATCAGAACTCATACGGCAAGAAGGTCTTTTGCGACAAATGCTTATCTGGCAGGCATTCCAATGCGTGATATTATGCAGATAACCGGCCACAGGACCACTGAATCATTTTTGAGATATATCAGGGTGACAAAGTTGGAAACAGCTCAGAAACTAAAGGATCACCCCTTCTTTAGTTGAGAAATCCGGAGAAATAACGATCACCTGACTATGCAGGTGATCGTTATCGTCAATAGGCCGAGTATTTCAGCATCAATCGTAGTCGCTGGCGGTTCGGTTTCTCCTGGAATAACTGCCGGATCACCTTCTTTAGGTACAATTTCTTCCCCGTCTTTCTGAATAATATCGAGATAAAGCCAGTTGTCTTGTGGCAAAGTTGAATTTGCGAAAGCCGTCGTTTCTGTTCCTGCATAAACCGCCTCAATTTGATGATCAGTCAATGAAAATCCTCTTTCATTAACTGAACTTCTGCACTCAATAACAAAATTTACAATTGATTCAGTGCTGAAGTGAGAGTCGATCCTTACGACATCCTGGGCCTCGTATAATCTTGCGAAAACCATTGACGTTTTGGTTGACGGGTTTGGAATATTCAGGAAATATTGCTTGACCTGCTGGGTCTGCCCTCCTGAATATTCCCCCCAGGGCATCCACCAATTCCCATTATAAAGGTATGCGGTTTGCTTACCCTCATTATAATACAACTGCCCTGCTACGGGATTTTGAGGTAAATCCCGTAGTGTATGCAGGACAGCGTTCAGGAGTTGATTTTGCTGTATGTCCAGATTGGACTTAAATGATGGCATAACAACTTTTTAAGTTTCAGAGTTTATCCGACAATTACGATCTGACCGGTGATTGCGGTGGCCGAAGTCCAGGTTACATCACCGGCAGCATTCACGTTGATGTCAACTTCAACGGAATAACGGGTGGTGGAGATCGTTTCATAAACGGCTACAATCACATCCGTTCCGCAACCATGAGTAGCTGCGGCAATGGTCTGGGTGGCAACGGCTGTGATAGTGCCAACGTACTTTTTGGTACGACCGGTAGTCTTCCCGTCAACATACGTTTTTGTTGCTTTCTGGGTTGCCAATTTTGCATCACTATTGGCTGACAAAGTTCCATCAGTGTCAATGACCCCGGCTTTGAAATTGTCGATTTCAAGGTTGCTGATCGTGTTGGAATCAGCATCGATGGTTTTTTGAGTGAGTGTCTGAGCGCCAGCCAACCTCACAAGGTCGGAAGATTCAGTATTGTCAACACCATCAAAGTCGGCTGCAGTGATACCGGAGCTTTTAGTGACGTTTGCGATAACCATATCGCCCACACTAACACCTGGTCCTGATGGAGTATTCACTCCTGAAACAGTACCGGCAACGGTGACTTTCCAGAACCAGCCTTTTTGAATGGTTGTGATCCCCTGGGCAACAATCGTCTGACTGCCGTCAAACGTGCCTTTGTAAACCATACCAGCGGTGATCTGCCCCTGAATGGCTGCAATCTGGCCGTCAACGTATGATTTGGTAGCTTTCTGGCTGGCTACTTTTGCATCGGAGTTGGCCGTTAAAGCTGCATCCGTATCCAGGTAAGCCAGCGGCATTTGTTTGATGTCATCAACATTTGACAGTCCTACCTGGGCTTTGGTAGTTGCATGAGGATTGGAAGTCGATGCAAGATGGGTATCAATCGTGGCATGAGTATTTGTGCCCCGGTTGAGTAAGGAATTGTGGTCAATCGCTGTGGGGTCAACCGATTTTACCCATACCGTACCATTCCAGTACTTCTCATAATTGTCAGTCGT
>Ga0118677_10015282_pt1 | contig 10685 bp, 9 predicted proteins | sample AliMusrvi5mmetaG_FD_86154 | JGI IMG/M metagenome (GOLD analysis project Ga0118677, IMG submission 86154)
GCATTCAATACCCCTTTACCTAAGTAACGAGATTTATCGCCATCACGTAATTCGATAGCTTCGCGCTCACCTGTTGAAGCACCAGATGGCACCATAGCACTACCAACAACACCAGATGCCAATACTACATCAGCTTCCAAAGTTGGGTTGCCGCGTGAATCTAAAACTTCTCTTGCACGAATATCTATAATTGCAGCCATTTTTTTTCCTATAGTGTGGTTTCTATCAAGGGTTGTGCTTTTACAGCCCTGTCGATGGTTAATAAAACTTCTAATAATTCTTGCATACGGTGTAATGGCCATGAGTTTGGCCCATCACTTTTTGCTTCCGCAGGATTAGGATGAGTCTCCATGAATAAACCAGCAATACCTACAGCAACAGCAGCTCTTGCTAAGACAGGAACAAATTCACGCTGCCCACCTGAACTGGTACCTTGACCACCAGGCAATTGCACTGAATGAGTAGCATCAAATACTACAGGGCAATCGGTATCTCTCATCACTGCTAACGAACGCATATCGGAAACTAGGTTGTTATATCCGAAAGAAACACCGCGTTCACAAACCATAATTTGTTGGTTACCGGTCGCTTTAGCTTTATTAGTCACATGGACCATATCCCATGGCGCTAAAAACTGACCTTTTTTAATATTAACAGGGATACCTTGCGAGGCAACTTGTTGAATAAAATTGGTTTGTCTGCATAAAAAAGCGGGCGTTTGCATAACATCAACCACGCTAGCAACTTCTGCTAAGGGCGTATCTTCATGTACATCAGTTAAAACCGGAACTCCGATTTGCTTCTTAACCTTTTCGAGTATTTCTAAGCCCTTTTCTACACCCAAACCTCTGAAACTTTCATGTGATGAGCGATTTGCTTTATCAAACGAAGATTTATATATAAACGGAATATTGAGTGCTGTTGTTAATTCTTTGAGATAGCCGGCTGTATCTATTGCTAATTGCTCACTTTCAATAACACAAGGGCCAGCAATTAAGAAAAACGGTTGATCTAAACCAACTTCAAAGCCACATAATTTCATTAAGATTCTCTTTTAATTTAAACAGTAAGTGTGTCTAGTACAAGCCTAGCGCAATATCTTATTCATCGAAGTAAATATGGTTAGTTTGTTTTTTTATGTTTTGTTGCCGCAGCAACAAAACCAGAAAACAAAGGATGTCCTTTACGTGGTGTTGAAGTAAATTCAGGATGGAATTGACACGCTAAAAACCAAGGATGATCAGCTAATTCAATAACTTCAACTAATCGACCATCTATAGACTTACCAGAAAAAGTCATGCCCGCTTTTTCCAATTTTTCAATATATTGCCCATTAAACTCATAGCGATGGCGATGTCGTTCGGTGATAACATCTTTTTGATACATTGAAAAAGCCAAGGAATCTGCTTGCAAACGACATTGCTGTGCACCTAAACGCATAGATCCACCTAAATCGGAATTTTCATCACGCGTTTCTAATTGACCACTTTCAGCCATCCATTCAGTAATCAAACCTATGACTGGATGTGGAGATTTAGGCAAAAATTCTGTACTATGCGCACCTTCCAAACCGGCTACATCGCGAGCAAACTCAATAACGGCGACCTGCATCCCTAAACAAATACCTAAATAAGGAATTTTATTTTCCCTAGCATAACGTACCGTCGCAATTTTACCTTCGATACCTCGCTCACCAAAACCACCTGGGACTAAAATCGCATCAACATTTTTAAGTCGTGCAACACCTTCATCTTCGATAATTTCAGAATCAATATAGTTAAGATGCACTTTCGTACGTGTATGAATACCTGCATGTATTAATGCTTCATTCAGTGATTTATAAGCGTCTGAATGATCGACATATTTACCAACTATAGCAATAGTGACTTCTTTAACAGGACTAGTTAATGCATCAACTACCGACTTCCATTCTGTTAAATCTGCTGGTGGCACATCCAGTCTTAGTTTATTAACAACAATATCATCTAAACCTTGCTCATGCAGTAACAGTGGTATGCGATAAATGGAATCTGCATCAACGGCCGAAATAACTGCTTTTTCTTCAACATTGGTAAATAGAGCTATTTTGCGACGCTCTGCGATAGGAATTGGTCGCTCTGAACGACAAATCAGAATATCAGGCTGTATACCAATGGAGCGTAGCTCTTTAACCGAATGCTGAGTTGGTTTAGTTTTAATTTCTCCGGCAGAACGAATATAGGGCACTAACGTTAAATGAATAAACAGCGATCTTTCACTACCTAACTCAAAACGCATTTGTCGAATAGCTTCCAGAAATGGCAATGATTCAATATCACCAACAGTACCACCGACTTCAATCAAGGTAACGTCCATGCCTTCTGAACTGAGATAAACCCTACGCTTTATTTCATCAGTAATATGAGGAATAACCTGAACAGTAGCACCTAAATATTCACCTTTACGCTCTCTACGTAAAACGCTGTCATAAACCTGACCCGCAGTGAAATTATTCTTTTTGGCCATTGTCGTTTTGAGAAAACGTTCATAATGACCTAAATCGAGATCAGTTTCAGCGCCATCTTCCGTAACAAACACTTCTCCATGTTGAAAAGGGCTCATGGTACCTGGATCAAGATTAATATAAGGATCCAGTTTGGTCATTGTCACTTTGAGACCACGAGCCTCAAGTATAGCGGCAAGCGACGATGCAGCAATGCCTTTCCCTAGTGATGAAACAACACCACCAGTAATGAATATGTATTTTGTCATCGTGATTCCTTGCTAGTTTAAAACCTCCCCTCTAGAGGGGATTACTAAAATTTGATTGCACTCTATAAGCTGCACTATCGTCTGAGGTAACCTATCCGTAAGCTAAATGATTATTTTATGCGCCACTGTCTGTGGTGTAATTTACCCTTTAGATATTATATGAATGCGGACTGAAACTGAAAGTCAGAGGATAACTGAGGGCAGTTCAAATAAAACTCGCCCATTTTAATCGACAATACGCTTGCCGTCATTGTCTTTATTTATATAAAAGCAGGGAGCAGCCATGATTAATAACTTTAACGCCAAGTAAAAACTACCCACATTAATCAACTAAAGCTAAATATAGCGCCACAATTATTAAAAAAAAAAGCCTACTGGCATCCAGTAGGCTTTTCTCCGGAATACAAAAATTAATATATCTTAATGTACCCAAGTGATTAATTTATCGTTTAATCAAAGTATCTTGATTAGTTTTTAGATTTATCAACAATTTGATTAGCTTGAATCCAAGGCATCATGCTGCGCAACTTTGCACCAACTACTTCAATTGGATGCTCTGCATTCAATCGTCTTCTTGCAGTCATTTCTGGATAGTTAGTTAAACCTTCAAGGATAAACTTTTTAGCATATCCGCCGTTTTGGATATTCTGTAAGGCTTCACGCATCGCATAGCGACTTTCTTCGTTGATGACTTTAGGGCCAGTAACATATTCGCCATACTCTGCATTGTTAGAAATAGAGTAGTTCATATTAGCGATACCGCCTTCAAACATTAAATCAACAATCAACTTTAATTCATGTAAACATTCAAAATACGCCATTTCTGGTGCATAACCTGCTTCAACTAAGGTTTCAAAACCCATTTTCACAAGCTCAACAGCACCACCACATAAAACGGCTTGTTCACCAAATAAATCAGTTTCACATTCGTCACGGAAAGTCGTTTCGATAATACCTGAACGACCGCCACCGATAGCAGAGGCATAAGCTAAACATAGAGATTTAGCTGTGCCTGAGGCATCTTGATGAACAGCGATTAAGTCAGGAACACCACCACCGCGTACAAATTCAGAACGCACCGTGTGACCTGGTGCTTTTGGCGCAATCATAATGACATCTAAATCAGCTCTAGGCACAACTTGGTTGAATAAAATAGCAAATCCATGTGCGAAAGCTAAAGCAGCGCCTTTTTTAATATTAGGTTCAATTTCATCTTTGTACAATGCTGATTGAAACTCATCAGGTGTCAAAATCATAACAACATCTGCACCAGCAACTGCTTTTGCTACATCTTGAACAACTAAACCATGCGCTTCAGCTTTAGCAACGGAAGGTGACCCTGCACGTAAACCAACGACAACATCAACGCCAGATTCTTTTAAATTAAGGGCATGTGCATGTCCTTGTGAACCGTAACCAATAATAGCGACTTTCTTAGCTTTGATGATAGAGAGGTCAGCGTCTTTGTCGTAATAAACTTGCATGATTTTTCCTGTTTTCTAGGTGTAAATAAATAAAGATAAAAAAATGGTGTAAAAACTAAAGGCTTATAAGTGTAAGCCTTTTTCGCCTCTGGAAATGCCAGTTGGTCCTGAACGCACTACTTCAATAATGCTATCCGAATCTATAGCATCGACAAAAGCATCTAACTTTTCTGAAGAGCCCGTCATTTCAACAATATAAGTAGTCGGCGTTGCATCAATGATTTTGCCATGAAAAATATCTGCCATACTTCTGATTTCATCACGCAACTCTCCTGTGGCTTTTATTTTAACCATCATGAGTTCACGTTCAATATGAAAAGATTCAGCCAAATCAATGAGTCTAACTACATCAATCAATTTATTCAGCTGTTTAGTAATTTGTTCGATAATTTCTTCACTGCCTCGAGTTACTAAAGTCATTCTTGATAGACTAGGATCTTCAGTCGCTGCAACAGTCAATGATTCAATATTATAACCACGCGCCGAAAACAAACCCGCCACTCTTGATAAAGCACCTGATTCATTTTCAATTAGAATTGAAATAATATGTCTCATTATGCCAACTCTCTATCGGTTGTAGAACCTAAAGCAACACGCAACTTCATATCATGATGGCCTTTACCAGCTTCAATCATCGGATAAACATTTTCAGTTCTGTCCGTCATAATATCTAAGAATACGGTACGATCCTTCATACTAAAGGCAGACTCTAAAGCAGGTCTAACTTCTTCTGGCTTATCAATACGTATACCGACATGGCCATAAGCTTCAGCCAATTTAACAAAATCAGGAATGGTGTCCATATATGAATGCGAATATCGACATTCGTATGTAAACTCCTGCCACTGCCTAACCATGCCCATATAACGATTATTCAGGTTAATTATTTTAATAGGCGTTTTGTATTGCAAGGCTGTAGATAATTCTTGTATACACATTTGAATGCTAGCCTCGCCGGTAACACAGGCAACATCAGCATCAGGATGCGCTAATTTAACACCGATGGCCGCAGGCAGACCAAAGCCCATTGTTCCAAGCCCACCTGAATTAATCCAACGACGTGGCTTATCGAAACGATAATATTGAGCCGCCCACATTTGATGCTGACCTACATCTGAAGTCACATAAGCATCACCCTTAGTGACATCATATAATTGCTCAATAACGTATTGGGGCTTAATTAAAAGACTTTCACGATCAAATTGTAGGCAATCAACGGCTTGCCATTCTGCAATTTGCTGCCACCAAAGCTCCATAGCTTTTTTATTGGGTTTAGTTGAGCTCTCTTTGATGAACTCCATCATCAATTCCAAAACTGGCTTCACTTCACCAACGATTGGAATATCGACTCTAACTGTTTTTGAAATAGACGCAGGATCAATATCAATATGAATAATCTTGGCATAAGGGCAAAACAAATCTAGCTTACCTGTGACCCTATCATCAAAACGTGCACCAATAGCAATAATGACATCACTTTCGTGCATAGCCATATTAGCTTCATAGGTGCCATGCATACCTAACATGCCAATATTTTGTTTATCGGTTGCAGGAAATGCGCCTAAGCCCATCAATGTATTAGTAATTGGATAGCCTAGTGTTCGAGTAAACTCCGTTAACTCCTTACTTGCCTCGCCTAAAACGACACCACCGCCCGAATAAATGATCGGTTTTTGTGCGCTAAGCAATAACTCAACAGCCTTTTTAATTTGTCCTTTATCCGCAGTCACAACCGGATTGTAAGAACGTATAGTTACTTGCTTAGGGTATTCATAGGGAACTTTAATATGAGGCGCAGTGATATCTTTAGGTACGTCAATAACGACAGGACCAGGACGGCCTGTGGTTGCTACATAGAAGGCTTTTTTAATAGTCTCAGCTAATTTGGTCACGTCTTTGACCAAAAAATTATGCTTTACGCAAGGACGTGTAATGCCAATCATATCTACTTCTTGAAAAGCATCACTACCAATCACTGGCAATGAAACCTGACCAGAAATGATAACCATCGGAATTGAATCCATATAAGCAGTCGCAATACCAGTAACAGCATTGGTAGCACCTGGGCCAGAAGTCACTAAGACCACACCCGGTTTTCCAGTGGAACGAGCATAACCATCAGCAGCGTGGGTGGCACCTTGCTCATGACGTACTAAGACATGTTTAATATCTTCTTGCTGATAAAGAGCGTCATATAAATGCAACACCGCCCCACCAGGATAGCCAAATATATATTCTACGCCCTCGTCTATAAGACTCTGAACCAGGATTTGTGCACCACTTAGCTCCACGCTAATACCTCAATAAACATGATAATTATCGATTTAAATCGATTAGATTCGGTTTTATAGTCAAGCATAATCACTTGCTTTAAAAACACTTAAGATGACTGATTTGTAATTTATTGTCTTTTTTAAACAATATAAAAGCGGTTATTCTACAAGATTCTTAATGAAATTGTAATAATCTCTATTATTTTTCAGCAACGAGCCAGCTCATTTCGATTCATAACTTATAGCTTTTGTGACTAGGATGTAATGAACCTGCCCTCACTAATCAATGAATAAGTCCTTAAGTAGATTACTATCAGTACGCCGAATATATAGAAGCACTAATTGTGCTTTAAACATAAACATCATCGTTAGACAAAGAAATTTAGACCATTTAACCTTTAGTCAGCACTATCATGCTGAGAAAGAAGAACCACAGCCACAGGTTGTTGTAGCATTTGGATTGCGGATAACAAACTGCGCGCCCGACACGTCTTCTTTATAATCAACTTCAGCACCGGCCAAATATTGGATACTCATAGAATCTATCAATACCGTAACGCCGCCATTTTCTACACGCGTATCATCTTCATTTACTTCTTCATCAAAAGTGAAGCCATATTGGAAACCAGAACAACCGCCACCGGAGACATAAACACGCAACTTTAAATTATCGTTACCTTCTTCGATAATGAGCTCGTTCACTTTAGCAGCAGCGCTGTCTGTAAAAATAATTGGATTAGCCATAGTTAAAAACATTGTAAATTTAAAAGTGGCTCAATTATGACTATACCCAGCGTTATAGTCAAGAATCATGGGTAGAGAGCAATAACCCTCAAACCCAAGTCTTCTTTCAAGCCAAATATTAGATTCATATTTTGTACTGCTTGTCCGGCAGCCCCTTTAACCAGATTATCAATCACCGATAAAACAACGATAGTTTGTGCGCCTTCCGGTTGATGTATAGAAATCTGACATTGATTACTACCGCGAACATTACGCGTATCAGGATGCGAGCCGCGGGGTAAAACTTCCACAAACGGCTCATTAATATAGCGTTGCTCATATAAAGTTTGAATATCAGCTAGCGTCGCACCAAAGAGTTGTCCATACAACGTGGCATGAATGCCTCTGATCATCGGCGTTAAATGAGGGACAAAGGTTAAGCCCACAGGTTGTTTAGCAGCCAACGTTAACTCTTGACGAATCTCCGGCAAATGTCGATGTCCACTCGCTGCATAGGCTTTAAAGCTTTCACCCGTTTCACTCATCAAAGATGACAATTCAGCTTTACGACCTGCACCACTCACACCAGACTTAACATCAGCAATTAAATGATCGACATTAATCAAATTATTTTCCAACAACGGTAAAAAACCCAATTGCACTGCCGTTGGATAACAACCTGGGCAAGCAACTAAATTCGCCTTTTGAATCGCCTTACGATTAACTTCTGGCAAACCGTAAACTGCCTCAGTCAGTAATTCAGGACAAGCATGCTCCATTCCATACCAATGACTCCATTCCTTTGCATCTTTAAACCTAAAGTCCGCCGATAAATCAATAACCTTAATGCCTAGGGATAGCAGTTGTTTAGCCATCAACATGGCGGTGCCATTAGGCGTAGCGAAAAATACCACATCACATTGCTTTAAAGTTTCGAGATCAGGCTCACAAAACACCACATCACAATAGCCCCGTAAACTAGGGTATACAACATCCACTCGCACACCAGCATCGGCACGAGAGGTCACTACCGCTACTTCAACTTGAGCATGCAATACTAAAATTCGTAATAATTCAACACCTGTATAACCTGTTCCACCCACAATACCTGCACGAATCATCTGCTTTATCCTAACTATTGTTTATAGAAATAACCTCAGCCTATAATAACCGCATCCTCTCTTTTATAGAACCCGACTTATGCAAGTACCTTCCACTATGCTCGCTATTGAAATAGTTGCTGGAGTTTTAAAACTAACAGAGCGCCCTGTTCCCAAGCCAGGACTCAATCAAGTTCTCATTAAAGTAGCCGCTGCTGGCGTTAATCGCCCTGATATCATGCAACGCAAAGGTTTATATCCTGCACCCATAGGCGCATCGGATATACCGGGCTTAGAAATATCCGGCATTATCGTAGCCCGAGGCTCCTGCACACCCCTATCTCCATTTAATCTAGGTGATTCTGTTTGCGCGCTAGTCAGTGGCGGCGGCTATGCCGGCTATTGCTTAGCTAATGTGACACATTGTTTACCTATTCCAAACGGATTATCTTTAGTAGAAGCTGCGGCACTACCAGAGACTTTTTTCACTGTTTGGAGCAACGTATTTGATCGCGCCCAACTGCAACATGGCGAAACCTTGTTGGTACATGGCGGCAGCAGTGGTATAGGTACAACGGCAATACAATTAGCCAAAGCCTTCGGCGCTAAGGTCATTATTACAGCGGGATCTAAAGCTAAATGTGAGCGCTGTTTAGAGCTAGGCGCAGATGCCGCCATTAACTATAAAGAACATGATTTTGTTTTAGAAATAAAACGATTGACCAACAATAATGGGGTTGATGTCATACTCGACATGATCGGCGCTGACTATTTTTCACGTAATCTACACTGTATGGCAAACGATGCAAGACTGGTACAAATTGGCATCCAAAACGGTGGAAAAGCAGAGATCAGTTTACTGCCAATTATGCTAAAACGACTCACCATAACAGGCTCGACCTTAAGAGCTAGAGACGATACATTTAAAGCCCATATTGCCGAAAAGCTACAACAACAGGTCTGGCCATTACTCGCTAACGGCACCATCAAACCCATTATTCATGCCCGCTTTGCCCTCAATGAGGCTAGCAAAGCGCACGAACTCATGGAAAGCAGCCTACATATAGGCAAAATATTATTAGAGCCAACATCACTATGACTTACACCACACTCATTTCTGCCAGCCTACTAAATCAAAACCTAAACAACCCTAACTGGATCATTATCGACTGCAGATTCTCCTTAGCGAATTACGATGCCGGCCATTACGCCTATCGCCACGGTCATATCCCTCATGCTTGCTATGCCAATTTGAACAAAGACCTATCAGCTCAGCCTACCGAATTAACTGGCAGACATCCCCTACCCGACTTTAACTTACTGACAAAAAAACTAGGTGACTGGGGCATTAATCATCAGACTCAAGTTGTCGTTTATGATGACGCAGGCGGTGCTTTTGCAGGACGCTTATGGTGGTTATTAAGATGTTTAGGACATGACAATGTCGCTGTATTAAATGGTGGCATCCAACACTGGCAAAAACTAGGCTATGCACTCACCACTTCGTTACCCTGCACTCAACCCAGCACATTCAGAGCCTATTTAAATTGCTCTAACTGGCTTACTGCCCGCCAAGTCGAAAACCATCTCGCTAAAAAAGACATTTGTCTGATTGATGCTCGAAGTCCAGAACGTTATCGCGGCGAACAAGAACCCATAGATCCCATCGCTGGACATATTCCGCTAGCCTTAAACCGTCCACTAACCTTAAATCTTGATAAGCAGGGCTTATTCTTATCGCCTGAAACATTAGCCCAGCAATTTAAAGCACTAATAGCCACTACCTCGGCAACACAGGTCGTTCATTATTGCGGCTCAGGTGTTACCGCCTGCCATAATTTGCTAGCAATGGAATATGCCGGATTAAAAGGCTCTAAAATTTATGCAGGCTCATGGAGTGAGTGGATCAGTAATAAAAATAGAACGATCATTACAGAACAAAATATAACTTAACCAACATCAGTCAACGCTTCGCTCACCTAGCAATAATTGCATTATATTATTCAATAATGAATCCTTATCTAACTGAATGTACTGTAATTTCTACACCACATAACCCGCTTAAAAGTTGATCAAGCATCAAAATTAATAGATAATGTCCGGCTTTCAAACGTATTTATAGTATTTTTTATGAACATTACCATGCTTAAAGCAAAGCTACACCGAGCTACCGTGACTCGTTCAGAATTGGGCTATGAAGGTTCTTGCGCCATTGATGGCACTATCCTTGACTTGTCAGGTATCAAAGAATACGAACAAATACAGATTTACAATATTAACAACGGCGCACGCTTTACAACCTATGCCATCCGTGCCGAAGAAAACTCTGGCATTTTTTCAGTTAACGGTGCTGC
>Ga0118677_10015283_pt1 | contig 10685 bp, 13 predicted proteins | sample AliMusrvi5mmetaG_FD_86154 | JGI IMG/M metagenome (GOLD analysis project Ga0118677, IMG submission 86154)
CGAATAACACACGCTCATGACCTCATCGACACATCAAAAGCCAACGACAAACTTGCAGAAACAGTTAAAAAACTGCACAATTCATACCTTTCGTTAAGCACCCGCTAGGATAAAATTGTTCGTGAACAATACTATTACTTATGAATTTCCACTCAACGAACGCATCCGTGTTTTCATAAGACTTGAGCAACTATTCAAACAATTTTTCCTGTTATCAGTAGGAGAAAGTGTTGCCGAAAAGCGCGCAGCCATTACTGTCATACTTGACTTAATGACGCTTTTTAAACGTAACGACCTAAAATCAGAACTTATAAAAGAGCTAGACCGCCAAGCCAGCAACCTTAATAAAATAGCGAACAACAAAGGTGTTGATAGAGATCGACTACAAGAAATTCTAGCTCAACTGGCTAAAATCAATGAAAAGCTCTATGCCATCACTGGAAAAATAGGTGGCCATATCTTAGAAAGTCACTTATTTCAAAGTATCGCTCAACGCAGCTCTATTCCGGGAGGCACCTATTCTTTTGATTTGCCCGAATATCATTATTGGTTAGAGCAAGAGGAATCTATACGCATAAAAGATTTCAATCGCTGGAGCAGTTCTTTTACTGATATCTATACATCCATTGAATTCATACTTGATTTCATACGCAATAGCCGCTCAGCCAGCAAAGAAATAGCCAATGCAGGTTTTTTTCAACTACCTCTTGATCAAAACCAGGCTTTTCAGCTTATCAAAGTAAGCATAGACAAGTCATTACCTTATTTTGCAGAAATCAGTGGAGGAAAACATCGTTGCACCATTCGATTTATGGAACCCTCCAATGACGACAAACGCCCCATTCAGACTACAAATGACATCCCTTTCAAGTTAACTTGTTGCTTATTCTAATGTCATCAAACAACACACCGATTACCGTAAAATGTCCTACCTGTAAAAAATCTGTGCCTTGGTTAGCTGAGCAGATTTTTAAGCCTTTTTGTTGTGATCGTTGTAAATTAATAGACCTAGGCGAATGGGCGATGGAAGAAAAAAGAATACCCGGCGAATCATTAGATGAAATCGTGGATGAATTTGATGAAACTCAATACCACTAAAATTGCTTAGCTTAGATTGGATTGCAAAAAGATGCGCGCCAACCTACAGCATATTATTGCAGTAAAATATCTAGCTGCTTTGCTTGCTCTAAAGCATATAAATCATCAAAGCCGCCTACATGAAGATCGCCAATATAAATTTGAGGTACGGTTCGGCGTTTAGTCTTTCGCATCATCTCTTCTCTCATGCCAGCGTTAGCATCAACATTAATTTCAGTATAAGTTGCCTGTTTTTTATCAAGCAAGCGTTTAGCCATAACGCAATAAGGGCAACGATCAGCAGTATAAATCAGTATCTCAGGCATGTTTTATTGATGTTTGTTAATATAAAGACACAAGATTAAAGGCACAAGACAAAAGATACAAGGTTAAGATGCAACTAACCTGATGATTTTAGCCTTTAATTCTATAGCCTACTTCTTTAGAGAGTTTAAATAATGAGTAATTTACCAAGCCATTTAAAATATGCCGCATCTCACGAATGGATCTGTGTAGAAGACGACAATATCATTCGTATCGGCATCACAGATTTTGCCCAGGAAGAGCTAGGCGATTTAGTGTATATAGAATTACCTGAACTAGGTCGACATGTTGAAGCACAAGAACAATGCGCAGTCGTTGAATCAGTAAAAACAGCCTCAGATTTGTATAGTCCCGTTTCTGGTGAAATAGTTGCTGTTAATGAAAGCTTGAATGATGAGCCCGAACAAATAAACGATAGCCCTTATGAATCTTGGATTTTTTGCGTCAGAGCTGATAATTTATCAGATCTTAACCAGTTATTAGACGCCGAAGCTTATCAACAACTTATTAATCAATAAGGCTATGACATCGAACTTAAATATTAGCGGTGTAACATAAGCTTTTTTCCCTTAATTGATAATGAGCTAAACCATGGCAAATCCAAATGCAAAAGGCGTTAAACGCCTCATCAACGCGTGTTTCTTTTCTGTTGCCGGCTTTAAAGCAACGTGGACACATGAAGAGGCTTTCAGACAGGAAGTAATACTGTTTATAGCCACAACACCATTAGCCCTGTGGCTGGGGCAAACAACAATTGAAAAACTATTACTCATCGGCAGCATAGTATTGGTTATGATAGTTGAACTATTAAATTCAGCAGTGGAAGCGGTCGTTGACCGTGTCGGTTTTGAGCATCATGAACTATCGGGCAGAGCCAAAGATATTGGTTCCGCAGCGGTTATGATGTCGTTAGCTTGGGCAGCAGTGACCTGGGCATTAATTTTACTTTAAAGAGGACGTTCAATGAGTGCATTAATATGCGGGTCTATGGCCTACGACACTATTATGGTGTTTCATGATAAATTTAAACACCATATCTTGCCGGAAAAAGTTCATATCTTAAATGTATCTTTTTTAGTCCCCATATTACGCCGTGAATACGGCGGTTGCGCTGGTAATATTGCTTACAATTTAAACTTATTAGGTGAAGAAGCCTTAACCATGGCCGTGGTCGGCCATGATTTTGCGCCTTACAGTCAATGGATGAATCTTAACGGTTTATCAAGTGAGTATATTCATATCTTGGATAATGAATATACCGGCCAAGCCTATATCACCACTGATGAAGACGGTAACCAGATTACCGCTTTTCATCCTGGCGCTATGAGCTACTCACATTTAAATGCCATCCCCACTGACAAAGACATTAGCATCGGTATTGTTTCGCCTGATGGTAAAGAAGGTATGCAATTACATGCCGAACAATTTGTAGAATTGGATATTCCTTTTATCTTTGATCCAGGCCAAGGTATGCCCATGTTTAATGGTGCCGAATTATTAACCTTAATTGATCAAGCAACTTGGATAACTTTAAATGATTATGAATCTGAGCTCATGCAAGAACGCACAGGCTTAACTTTAGAGCAGATTGCAGAGCGCGTAGAAGCCTTAATTATTACCCTAGGCGCCAAAGGCTCTAAAATTTACAGCAAAGGTCAATGCATCACTATACCTGCAGCTAAGCCTAGTGCTCTATTAGATCCGACCGGCTGTGGCGATGCTTATCGTGCAGGCTTATTGTATGGTTTAATGAATGAATTAGATTGGGAAATCACTGGTCGAATCGCATCATTATTAGGTGCTATCAAAATAGAACATCACGGCACTCAAAACCATCAGTTTACTTTCAGTGAATTTAAGCAACGTTTTCATGAAAACTTTGGCTATACATTTTAATAACCTAAATAACTCATGCTAACTAATACCCAACAACTGTTAGACCTTATGGCTAGGCTACGTCGCCCAGAAGATGGCTGTGCTTGGGATATCAAACAAAGCTTTAGCAGTCTGATTCCTTATTTGATCGAAGAAGCTTACGAAGTCGTCGATGCCATTGAACGAAATGACTTAGATGACTTACGAGCAGAGTTGGGGGATTTGCTATTACAAGTTGTTTTCCATGCTCAAATTGCCGACGAACAAGGTTTATTTAACTTTGAACAAGTGTCCGCTGGTATCTGTGAAAAACTGGTACGACGCCATCCACATGTATTTTCAGATGCGGTTTTTAATACCGATGCTGAACGCCATCAAGCTTGGGAGCAAGCCAAAGCCGACGAACGTCAAGAGAAAAACAAAACAGCCGTAAAAACCAGCGTACTCTCGGGGGTAGCAGGCAATCTTCCAGCGTTAATCGAATGCGAAAAGATACAAGATAGAGCCGCGCAACATGGTTTTGATTGGCCTGATCTTCCTCCAGTTTTTGCTAAAGTGCTAGAAGAGTTAGACGAAGTCAAAGAAGCATGGGAATCGGGTGATCAAGCCCATATCCAAGAAGAAGTGGGCGATTTATTACTCATCGCCGTTAATCTAGCTCGCCATTTAAACGTTAACCCAGAAATCGCGCTCAAAGAAAGCACTAAGAAGTTTTCCAAACGCTTTCACTATATCGAGCAACAGGTAGAGGCGTCTGGACGACAACTACTAGACTGCGAACTCATGGAACTTGATGCTTTCTGGCATGAGGCAAAAATCTCATTAAAAAAACAAGCTGTATAATCCACAAAAGCATAGTCTTAATGCAGTATTAATCGTTGCAATATTTTTTGCAGTTACTTTTGTAGAGCGGATACTGAATTTGTAAATGTAGTTTCGATTGCTGAGATTCGTACCTCATCCCAGCCTACATTACTGCATCACCGCCCACAACTAAATATTATCAATGACTGGAGTAAAACAGCTTTAGCTGTTTTAAAAAGCAATAGCTAAAGCTATTGCACTCCAGTCTTTACAGTTTTCGCTTAACCGTGAACAAAAATTTTAAAAACCCAGCCTGTATAAGCCGCAAAAGCGTGCTATTGTTGCAGTACTTTCATAGAAAATAAGATTTAAGAGCACTTAAAACTCATGAGTAACGAATATAATGCCGCGGCGATAGAAGTTTTAAGTGGCTTAGAGCCCGTACGAAAACGCCCCGGCATGTACACTGACACCACCCGACCTAATCATCTAGTCCAAGAGGTGGTGGATAATAGTGTCGATGAGGCCATGGCTGGCCACGCAAAGTCTATCGAAGTGGTCTTATATAAAGACGGCTCGGTATTAGTTAGCGATGATGGTCGCGGTATGCCCGTTGATATCCATCCTGAGCAAGGCATCCCCGGTGTTGAAGTTATCTTGACCCAACTACATGCCGGCGGTAAATTTTCTAATAAAAACTATCAGTTCTCCGGCGGCTTACATGGCGTAGGGGTCTCGGTGGTTAATGCTTTATCAGCAAAATTAGAAATTGAAGTGAAGCGTAACGGCAAAGTTTATCGTATGGACTATGCCGATGGTGAAAAGCAAACTGAACTCACAGAAACTGGAACCGTCGGTCGTAACAATACCGGAACCTCGGTTAAATTTTGGCCTAATGAAAAATACTTCGATTCCAATAAAATTTCCGTTGGCAAACTCAAACATGTATTACGTGCCAAGGCCGTTTTATGTCCCGGCTTAAAAATATCCTTAACCGTTGATCAAACCGAAGAAAGCTATGTTTGGTGTTATCAAGATGGCCTTAAAGAATATTTACTAGATCGCATAGGCGACATTGAATTCTTTCCAGAACAGCCCTTTATGGGCAATATGGCCGCCAATCATGAAGCCGTAGAATGGGGCATCGTATGGGCCTTTGAAAATCCGCCTGAAATACTCAACGAAAGTTACGTTAACCTAGTTCCTACCGCTCAAGGCGGAACTCATGTTAATGGCATGCGCGCAGGCCTGACCGAAGCCATGCGTGAATTTTGTGACATCAGAAATATTCTGCCGCGCGGCGTTAAAGTAGCGCCTGAAGATGTCTGGGAAAACTGCCATTTTGTATTATCAGTGAAGCTAGAAGATCCGCAGTTTTCTGGCCAAACCAAAGAACGACTCAGCTCTAGGGAATGCGTTGCATTTGTGTCCGGCGTAGCCAAAGACACCTTTAGCCTGTGGTTGAATCAAAATCCCGCAGAAGGCGAAAAGATTGCCGACATTATTATTTCTAGCGCCCAGAAAAGACTACGCTCTAATAAGAAAATCATTCGTAAACGCCTAACCTCAGGCCCTGCTTTACCCGGAAAACTAGCCGATTGTTCAGCACAAGATATCGCCAGAACAGAATTATTCTTAGTAGAAGGAGATTCTGCAGGAGGCTCTGCTAAACAAGCGCGTGAACGCGACTTTCAAGCGATTATGCCGTTACGCGGTAAGATACTGAACACTTGGGAAGTAGAATCTAGCCAAGTCATGGCTTCACAAGAAGTACATGATATTGCTGTCGCTTTAGGCATAGAACCCGGTTCTACCGATTTACAGCATTTGCGTTACGGTAAAGTCTGTATCTTAGCGGATGCTGATTCTGACGGCAATCACATTGCCACCTTGATTTGCGCCCTATTTTTTCAACACTTTAATGAATTAGTTAAACAAGGCCATGTCTTTGTTGCCATGCCACCTTTGTACCGTATTGATGTAGGCAAACGCGTATTTTATGCGCTGGATGAATCTGAACGCCAAGGTGTTTTAGATAGAATAAAAGCCGAAAAATTAAAAGGCCAAATCAATGTGCAGCGCTTTAAAGGCTTGGGTGAAATGAATCCCAGTCAATTACGCGAAACCACTATGAACCCAGACACACGAAGATTAGTGCAATTAACGATTGAAGAAAATGACGACACCAGCGCACAACTAGATTTATTATTAGCCAAAAAACGTTCACCTGATCGTAAGCATTGGTTAGAAACCAAAGGTAATTTAGCTGATATTGCTTAATAAGCTAGCCCCATGGGTAGGACTAACCTCCTCTTGTTTCGGTTCTAAATGCTGGGATTCGTACCTCATCCCAGCCTACGTATAATGTAGGCTGAGATTTAGCGACAGCGGAATCCCAGCAAGCTGAGCATGGAGACGATAACTCATACTAATGCAACACCAATGACCTTATTTAAAGCTTTGCTGGCTCAGCTATTAGGGCTACTAATAGCTATCGGTTTAAACCCTTTTTTGCCGCCGCACTATTCAAGCTGGATAACACTCTTAATATTACAAAGTAGCGGCGCCATGCTTGGCTCTAAGCTATTACGCCAACCAAGCTGGTGGCTAGTTATTCATTTACTGTTTTTACCCAGTGCAGCGGCCCTGCTTAGCTTACAACTCGCTGCATACTGGTATCTTTTAATACTCATCGTATTAATCCTAGTATTTTGGGGTACCGTAAAAGGTGACGTACCCTTATTTTTGTCCTCAACCGCTGTCGTAGAGGCCATCAGCAAACTCATTACCCAAGAATCAGCCCAGTATTTTGCAGAACTAGGAGCCGGCATAGGCACAGTCACTGTCCCTCTAGCAAAACAGCATCCCCAATTAATCATCAACGCTTGGGAACGAGCCCCCATACCTTGGGCCATTAACGTCTGGCGTAGCCGTCATTATGCAAATAGTCACTGCTATCGCAGCAATCTATGGAACTGCGACTTTAGTCAATACGATGTGATCTTTGCTTTCCTTTCTCCGACCATCATGCCTGAACTTGGCGCCAAACTACAAACTGCCATGCGTCCTGGAAGTCTATTGATATCCTCATCTTTTGCTATACCTGATTGGAAACCTGAATCTATTAAACAAGTTAATGACCTCGCTAAAACACAGCTATATTGTTACCGCATAGCTGATGCCTATGAGTAACCAGCTTTATTGATAGTAACTATCAATGCGAGTCAATAAACTTGGTTAACTAATGATTTCCACTATCATTCGTTAATCTTGGCTGGCTAGATTTATCTGCTTCAATAGTTAATGGTTGATCTTTCGCTACAGTAGCTTGTTTATTAGTGTCGTTACTATCCGCTTTCACACTTGTCTTTACCGATTGATTTTGTATTAAATATTTTCTTTGTTCCCTATATAAACCGATGAATGAAAGTAGGGGAATATATAAAAGTATCATGATGGCTATTGCTATAAAACTAACATGAATAATTGACGACAACCAATAAGCCAATCCTGCACTACACATCAGCATCAAAGGACTAGGAAGTTTTACATATTTCAAACGATCCACCTCAAATAAAAATCAAATACATGGCTAGGTTGGCCATATTAAACAATTTAATGATCCGTTCAAAATAGACTTTTAATTTTTATTAAATTCACTTTAAGCAGCCCTATGGGCAAGCGTTGATCTATTATTTAATAGGTCGGTTTAATAAAACTTATTACCAGATTAAAGTTTAACCAATTCTGGTCGATAAACTAGTTAAATGAAAAATAATACAATTAACCTTATATGAAATTCAAAAGAACAAGACTAAATCAATATCTCGTTCTATGCTTACTTATGTTTAATCATAATTGTTTAGCAGATGAAGTGGCATTAATAGATCGCAACGGCGTATATATGACGCCTATTACCCTTAATGATTCGATAGTAGTTACGGGAATATTAGATACTGGTGCGAGTGAGATGTTCATACCCTTCAACGTAATCGCTAGCTTGATACAAACGGGCGCAATTACTACAAAAGATATATTAACAGAAGGTGTTTATACCTTGGCTGATGGCACTACAAAATCTAGAGAACGGGTCAATATTGCAAAAATCATGATTGGCAATACAACTTTTAATAACATAAGCGCTATAGTGGGCGCCAATAATTCTAACGTTCTAATTGGGCAGAGCTTATTAAAAAACATAAACTACTCAATTGATAATAAGAAAAAGCTTTTAATTACCTCAATGACCGATGAGATATTATCGACAAATTAAAATTCAACTTAAGGAATTTTTATAAATCAGGATAGATGTAAGTTTTAGTACAATGTTTAGCCTAAAGAATATCAACCCGCTCACCTTCAAAGACCGCACAAGTTAGCAGACCTGAAGCATAAGCTCCCGTATCCAAACCGATACGATTCGATTTAATTTCTGGGAATTCAGTGACTGAATGTCCATGAACAATAACTTTCTCAAATTGTCTGCGACTAGTTAAGAACTCATCACGTATCCAGAGCATATCATCAGCTATTTGTTTAGTTAGCGGTAACTTAGGCTTAATACCTGCATGAACAAAAAAATAGCCACCTAACTCAAAACTTAAGGCTAACGTCTGATAAAACTGTCGATGAGTAACGGGGCATTTTTCTGCAAACTCAGCCTGTAATCTGGGTAAATCTTTTTGGGTAGGAATCCCCCTAAGCGTTACACCATAGCTTTGCAAAGTTGCTAAGCCACCAAAACCAAACCAATCATGAGCTAACGCTAAGGAATGACCCTCCAAAAATTGCAATAAAACCTGCTCATGGTTACCTAATAAATAAACCGTTTTAAAATCTGGCAGCGAATTGGCCAATAAATAATCAACTACTTGCATAGAATGTGGGCCGCGATCAACATAATCACCCAAATAAACCACAATCTTAGTGCCCTGATACGCTTGGGCATGCTGAAATATCTTCTGATGCACGACTTGCAATAAATCAAGACGTCCGTGAATATCACCTATGGCATAAATGCGATGCTTATCTGGCAAACCCTTTAACGCTGGTTCAGTAGGGGATTGCTTAAATAGCCTTTTTAGTCGCGCTCTCATAGGCCTTATTAAATTGATTTAAATGTTCGACATCATACGCAAAAGCGGACTCGACCCATGCTTTGGCATAGGGATTTTCAATTACAAAAGCAACCAGTTTTGCAGGCGTAAATTGCCATGCCAATAATACTTGCTTAAGCCAAAGCGCTTGCTCCTCAGCCCCTAAAGTTTCGCCATAGGGATAAGCTAACATTAATCGCTGCATTATAAGCTCAGGCTCTACACGTCCAGCATATAAAGATAAACTCAGCAACTCCTTAACTTGCAGCCCCAGAATCTTGTTAATAACGGCCAAACGGAACCATGCAAACGCATCAATAGGTGAGCCACTAAGTCCATTGATTATGGCTAGTCGAGCATCAAGTAATATTAAATGTTGCTGAATAAGAGATTGATCAGGGAAATTAAATAACGCTAAATAACAGATACCTTTGGCCTGCCAATACTCAGGATTATTATCCCAAGCCAAAGCGTCATCTAATGCTTTAATACTTTTTAAATAAGCTTCAGCAGGTAAATGTGCCTGAGTCTGGCTTAAGACCGATTCTGGATAAAGTGCATACAAACTAGCCACAAACCTAGGTACAGCCAAGACTAAAAGCCCCAAACACAGCAGACCTAATAATGCAGCTAACAGCCTCTGTTGCTTAAGCCAATTCATATCAATATCTTAGGAATAGTAGGATTTATAACGGCCATAATGGTAGTAATAACTATAATCTCCATAACGACCATATTGCTTCAAATTAATTTGTTGCAGCACTATCCCCGCTAAATTACTGTTGCCGTCTTTCATCAATAAATGCAAGCCATTGCGGACGACTTTTTTAGGTGTGGAGTCCCATTTTAAAACATAAATAGTTTTATCAACCAAGCTCTGTAAAATTCTAGAATCTGGTACCGCCATAATTGGCGCAGAATCGACGACCACTAAATCAAATTTTTCACGCAACTCTTCCATAATAGAACGCATGCGTTTTGAAGCGAACAAATCTAAAGGATTAACATAACCAGCCTTACCTCTGGATAAAATCATCAGGCCTGTTTTAGGATCCTTCTGTAAAACATCAGCCAATGTTAAGTCATGATTACTTAATAAATCTGTGAGACCTAATGACTCTTTATCGAAACCGAAAACTTTAGAGATCGCAGGTCGTCTTACATCAGCTTCAACAACAACAGTATGCTGACCGGAAACTGCCGACATTCGCGCCAGCATAGTCGCTAAAGTTGACTTACCCTCGCCAGGTACCGACGAAGTAATTAAAATCGACTTTACCGCCGCATCAGGATTCAACAAACTTAATGAAATACGTAAAGTATTAATAGCCTCTGCCAAACCAGACTGTGGCTTTGTTATTACATAATCATTTGGATCATCCTTGCTATCTTGTTGCAGAGGAATAATGCCCATAGTAGACATATTAAATAGATCATGAATTTGTTCGGGTGAACGAACTCCCGGATTAAGTTGTTCGATAACAAACACTAAACTGATAGCAGCAAATA
>Ga0118677_10015284_pt1 | contig 10684 bp, 10 predicted proteins | sample AliMusrvi5mmetaG_FD_86154 | JGI IMG/M metagenome (GOLD analysis project Ga0118677, IMG submission 86154)
GGTTTCCGCCGTCCGGCTTCGCCCCGCACGCCCCGCACAACGGCGTGCCGTTCTGGACGTTTCCGTTGTCCGGCCTCAAGGGCGGGCAGTACCTGACCCTCACCTTCGTCGAGGGCCTCGCCATCGCCTGCCTCAGCGACGACGCCTCCGCGATCCTCGACCTGCTCGACACCAGCGACGGCCTGCTGCCCTCGCTCGCCACGATGCGCGACGCCAAGCTCAGCGACTACTGGTGCCTCGCGCCTGCCGCGCCCGACCACGGCTGGCTGGACACCACCAGCTTCGTCCGTTCCACCGTCGGCAAGCCGGTGCCCCCGCCGCTGACCATCTCGATCTCCAGTGTCCAGTCGAACTTCGTCGAAGGCGGACTCTGCGGCCCCGTCCCGCTGCCCGCCGCCAAGCCCAGCGCCAAGGCGCTCGAGTGCGGCGACCTCGTCAAATTCACCGGCGACCTCCCGATCGCCGCGCTCATGCTGCGCACCGAGACCGCCTTGCCGCCCTGCGCCGACGCCCTCGGCCCCGAATGGGCCGCGCTGCTCGACGCCGCTTCTCCGTCCGGGGCCCGACCGGCCGCCCCTGTCCGCGGCAAGCCGCGCAAGGAGCCGAAGGCGCTGCCCGTCCGCCATTTCGTCTCCGCGGACGGCTTCGACATCTGGGCGGGGCGCAGCAACCTCCAGAACGATCAGCTGACCTTGAAGAAGGCCTCGTCGAACGACCTCTGGTTCCATGTGCACAAGGCGCCCGGAACGCATGTGATCGTGCACGCCGCGGGTCGTCCGGTGCCCGACGCGACGCTGGTCGAGGCCGCCTCGATCGCCGCCTGGTACAGTCGCGCAACGCTGGCCGAGCGCAAGGCGGAGGCGGCCGAAGGCGCCAAGACCGCCGTCGACTACTGTCCCGTGAAGAACGTGCGGAAACCGCCCGGGGCGAAGCCCGGAATGGTCATCTACGATACGTACCGGACCCTGAACGTCACGCCGCGGCCTCCGAACGAGACCGCCTGATGTCCCGGAAGATGCGGGCTTCCCGGACCTTCCAGCCTTCCAGCCTTCCGGCCTGCTAGCCTTCCTGGCCGTGCTGGGCGAGCGAGGCGACGCAGCCGCAGTACCGCTGGCGGTACAGGCCGTCCTCCCGGGCCATCCGCTGTCCTTCGCGGTACCCCGGGCGGAAGTTCTCCTCGAGGAACCGGACGCCGTGGCGCGCCCCCGCCTCCCGTCCGGCTTCGAGCAGGGCGAGGCGGTCCTGATACGGACTGACCAGCAGCGTCGTCGTGAACGAATCCGCTCCCGTCTGTGCCGCCCTCTTTGCGGCCGCCTCCATCCGCATCGCATAGCACTGGCGGCAGCGGGGGGACGCCGTGCCATCGCCGTGGACGCACGGGTCCTCCATCCGGGCGCGGAAGGGCGCCTCGTCGTAGGCGGGGTCCGATTCGAAGGCCAGGCCGCGCATCTCCGCGAGGCGCGATGCGTTCTCCAGACGGCGGGCCTGCTCCTCGGCCGGGTGGATGTTGGGGTTGTAGAAGTAGCCGGACAGTTCCCCCGAGGCGAAGTCCAGTCCGCGATCCTCGAACACGGTCAGCGGATATTCGGCGCAGGGGCCGCAGCAGATGTGCAGCAGCGTCTTCATGCGTCGTCCTTCGCGGGTCGGTCGAGGTCGAGGCGCAGCTGTCGGGACGCGGGGTCTTCCTTCCCTTCGCCCGCGCCGCTCGCGGCTCCGGGGTCGCGCGCCGAGCCGGCCAGCCCCTTGAGACGGCGTTCGTAGTCCTCGGGGCAGGCGAGTCCCAGGTGCTCCCAGCCGTGTCGCGTCAGGATGCGGCCCCGTGGCGTCTTCGCGAGGAAGCCGAGCTGCATCAGGTACGGTTCGTAGACGTCCTCGATCGTAACCGGGTCCTCGCCGGTCACGGCCGCCAGCGTGTCGAGTCCGACGGGGCCGCCGCCGAACATCCGGGCCATCCCCTCGAGCAGGCGCCGGTCGACGCGGTCGAGTCCCATGTCGTCGATGTCGAGCGCGGTCAGGCCCACGCGGACGACCTCCCCGTCGATCGTCCCGGAGCCGCGGACCTGCGCGAAGTCGCGCATGCGCTTCAGGAGCCGGATCGCGATGCGGGGAGTGCCGCGCGAACGGGTGGAGATGCGCTCCAGTCCCGTCGCGTCGATGCCGATCTTCAGGATCGCGGCGTCGCGGAGCAGGATATGGCGCAGATCGTCCGGATCGTACAGCTCCAGGCGGTTCACCACCCCGAAGCGGTCGCGCAGCGGCGCCGTGAGCAGGCCGACGCGCGTCGTCGCGCCGATCAGCGTGAACTTCGGCAAGTCGAGGCGGATCGAGCGGGCGCTCGGGCCCTTGCCGATCATGATGTCGAGCGCGTAGTCCTCCATCGCCGGATAGAGGATCTCCTCCACGCTGCGGTTGAGGCGGTGGATCTCGTCGATGAAGAGGACGTCGCGCTCGGCGAGGTTCGTGAGGATCGCGGCCAGGTCGCCGGGCTTCTCGATCGCGGGTCCCGAGGTGATCCGGAGGTTCACGCCCAGCTCGGCGGCGATAATTCCGGCGAGGGTCGTCTTGCCGAGACCGGGCGGCCCGTACAGCAACACATGGTCCAGCGCCTCCTTGCGCTGGGCGGCGGCCTCGATGAAGACGCGGAGGTTCTCCTTGACGCGCGTCTGCCCGAAGTACTCCCCCCAGCGGGTCGGCCGCAGACCGGCCTCCTCGCTGTCCTCGCGGCGGCGCTCCATCCCCAGGATGCGGTCGTCCTCGCGGAATTCCTCGAAATCGACGGCCATGGCTATCTCACCCTTTCACGCAGCGCCGCGCGGATGATCTCCTCGGTCTCCATGCCGGGCCGGAACACGGCGCCCACGACGCGCGCGGCGTCGTTCGCGGTGTAGCCGAGCACGACGAGGGCGGCGGCCGCCTCGGAGCGGCGCAGACCGTCCGGACCGGCGGCGGGTGGCGGAATTCCCCCGGACCCGGAGCCGTCCTCGGTCGCGGTCGAGACCCCCTTCAGCTTGTCCTTCAGTTCCAGGATCAGGCGCTCGGCGCCCTTCTTCCCGAGGCCCGACGCCTGCGTCAGCGTCTTCGAGTCCCCGGTCACGATGCTCATGGCCACCCGGCTGGGCGATGCGACGGCGAGGATGTTGCTCGCCACCTTGGGGCCGATGCCCGACACGGTCAGCAGCAGTTCGAACATCGACCGTTCCTCGCGCGACGGGAACCCGTACAGCGCCATCACGTCCTCGCGGACATAGAGGTGCGTGAAGACGGTCGTCTCCTCCCCGTCCCGTCCGAATCGGTCGATCAGGCCCGGCGCCGACTGGATCCGGTACCCGATGCCGCCCGCCTCGATCACGAGCGCGTCGAGCTGCCGGTAGGCGATTCTCCCCTTGATGTAGGCGTACATCCTCTTCTAGACCATCCTTCCGCTCGTCCAGCCCGTTCCCGCGTGCGCGTGGCAGATCGCGATCGCGAGGGCGTCGGCCGCGTCGTCCGGCTTCGGGACCTTGTCGAGGGCCAGGAGGATCCGGACCATCTCCTGGACCTGCTTCTTGTCGGCCTTTCCATAGCCGCTGACGGCCTGCTTGACCTGCATCGGCGTGTATTCGTAGACCGGGACGCCGGAGCGGGCGGCCGTGACGATCGCGACGCCCCGGCCCTGGGCCGCGGCGATCGCCGTCGTCACGTTGCGCGAGAAGAAGAGCTCCTCGATCGCCACGGCGTCGGGCTTCGTCTGCGCGATCAGGACCTCGAGCTCCTCCGCGATCTGCAACAGCCGGCGGTCCATCGGGATGCCGGGCTTCGTGCTGACGACGCCGTAGTCGATCACGCGGAAGCGGTTCCCCTTGTACTCTATCACACCGTAGCCGGTGAGGGCGTAGCCCGGGTCGATGCCGAAGACGATCAAGGTCAGCGCACCTCGACCGTTTCGTACGCGCGGCTGCCGAGCCCGAGGGCGGCCAGGCGGTCGAGCTGCAGGTAGGGGTCCTTGCCGTGGATGCGCTCGAAGAGATGACCCTTCTCGCCCATCTCGGTTCCGACCGGCACCGAGAGAGGGTTGAAGTCCTCGACGCGGATGCGGTCGAGGCAGGCCTGTTCGACGGCGACGAGGTCGTAGGAGGCGCAGATGCCGACGTCCGGCACGATCGAGGGCGTCGTGAAGCCCCAGCAATCGCACAAAGCGGTCATCTGCAGCATCGCGTTGACGTAGAGGACCCGGTCCTTCGGGAAGTCCTCGAGCGCGGCCCGCGTGCACAGGGCCATCCCGTGCTGGAAGTCCTCGTAGTTCGAACCGGTCGGCGAGATCGCGCCGGTCGGGCAGACCTTGACGCAGTGCTGGCACAGGGTGCAGTGGTGGTAGAAGACCTCGTACTTCCCGTTCTCGTCGAAGGAGTTGGCGTGGTGGTTGCAGCTGCCGATGCAGGCCTCGCAGTGCGTGCACTTCGACTCGTCCCAGGCGAGGCCGGTCTCGAGTCCGTGGATGCTGCCGCGGGTGTGGTCGTCGACGCAGCCCATGGCGATGTTCTTGCAGGCGCCCCCGTAGCCGCAGGCGCCGTGCCCCTTGACGTGGGAGAGGACGACGACGGCGTCGGCATCGTGGAAGTTTCCGGCGATGTTGGCGTATTCGAAGGTCTTGAACCCGATCTCCTTGCGGTACAGGTACTTTTCGGTCACGCCGCAGGAGGTCGTGATCGGGCAGCCGAAATAGTTCTCGGTGTATCCTCGCGCGGCAGCCCCGTCGACGGTCTGGTCGATCAGGTAGGGCGTCGCGCCGGCCGCCTTCAGCCGGTCGACCAGGATCTTCACGAACAAAGGCGGGATCGTCGAGTAGCCGATCTCGCGTCCCACGTGCATCTTGATCGCCGTGCGGGCACCCTTGAAGCCGGCCTCGAGGCCGACCGCGCCGAGCATGCGCTCGAACTTCGCGGGAAGGGTGCATTCGGGGGCGTACTTCTCGAAGGACATGCCGGAGTACCAGACCTTGGACATCGAGGGCTCCTTTCGGAGTGGATCCGTCGCGGTTGCGCCCCGAGGCGTCCGCGCGGAGCGGCTCATCGCGTTTTCTGCCCGCCGGGCGTCGGGACGCCGGGGAAGTCGGACCGGTTCGTCTCGGCCGGAACCGAGGGCGGGATCCCGCCGGCCACGATCCCGAGCCGACGGCGGGTCTCGAGGAGTTCCTCGATCTGCGCCGTGGACAGCTCGTTCGCGCGGCCGATCAGGCTCATGGCGTTCATCGTCAGGGTCGCGTAGGATTCGAGGGACTCCATGCGCCCGTATGCCTCCTGCAGCGTCGCCCCCCAGGTCAGGGCACCGTGGTTCGCGAGCAGGACGGCGTTGGACGTGCGGCAGAAAGGGGCGATCGAATCGGGGACGTCCTGCGTGCCGGGCGTCGCATAGGGGGCCACGGGCACGACGCCGAGGTTGACCACGGATTCCGCCAGGATCGCCCGGTCGAGGCGATAGCCCGCGACCGCATAGGAGGTCGCGACGGGCGGGTGGGCGTGCACGACGGCCCCGACTTCCGGGTTCTCGCGGTAGACCCGCAGGTGCATCCCCAGTTCGGACGACGGCGCCCGACGGCCCTTCCGCACGCTGCCGTCGAGGTCGACGACGACGAGGTCGCGAGGCGAGAGGAAACCCTTGCACATCCCGGTCGGCGTCGTGAGCACGAGTCCTCCCGGCAGCCGCACGCTCACATTGCCGTCGAAGGAGGCGACCAGCCCGCGGGCGTACAGCCTCCGTCCGATCTCGCAGACCTCCCGGCGGATCCGGCCTTCCGACACCCGGTTCATCCCCGATTCCCTTCGAACAGCCGGGCGATCGCCGGCCCGTAGGGCGGGCAAAGCACGCCGCGCTCGGTCACGATCGCCGAGATCCGGTCCGCTTCGGTCACGTCGAACGCGGGGTTGTAGACCTTGACGCCTTCCGGGGCCATCCGCACGCGGAATCCCATCTCGGTGACCTCCGAGGCGCCGCGGTACTCGATCGGGATCGCGCCGCCCGTGGCGCAGGCGAGGTCGATCGTCGACAGCGGCGCGCACACATAGAACGGCACCCCGTAGTGCTTCGCGAGGATCGAGAGGCCATTCGTGCCGATCTTGTTCGCGGCATCGCCGTTGGCGGCGATGCGGTCGCTGCCGACGAGGACCGCCTGCACGAGGCCGGACGCAAGGACGCTGGCGGCCATCCCGTCGCACAGCAGCGTCGTGTCCACGCCGTCCTGCATCAGTTCGAAGGCCGTCAGGCGGGCTCCCTGAAGGAGCGGCCGGGTCTCGTCGGCGTAGACGCGGAAGGCGTACCCGCGCTCCTGCCCGAGGTGGATCGGGGCGAGGGCGGTCCCGTAGCGCGAGGTGGCGAGCGAGCCGGCGTTGCAGTGCGTGAGCAGGCCCATGCCGGGGGAGAGCAGCGACAGGCCGTGCTCGCCGATGCGGCGGCAGTTCTCCTCGTCTTCGCGCAGGATCGCGTCCGCCTCCGCGAGCAGGACCTTTTTCAGCCCGTCGCCGGAATCGCCGGCGTATCGGGCGGCGCAGGCCTTCATGCGGTCCAGCGCCCAGAAAAGGTTGACCGCGGTCGGCCGCGAGGTCGCGAGATACGAACACACCTCGGCCAGGCGGTCCCGGACCGCCCGCGCGTCGTCGGTCTGCACGGCGGAGACGGCCAGCAGCGTCCCATAGGCGGCGGCGATGCCGATCGCGGGCGCGCCCCGGACGCGCAGGCTCCGGATCGCCTCGAAGACCTGCTCGGAGGAGCGGAGACGGAGGTGGACGATTTCGCCGGGCAGCCGGGTCTGGTCGAGCACGACCAGTTCCTCGCGGGCCGCATCGTATCGGAGGGGCGTCGTCGGGTTCATCTTCGGATCGTTCATGGAAGTCCTCCCGTCGCTCCCATCGTACCATTCTCTCCGACGAAAATCCCTGTTGACACTTCGGGGGTTCACTTCGTATAATCCAAAAGCGACTTGCGCCTTTAGCTCAGTTGGTAGAGCAACTGACTCTTAATCAGTGGGTCCTGGGTTCGAGCCCCCGAAGGCGCACCAATCGAAAAGAGTCCCGGAGCGAAGGCTCCGGGACTCTTTTCGTTCATGCTCGATCCGTCGGTCGGACTACGCGTCGTGTTCGTGGGGGATGGCGGGGGCGAAGTAGACCGCGTTGCCGACCTTGAAATGGCCGTAGGAATCGTGCCAGTAGATGAACTGGGGAGTGGTGCCGATCTCCACGATGCCATAGACGTCCACAATCGTGCCGATCGGCATGCCGACGATCGTCTCGGTGACCGCCGCCTTGAAGAGGATCACTTCACGCTTGCGCCTTTCCCGGTAGACGACGGGGGCTTCGATATCGGCTCCGCACTGTGGACATTTCATGGCGGGACTCCCTTCTCGTTGCGGTCGGACCGCCACGGCCGGGTCAGGACCCGGTCGCCTGGCTGATGAAGTAGTAGGCCACCGCGAGGGCGGCCAGAACGGCGAGGATCGTGAGGAGGACCTTCGGGACGCTCACGGGATACGTGCCCGTCACTTCGGCCGTGTGCCCGTTGACGAGGAACCGGTAGGTCTTCAGGCCGTACCGGTAGGAGGAGATCCAGAGGGGCAGCAGGAGGTGCTTGTAGGTGATGTCGGTGTAATGCGTGTCGAGGGTCGCGAGGCGGATCTCGTCGGCGGCCACCTGGCGCGTGATGCCCTGCCGGATGCGGACGTCCATCTTCTGCTGGGCGATGGCGAAGCCTTCCTTCAGGTCCACTCCATAGCGTTCGGCCGAGAAGCCGGACAGATAATCGGGCCGATAGGGCTGCAACGCCTCCAGCGGGAAGGGTTCGAGCTTGTCGAGCCACTTGGTCTCGATCGACTTCGTGGCGGGGACCAGGAGGTCGTCGAAGGCTTCGGAATAGTGCCCCGCGATATAGCGCCAGCGGATCTTCCGGACCTGCCGGGTCCGGAGCATGGATTTTCCGTTCACGATCTCGTTGTAGGATTCGGTGACGTAGTAGTAGTCGCCCGCCTGTCCCGTATAGTCGGATTCCGTCCCCGCGTCGTAGGTCCAGTACGGGAGGTAGACGCCGGAGATCTTGTCCTGCAGGTATTCCCGCTTGACGGCGGCCGGGGCGAAGAAGCGCTTGGACAGCCAGGCGCGGAACGCCTCGTTCGCCTTCGCCCGGTCGACCCGGAAGGGGACGACGGCTTCGGGGCGGATGCCGGGTACCGCGGCCGTGTCGACGACCTGCGGCTCGCGGCAAAATTGCGCAAAAGTTCCGCATACGCTGCTTGACGGGTTCCGTCGCAAAATCCTGTGATCAAACAAAATTTTGCCAAATTCGGCATACAACCTTTAATTGACGAATGCTATTGTCGCATTCTCAACACTAAGGGACCGTCCTTTCCTCCCGCCCCCCTTGGACGTTCCTACTGAGGTCGGCGCGCCGCGTGGCTCCATCCAGCCCCGGACCGCGGGGTGCGCCGACCCTCTTTCCTTCAGCCAGGCTCCTGTAGACATGCGTGTTGCCGCAGGGCCACGCCTGCCGATCGCTACCCGTCATCTAACCTTCAAGTCCGTCAGTCAAAATTGAACTTCTAAAAAGAAGTTCAGACGGGGCGTCATCATGACTGACATGACTTTGAATTCCGCGCTTGGGGAAGCGCCGGTCCAGCCGGCTTCCAGGCCCAATCTCGATAAAGGCTTCAATCCGCTTACGATGATCCTGTTCTTCGGCATTCTCGCCGCAGGCATGCTGTTCGTCGCCTACAGCATTTATGTCGACGTCGGGGCGACCGGCACGCGCGTCACCACCTACCTGCCCTACATCCTCTTGTTCATTGCACTGTTGATTGCGCTCGGCTTCGAATTCGTCAACGGCTTCCACGACACCGCAAACGCGGTGGCGACCGTGATCTACACCCACTCGCTGCCGGCGGAATTCGCCGTGATGTGGTCGGGCTTTTTCAACTTCCTCGGCGTGCTGCTGTCGTCAGGCGCGGTCGCCTTCGGCATCGTCTCGCTGCTGCCGGTCGAACTGATCCTGCAGGTCGGCTCCAGCGCCGGCTTTGCCATGGTATTCGCGCTGTTGATCGCGGCCATCGTCTGGAACCTCGGCACCTGGTGGCTCGGCCTGCCGGCTTCCAGTTCGCACACCCTGATCGGCTCGATCATCGGCGTCGGCATTGCCAATGCCCTGATGCGCGGCCGCGACGGCACGTCGGGCGTCGACTGGACCAAGGCGACCGAGATCGGCTACGCGCTGCTGCTCTCGCCGCTGTTCGGCTTCTGCATGGCGGCGATCCTGCTGCTGGTGCTGAAGTTCATCGTCCGCAATCCCGCGCTCTATGCCGCGCCGGAAGGCAACCAGCCGCCGCCGCTGTGGATCCGCGGCATCCTGATTGCCACCTGCACCGGCGTCAGCTTTGCCCACGGCTCCAATGACGGCCAGAAGGGCATGGGCCTGATCATGCTGATCCTGATCGGCACCGTGCCGACGGCTTACGCCCTCAACCGCGCGCTGCCGGAATCCCAGATCACGCAGTTCCAGAAGACCTCGGACGCCGCCGCCAAGGTGGTCGCCGCCAAGGGCGCCGGCCACAGCATCATCGGCGATCCCCGTCCCGCGGTGACGCAATATGTCGCCGCGCGCAAGATCAGCGAGGGCACCTATCCCTCGCTGGCCGTGCTGGTGAAGGATGTCGGCGACCAGGTGGCGAAGTACGGCTCGCTCGACAAGGTGCCGGCGGAAGCCGTCGGCAACACCCGCAACGACATGTACCTGACCTCGGAAGCGATCCGCTTCCTGATGAAGGACAAGGAGAACGACCTCAACAAGGAAGAGGTCTCCGTCCTCAAGGACTATAAGTCCTCGCTCGACAGCGCGACCAAGTTCATCCCGACCTGGGTGAAGATCGCCGTCGCGATCGCGCTCGGGCTGGGCACCATGATCGGCTGGAAGCGCATCGTCATCACCGTCGGCGAGAAGATCGGCAAGTCGCATCTGACCTACGCGCAAGGCGCCTCCGCCGAGCTCGTGGCCGCCGCCACCATCGGTGCCGCCGATGTGTTCGGCCTGCCGGTTTCCACCACCCATGTGCTGTCGTCGGGCGTCGCCGGCACCATGGCCGCCAACGGCTCCGGCCTGCAGATGGCCACCATCCGCAATCTGCTGATGGCCTGGGTGCTGACCTTGCCGGCCGCGATCATGCTCTCGGCCAGCCTCTACGTGCTGTTCTCGAACCTGTTCTGAGCACGAGCGCATCACGAGAGACAAGGCCCGCGTCAGGCCGCGGGCCTTGTCACAGGTTTATCGACGCGCCGGCGAGCGCTGGCGGTATGTCCATCGCAAGCACGGTGTCCGATGCAGACTGATATGCCCGTTGCCCGCGTGTTGCTCGATCCGGCGGCAGCTGGGCCCGCGCGTTCGTCGAGCCCGATACCCGGGCTGGTCTGGGCCTTTCGCAGCCTCCCCGACGGCAGCACAGAACCGCTCCCGGTCGATCGGCCGATCGCATTGCCGCAAAGCGGCCTGCTCTGGCTGCACTTCAACCTGGCGGACGGGCGGGCGCTGCAATGGCTGGCGAGCCCTGAGCTGGAGCTGCCGGTGCCGGCGCGCACGCTGCTGCTGTCGAGCGACACCTATCAGCAGATGCATGCAACGAAAGACTGCGTCTACGGCGTGATCTCGGATCTGAAGCGCGACATCGCCGCGGCGACCG
>Ga0118677_10015288_pt1 | contig 10682 bp, 13 predicted proteins | sample AliMusrvi5mmetaG_FD_86154 | JGI IMG/M metagenome (GOLD analysis project Ga0118677, IMG submission 86154)
AGAAGTTTATGGCTGAAGAGGCTCCTGAAGCCGACCTTTATGTAAATACCATGTATGCGCTTGCCAATAAAGATCTGAAGGGCGTAGAAATTAACGTCGAGATGCCGCACAACTACTATAAACTGCATTATTAATGAGAGTATTATAGTTTAGGTATAGCAGACCTCTGACATGTTCCCCAGCCTTGAGTTGGGGAACATGTCGATTGTTCTACGCACAGCCTGTAAGACCCCGCCCTCTTTGGTCGGGGATCAACAGGCTGTAGCTCGAATCCCTAAAGGAAAGCTTCGGCTTCGCGAAATCAGAGATTTCGAGCCTCAGTCTTAAATTCGACTAAGATTCAGGCGGCGTTAAAACACCATCTGAATCAAGTCTCCATTTATAGGAGTGGATTATATGTTCAAATTTGTTGTAAAGCGTTTATTCGCCATGGTTCCGGTTGTCCTGGCTGTGACGTTCGTTGTTTTCACCATCATGTGGTTTGTTCCCGGTGATCCAACCAACATCATACTGGGAAATGAATGGACAGAAGCGGCAAGCGTCAAACTCAAAGCGGAACTGGGTCTTGACCAATCATTCCTCGTTCAGTTTTTTCACTACACAATGAATCTGGTTCAAGGCGATTTTGGCATGTCCTATATTACCAGGGCTCCCGTTGGAGAACAGCTGATGGCCCGTTTTCCCAACACGCTGAAGGTTGTGGCCGGCGCGATGCTGTTCTGTGTTGGTGTGGGAGTGCCTATTGGTGTCTACTCAGGGGTCAGGCCCTACTCCCTGTTCTCCAATTTCACGATGGTTTTAGGCCTTCTTGGTGTATCGCTGCCTATTTTCTGGCTGGGACTTTTACTTATTTTGCTTTTTTCAGTTCAGCTTGGCTGGCTGCCGTCAAGCGGCATAGATGGCTTGGCCAGTCTTATACTGCCCTCCTTTGCCCTGGGTGCCAACTATATGGCTAATATCATGAGAACTACTCGTTCTTCCATGCTCGAGGTCATACGGCAGGATTATATCCGGACAGCAAAGGCAAAAGGCGTCAGCGAACGTGCCGTCGTCCTTAAACACGCTCTCCAGAATGCGATGATGCCTACGGTGACTGTTATCGGTATGAATATCGGCGCTTTGCTTGGCGGAGTTGTCCTGACTGAAACTGTGTTTTCAATTCCTGGCACAGGCAGACTGCTCGTGGAAGCGATTAACAAGAGAGACACGCCCACTGTCCTTGGTTGTTTGGTAATTATGGCAGTTTGTGTAGCTGTTTCGAACCTGGTGGTCGACATTGTTTATGCGTACATGGACCCCAGAATCAAAGCGCAATACGGCGGGGGGAAGGACTAACAATGGACGAAACGGTAAAGAAATATACAACAAGAAAAGAGTTTTTCAAACAATACAAGAAAAAAAGTCGCCTTCAGGAGACTTGGAATAGATTTTTGCGAAACAAACTGGCGGTTATCGGCTTGTTTATTTTCATTTTCATTATGCTGGCAGCTGTTGCGGCGCCATTAATTGCAAATTACGATACCGACGCTATTACAATCAATGTGCCCAATCGCCTGCAGTCACCAAGCGCCGGGCATATTTTCGGCACGGATGAACTGGGGCGGGATATTATGGCCCGCATAGTGCACGGCGCCCGCATTTCCCTCGTGGTCGGATTTGCGGCCGTGGCGCTTGCGTTGTTTATTGGCGGTGCATTAGGAGCCATTGCAGGTTATTTCGGAGGCAAAATCGATGAGGTGATCATGCGTTGTATGGATGTGTTCTTATGCCTGCCTGATGTGCTGCTGGCGCTGGCGATCGTGGCTGCATTCGGCACGAACCTGGTGAATATGACTATCGCCATCGGACTCTCCTTCACGCCGAAGTTTTCACGGGTAGTGCGTTCAGCGGTGATGACGGTGAGAGGTATTGAGTATGTGGAGGCAGCCAGAGCAATCGGGGCAAACAACACCCAGATCATTACAAATCATGTTTTGATCAACTGCTTCGGTCCCATTGTCGTCCAGGTGACACTCTATGTTGCAAGTGCAATATTGACTATTTCCGCCCTGAGTTTTATCGGTCTTGGCATTCAGGCGCCTATCCCTGAGTGGGGGAATATGCTTGCATCCGGCCGTGTTTACATGCGTGACCACGCCTATATAGTTATGGCGCCGGGCCTGGCGATTTTCGTGACGATCCTCTCGCTCAACCTCTTGGGTGACGGGTTGCGTGATGCGCTGGATCCCAGGTTGAAATAGCAGGAGGAAGAGCATGGAAATCAAACAGATAAACGAACAGGAAAACACACTGGAGATAAAGAATCTTGTGATTCACTATATCAGTGATGAAGAAGTGGTAAAAGCTGTTAACGGTGTGAATATTATTATTAAAGCAGGCAAGACCCTGGGGCTGGTAGGTGAGACCGGCGCAGGAAAAACTACAACTGCGCTGTCGATTCTCAATCTGGTCCCGGAACCTCAGGGGAAAATTCTTTCAGGCGAGATATTGCTGGAGGGCCGGAGTGTTCTGGCGATGAGCGAACTTGAGTTGGAGGTTATCCGCGGTGACAAGGTTGCGATGATCTTTCAGGACCCCATGACTTCGCTGAACCCGGTTCATACGGTTGGAGATCAGATTGCCGAAAGCATCGAGATTCATCGCAAGGTTAGCAAACAAGAGGCGCTCAAACAGGCAAAAGAGATGCTGGAGCTTGTGGGTATTCCAAGCGAGCGCTCCAATGAATATCCGTATCAATTCTCCGGCGGTATGAAGCAGCGTGTGGTTATTGCCATAGCCTTGACCTGCAGCCCGGATCTTCTCATTGCCGACGAGCCCACCACTGCTTTGGATGTGACTATTCAAGCACAAGTGCTCAGACTGATCAACGAACTGCGGCAAAAATATCATATGTCCATGCTCATGATCACACACGATCTGGGAATTGTGGCCGAAGTGTGCGATGAGGTTTCCATCGCTTATGCCGGGCGAATTATAGAGCATGGCTCTTTGGAAGATATTTTTGATCATATGCGGCATCCGTACACCAAGGGCTTGTTTGATGCTCTGCCTGATATTGGGACCAGACGCTCCGAGCTCAAGCCCATTAAAGGATTGATGCCTGATCCCACGAACCTGCCATCGGGGTGTCCATTTCACCCCCGTTGTGACTATGTAATGGAAGTTTGCTCCCAGTCTCTGCCTGAGAACAAATGGCTCAGTGAAACCCATTGCGTAGAATGCCATCTATACTCTGACACGAATGAGAGCATGCTTTAAGGAGGGTTTACTTTGAGCGACGTGTTACTGGAGGTCAAGGACCTTAAAAAATATTATAAAGTACCTAAAGGAATGCTCCATGCGGTCGATGGTGTGAGCTTTGATCTGGAAAAAGGAAAAACATTGGGTATCGTAGGCGAATCAGGATGCGGCAAAACGACGATTGGCCGTGCAATTTTGAGGCTTGTAGAACCGACAAGCGGGAGTGTCATTTTCGATGGTGTCGATATACCGAAACTTAACAAGCAGGAAATGCGGCATATGCGAAGGAATATGCAGCTGATTTTTCAGGATCCGTTTTCTTCTTTGAACCCTCGCAAAACCATTACACAAACTATCGAAGAGCCAATCATTCTGGCCAATATGATTCCGGATCCGGACAAGCGGTTCATGCGCGTCATGGAGTTGATGGATACCGTTGGTTTGGCAGAACGGCTTGTCAACACCTACCCTCATGAACTGGATGGCGGCCGCCGTCAGCGTATCGGGATTGCCCGTGCACTGGCCATGAGTCCGAAGTTCATCATCTGCGATGAGCCGGTTTCTGCTTTGGATGTTTCCATTCAGGCGCAGATTCTGAACCTGATGAAAAAGATTCAGCGGGAAATGGGATTGACCTACATCTTCATAACCCATAACCTTGCAGTGGTCAATCATTTCTCTGATGATATTGCGGTTATGTATCTGGGCCGTCTGATTGAAAAGGCGCCCTCGGAGGCGCTTTTCGCCAACCCGCTGCACCCCTATACACAGGCGCTTCTTTCGGCGATTCCCGTGCCCAGGATCCACAACCGGCCGGAAAGGCTCCTGCTGCGAGGGGAGATCACATCTCCCATTAACCCCGAACCAATTTGCCGTTTTGCCAATCGGTGCAATTATGCTAAGCCGGTTTGTTCGCAGGAAGAACCCAGTTTGATTGAAATAGAGCCGAATCACTTTGTTGCATGTCATCTCACAGGTCGTGGCTAAAGGCTGATCTTTCAAATATAAATCAAAAGTATAACTTTCCGGGACATAACTAAACCTCGACTTACGCGCCTCGCTAGAGGCTCGGCGCAAGCCGGTTTTCTTTTTACACAAAGACTAAGGCTTCCGCTAAATTGGCCGGAAGCCTTAGTCTTTTGCGCAAAACCCTATATATCTAATAATTGTGAATCGCGAGATTTACTGACCGCCTTTGCTGAACGGCTTCCCATTAGGCAATATGGTGGTTTCATCCATCTTGACGTTGAATCCCTGCAACGATTTGAGAGTGACCCCCTTTGCCCCTGTCAGATTGGCCCCGGTCAGGATGGCATTCGTCAAATTCGCACCTGCCAGGTCGGCAGAAACCAAATTGGCTTTGCTCAGGTTGACATTCGTCAAATTGGCTTTACCCAGGTACGTGTATGAGAGGTATGCCTTGGTCATATTGGAATTGGAAAGGTCTGTAATATTCTCGAAGAATTCAGTGAAAGTTGCGCCCCGCAAGTCACAGTTGACGCACTTGTTGTTCACCGCGACGCTTAGCATGGCTTCCAGGCTGTATGCATTGGCAGTCGCAGCGAATGAACCCAGGAAAACCATCATGACCATGGCGGCAATAAATACTTTTTTCAAAAGAGACCCACCTTCCTGTTAGCTGATACCATCATTATATACACCCGGATTCCACGTGAAAAGAGTTTTTGGCAAAATCGGACATCTAATATTACCTGTCCCTGTATTTCCATTTCTCTGTTCATACATCTTATTGATGACATACTTAAAGTTTAAATCGCAATATATCGTAATATAAGGAAGTGAAGCGACCGGGCCCTCATGTGGCAGGCATCACTATAGAGGCATGACTGCAAAAGAGGCTTCCAACTATTTCGTCGGAAGCCTTTTGTCCACGGTAAAATAAACTGAGCCAAAAACGGCCAACTGAAGTGAACCAATTTTGGCCACAAATTGAGCCACCCTGAGTAATACGTTGCGCCTTACCCGCATGCTAAACTGTGCGGGGGGAGGCGAGCGGGAAATGAAGGGATGGAAGATGTACAGTAATATTCAAGCGCTAAAAGAGAAGGGATTCAGCATCCGGCAGGTGTCACGACTCATAAGGGTAAGCCGAAATACCATTCGAAAGTATTGGGATATGCCTGCGGACGATTACGCGGCCAATTTGTTGAATGTCAACAAGATGTCGGCCCTGGAGGCCTATGGGCCACCGGTACTGCATTGGTTGGAAAGCTTTCCGTGCATGACGGCAGCACAGGTGCGGGACTGGCTTTGCGAAAAATACCATGTTGACGCGGCGGAACGGACAGTGCGGCGGTTTGTGTCCGGACTGAGGGAAAAACACGGAATCACGAAGAAGGTAGCGCCGCAACGGGACTATGAGGCGGTAGACGAATTGCCCATGGGGTTTCAATTACAGATGGACTTCGGCGTCAAATCCGTGCGCGACGCATACGGCAGCCGGTATATGAAGCTGTATGTGGCGGCGTTTTCATTAAGTTGTTCCCGGTATAAATGGGGTCTTTTTCAGGATAAGCCGTTTACATCGGAGGACTTAGTACGGGCGCTGTACGGTTGCTTCGAGTATATGGGCGGGACGCCGCGTCAGCTTGTGTACGATCAGGATAGCATCCTTGTCGTCAGCGAAAATAACGGAGACATTATCCATACCCACGCGTTCGCAGCGTTTTTGCAGGAGACCCATCTACAAACGCTGGTATGCCGCAAGTCAGATCCAGAAACAAAAGGGAAAATTGAAGCTGTTGTACGGTTCATCAAGGGAAACTTCATGGAAAACCGGCTATACATGGGTTTGGACCTTTGGAACCAGTCTTTTGAAGAATGGCTGGAGCGCACCGGCAACGGCCGAGTTCACGAAACCACCAAACGCAAGCCGTCCGAGCTGTTTGCAGAGGAGCAGGAACATCTCTTGCCGCTTTTCGGAACCCCTCCGCAGCAAAACAAAGAAAATATGTCGCGCACTGTCCGCAAAGACAACACCGTCTTATTTCGTTCCAACCGGTATTCGCTTCCCCTGGGCACTTTTAACACGCAAAAAATGGTGGATTTCGAAGTTGACGACGAACAGTTGAAGATTTATACCACAACCGGCGATTTGCTGGCGGAGCACCCACTATGTCAGGGCAAAGGAAAACTCATTAAGGCCAACTCTCACCGCTATGAGCGGGATCAAAAGATACGGGAGCGCCTGGAGAAAACAGTATCCTTGCTCGGCGAGGAGTTCCGGGCGTATCTTACCGCCTTGTGCGGGGCAAAACCTCGTTATGTTAAAGAACAACTGGCATTGGCGGTCAAGACCTGTGAGAGCTATGGTCGGGAAACAACGTTGAAAGCCATAGCATTCTGCTCCGAACAGGAATTGTGGAGCGCGTCGGATTTGGCGGGCGCGGCGGCGGCGCTGAAGGAAACAACGCAGCCGATACAGGAAACTCGTTTGCCGGTGAGCGACGAAAAATATCATGTTGCGGTACAGATTCGCCCGCTTTCGGTCTACGCCGAGGCAGCACTGGAGGTGCGGCGATGAATTCCTCCCTGTCACGGCTTGAATCCCTGTGCAAATCTCTGCGGCTGGATGCCGTACCCCCTGCCGATTTCTTGCAAAGCTTGCCGGATACTCTGTCGCCGATGGAAATTCTTATGCGTTTTCTGGAAGGCCAGCAAGCTTATAAGCAGGAACAGGCCACGAAAGCACGGATAATCAAGGCAAGATTCCCTCGGGTGAAAACCTTTGAAGAATATGACTTTACACTTCAAGCGGGAGTCACAGCCGACCAGATGAAAAGGCTCTGCGAATTTCTTTGGCTGGAGCAGGCTTTCAACGTCGTGTTTCTCGGGGCTCCCGGCGTTGGGAAGACTCATTTGGCCACGGCGTTAGGCGTCTGTGCTGCTAAAGCAGGGTATCATGTAGCGTTCGTTACGCTGGAGGAACTGATCCGTCTATTGAAGACTGCCGACATTTCAACTGCGAGCAAACAGCGTCTGGCGACATTACGCCGAGCCTCGCTCGTGATTTTGGACGAGATCGGCTTCATGCCCGTTTCTAAGACGGAAGCCAACCTGTTGTTTTCCTTCGTCGCCAATTGTTATGAGAACAAATCCCTGGTGCTGACCTCAAACAAAGGGTTTGATGACTGGGCCGACTTCCTGGGCGACCCTGTTATAGCAACAGCGATCCTGGACAGACTGATTTTCAAGTGTGAAATCTTTAATCTCACCGGCGATGGATACCGAGTCAAACACCGTCAGCGTATCCTCTGACCAATGCTTTTTTGCGTACAGGGGTGGCTCAATTTAAGTGGCCGTTTTTGGCTCAATACTATTGACCGGTGACAGCCCCACTTGCCCCAAGTATTATCACACCAGCTCGATAAAAACCATCACTCACCGGCACACAGACTGACACAAAATTTTAAAACGATCACCATCGTGATCGCCAAAACTCCAAAAACTCATCCGCCAACTCAAAGGGCTTCCAGCCACGAATGGCTGGAAGCCCTTATATTTACTATGGCGGGAGCGTGTAGGAATCGAACCCACCAAGGACTGCATAACAGCCCCACTGACGGTTTTGAAGATAGTTTCTAGCCATATTGTAACTTAATGTTACGTTTGAAAATCCTATATTTTCAGTACATTATGGCATTTGCGTTTCAGTATGAAACTGATGAAATTAGTGCCATTTGCAAGGGAGTGGCACCAGGAGTGGCACTAGGATTTTTTCCATGACGGCAGATTTTGAGTTTCTCCAAGGGGTTTTGGAGCGACATTCGACAAAGCTGAACACTATGCTGAAAGGCGCTGATTTGACTGACGCCAAGTCAGTTTTCAACTGTGTATTCCGTCCCATCTCACCCTATGCCGTTTTGGCATTGTGTGTTCAAAAATGTTCAAACATTTCACGAAAGAACTTCCAGGTTTCAATCGACGGCACAAATTTATTCTTTTCTGCAATTTTCAACGTCCTTATAGAGTGGACACTCATCAACATAAGCACCAGTCAAGTTCAGTAAAATAAAACCTTTTTGCTGACCGCCTGAATGTTAGTTTGTCGTGCTGTTTGGGGCCGATAGGAACAGGATGTCGAAACAGATCAAAAGTACTGCATTTGTAGGTTTTTCTGTTTTGGGGTAACAATCACTTCGGAACCATTCGGCAAATTTTTCCGGGTGTTTTCCCGGGTACAAATACTGCAACATTGACCATTTCTTTAAACTTTAGTTTCATTTGCTACCCTCCTGCCCGCTATCATCACCCAAAATTTTATTTCGCGATGGCGGTGGCAAAAAGTTTTCATGCGTCACGACGCTGCGCCCGGTTTTCTGTTCCAATTCTTGCCGTGCCCGTTTGGCAATGCGACCGCCCTTCTTCCCTGCATCCTTGTTTTCATCCATCCCGGTGGCGACCACGCTTTCGGCGATTTGCCGGGTGGACAGTTCAGCCAGCGCGGTGAAGATCAGCTCTGCCTCACTCATGTGGTCTCGTAAATTCTGGGTTTGCAACCCTTTAATCGCTTTGTGCTTTTTGACAGAGACCCCGGACCATTCCTGATGAATGATATTTGTCAGGATTGCGTATTCCTCTTCCCCTGCAATCTCATGATCTTGCCAATAGTCGGTCAACTTATTCCGCGTTTCTTGACCCATCATCCGCTGCTGAATCCACTTTTCGCTGCGTCCGTGCTGTTGCCAGTATTCTCGGGCCCGGTCCAGCGAACGGGCCGGGTCGGCCATATCCTGCATTCGTTCATAGCCTACCTTGGCCAGCCAAAGTTTGATCGGCTCCGCTTTGGGCGAAGGGATGGACTGGATTAAGCGCAGCAGGGTCTCCGCGCTCGCAACATCAGTGAAATATTTTTTGCCATCGGCAGCCTCGAGCTTCAGTCGGTTACATTTTGTAACCGACTCGCTGCCTTCTTTGTTCAGACGGTTTTTCAGGACTTTCCAGTAGTTACGGGCAGTTTGATAATCAGGTTGCTGAATCAGCACCTGAATAATATCCACCACCGAAAAAAACCATGTTTCGGTCGTATCATCAAAGTGGCGGCGAATTTTATGCGTTTCAAATACAGCCAATGTGTTCTCTTTCATCGTGCTCCCTCTTTACATCGTCTTGAACAAAATCTGATTTTGTTTCTCTTCCTGTGTGAAGGTAGTTCATAATAATCATCACACTCTGGTCCTATTAGTGTCATCAGCCAAGCTCCAATCAAGTATGCGTTTCTCGCTCCCTAAAAATTTTCTCTTAAAATTTGTTTCTCTGCCGATTAAATTTTTTCCTGCCCTAAAACACAATTTTCAGCATAAAAGACAGTTTAACATGACAATCACATCCCGGTACAACACCCCTCTCGCCATATTTCAAGGGCCTTACAGGCGATTCTGAGAAGCCATTTTTTCGCGCCGAATCCAATTTTTTCGTCACTTTCACCATTCTCGCCCAGGTGACGAAACGGTGGCGGAAATTCCGCCACCGCACTCTCGCCAACCGGATCAGAGAAACAACCAAAGAACGAAAACCAATACCGCGTAGTATACCCACATATCCATGCGTCAAATTTTCCTAGGAATCTGCTGCAAAACTCCTGCCAGCTCCTCCCCTGGCCTGCTTTTTTTGCTAGTTACCCAACAGCCGTAGCGATTAGTTTGACAAGGAACGGGAGCGAAGCGGACGGCAGCGATAGCTGCTTGCCCTTGTCAAAAGATTTGCGGAGGCTATAATGAAAAGGCAAAAAAACGGCCCCGTCGTTCTAACCTGCGCGGAACCGCTTTCAATTTTTGCATCATCTTCCCCGAACTGCCTTTTCATGAACTTAAGCGAGGTTTATGACCTGTAAGATACCATTTTGCAACGCGTCCTTACCCGTCGGTTCCGGCGGCGCGAGACATTGCGGATCGGCACGCGCGTCGAAAGCAACAGGCGGGCCAGCTCGGCCTGGAGCCATGTTTTGGTGCGTATCGCCTTGAGCGTTTCGGGACCGATGAGGAAATGGAAGTACGCGGCGTTGCGGGCGAGCGTGTCGGACAGCGCCTGGCTGTGGGCGAAGACGAGGACAAGGCGGTCGAGGTTTTCCGGTGCGTCGAGCAGGTAGCGGTAAAACATGTTCGGGTGCGGCAGCGCGGTGACGAGCCGTGCGAAGTTGATGAATGCCCGGTCGGGGTCCGCGGAGCCGGCGCAGGCGGCGACCAGGTGCGGCAGCAGCCGGCGGAGGCTGAGGCGCTGCTGGTCGTTGGTGTGCAGGCGCGGCAACGCGGCGGCGACGCGGGCGGGGTCGTGGAACCCGTGGGCGCGCAGGATTTTTTCCGCAGCGGATTTTGACGGCGGATGCGCGCCGGTGAGTGGGGAAAGGGGCAGGTGGCGCGAGGGGGTTGCCATGCAGTTCACCGCTGTTGTTTGTGCAACAGGTCGCGGGCGGATTCAAGAAT
>Ga0118677_10015289_pt1 | contig 10682 bp, 5 predicted proteins | sample AliMusrvi5mmetaG_FD_86154 | JGI IMG/M metagenome (GOLD analysis project Ga0118677, IMG submission 86154)
GGTCGCGGTGGTTTTGCCGGCCACAATCGAGATGATCCGCTGGCCGGGTTTCACCAAATCCCTGATGGTATCGAGCACCGCGAGAGAATCCTGGGGCTTGACCGCCAGCAGGATGATGTCGTTCTGCTTCACCAGTTCGCAGTTGTCGGTGGTCGTGTGGATGCCCCAGGTGTCGCGGAGGTATGCCAGCGCCACTTCGGAACGCCGGCTGGCGGTGATCTGCTGCGCCTCGACGATGCAGGCCTTGATGACGCCGCCGACCAGGGCCTCGCCCATGTTGCCCGCGCCCAGGACGCCGATCCGTGCCTTGTCCAGCATCATCCGCGCCTCCCAACAGGCTCCTAGTCCGGCAGCCCGACCTTCAGCAACGCCAGCGCCAGCGCCACCAGCACCAGCAGGCCCGCGCCGATCAGCACGTTGCGGATCCCCGCAGCCGACGCCGCGTCCTTCGAGGATTGCGTCGCGGCACGCCGCTTCGGTGCCTTCGCGACGGCTGCCCGTGCGGTGCCGCTGCGGGCGCCTGGTGCCCGCTCAAGCGCGGCTTCCAGGGCCACCGCCAGCGCCGCCCTGCCGGTGTCGGCCGGGTCCGGTGCGGCGGCCGCGAGGGACTTCAGGAACTCGTCCGCCGATGCGAACCGATCCGCCGGGCGCATGGCCAGCGCCCGCATCAACACGTCCTTCAGGCCGTCGTCGCAGGCCAGCGCGTCGATCCGGTCGCGCGGCAGGCCCTTCGCGGCCTTCGCCCGGATCTCCCCGGTATCCTTCCCTTCGAACGGCGCGCACCCGGACAGCATCGCCACCAGCGTCAACCCGACCGCGTAGAGGTCCGTCCGGGCATCGACCTTGCCCCCGGCCGACTGCTCGGGCGCCATGTACCCGGCCTTGCCCTTCACCACGCCGACCCGCGTCTTTTCCGCCCGCCAGGTCCCCGTGGCGATGCCGAAATCGCACAGCTTCGCGGCGCCGGATCGATCCAGGAGGATGTTCTGCGGGCTGACGTCCCGGTGGACGACCCCCATGGGCTTGCCGTCGGGACCCGGCAGCGCCTGCGCGTAGGCGAGGGCCTTCAGCACGCACGACGCCACGTACACCGCGGCGGCCGGCTCCAGCCCCTTCGCCTTCCTCCCCTTCGGCCGTCGCCGGAGGAGCGTGCCCAGGCTCATCCCGTCCACGTATTCCATGGCCAGGAAGTAGCGCCCGTCGGCCTCGCCGAACTCCATCACACCGGCGATGTTCGGGTGGGAGAGGCGCGCCCCCAGGCGGGCCTCGTCCACGAACATCCGCACGATCTCCTCGTCGGCCGCCGCGTCGTCCTGCAGCACCTTCACGGCGACCGGCTTCTCGAACCCCATCGGGCCCGACAGCTTCGCACGGTACACGGTGGCCATCCCGCCGCTGCCGACAGCCTCGAGGATTTCGTACTTTCCGAAGGCCAGGATGGGATCGCGCACGACTGCCCCCGACAGGCTCCTAGGGGGTGATCTTCTCGAGCATCCGGGGGAACGGGATCGTTTCGCGGATGTGCGGAAGGCCACAGATCCAGGCCACGGTGCGCTCGACGCCCAGGCCGAAGCCCGAATGCGGCACGCTGCCGAAGCGCCGCAGGTCCAGGTACCAGCCGAAGGCCTCCATCGGCAACCCCTGGCCCGCGATCGCCGCCTGCAGCACCGCGAGGTCCTCCTCGCGCTGACCGCCGCCGATGACCTCGCCGTACCCTTCCGGGGCCAGCACGTCCATGCTCATGCAGTAGGTCGGGTCCTCGGCGTCCCGCTTCATGTAGAACGCCTTCACCGCGGACGGGTAGTGATGCACGATGATCGGGCGATCGAACTGCTTCGTCAGGATCGTTTCGTCGTCGCCGCCGAAGTCGTCGCCGTCGGGGATGTCGCTACCGTTCGCCCGCAGGATCCTGACGGCCTCTTCGTAATGGATCCGCGGGAAGGGTTTCACCACCTTCTCCAGCGCCGCCGTGTCCCGCTCCAGCGCAGCCAGCTCGAACCGCCGCTCCTCCAGCACCCGCGCGACCACGTAGGACAGGAAGTCCTCGGCGACGTCCATGTTCTGCCACAGGTCGCAGAACGCCATTTCCGGTTCCACCATCCAGAATTCCATCAGGTGGCGCCGGGTCTTGCTCTTTTCGGCCCGGAACGTCGGCCCGAAGGCGTACACCTTCCCGAACGCAGCCGCGGTGGCCTCGTTGTACAACTGCCCGCTCTGGGTCAGGTAGGCCTTCTCGCCGAAGTAGTCCAGTTCGAACAGCGTCGTCGTCCCTTCGCAGGCCGCCGGCGTCAGGATGGGCGTATCGACCAGCAGGAACCCGCGGTCGTCGAAATAGTCCCGGATGGCCCGCACGATGGAGGCCCGCACGCGCAGGATGGCGTGCTGCCGCCGTGACCGCAGCCACAGGTGGCGGTTTTCCATCAGGAACGCCGTGCCGTGGTCCTTGGGCGAGATCGGGTACGGTTCCGATGCCGACACCACAGCGAAGGACTTCACGTCGATCTCGAACCCGATCGGCGAACGAGCGTCCTCCCGCACGGTGCCGGTGACGGCCACCGACGATTCCTGCGTGCAGCGATCCGCCGCCTCGAACTCCTCGGGGGTGACCTGGCTCTTCACCATGACGCACTGGATCGTGCCGGTGCCGTCCCGCACCTGCAGGAAGTGGATCTTGCCGCTGGAACGCTTCGCCGCCAGCCATCCGAGGATCGTGACCTCGGTGCCGGTGTGTTCCGCGATCCGCTCGACCGTCGCGCGCGCCATGGTCCGTTCTCCGCGTCAAAACGCGGTTCAAGGTAGCAGAATGACCCGTCCCTGTCCACGGTCGGCCGCGCCGGGAGCCGCGGCGGCGGCGTCGGATGAACCCCGGGAGGGGCGTCGGCGTCGGCCTCCGCCGGGGCGGGAAGACGGGGCTGCCACCGCCCCCCCGTTCGCCAGGCGTCCGGAGCCGGCGTCCGTTCCGACCAGCGCCTGCCACGGAAACCCTTTGCCGGCGCGTGCGCCCTCCGGGGGGAGCGTGTGTCGCAGGGCCGCAACGGACGAGGCCTTTCGCCTTGACAGTTCGCCTCCTTCTGCAATAATTCGGACAACCCGCGGACTTTGAAAGGGGTACGCACATGCGGCATGCCACGAACGTCGGGGCCTTCGCCCTGATCGCGACCTTCTGGACCGTTGCAGCCCTGGCGCAGGCTCCGGCGCCCGCGCCCGAGCCGCCTCCGACAGCCCCGACGGCCGCCCCGGCACCAGCCCCGGCGCTCAGCGCCTTCACGCTGGTGCTGACGGAAGGCAAGCGCTTGTCGTCGCAAGGGAAATTCTACGACGCTTCGCTGATCTACAACCGCATCCTGTCGGAAGGCGAGGAGGCGGCCCCGTACTTCCAGGAAGCCCAGTACGAAATGGGAACGGCGCTCTTCTCGCTGAAGTTCTACGTCAGCGCGTTCGGGTACTTCGACCGCGTCGTCGAGGCGGGCCCCACCCATGTCCGGTACGCCGAGGCGCTGCCCTGGCTGGTCAGGATCCACCGCGAAATCCCCGGCGAAACGAACACGCTGTTCCGCATGGCGTCCTACCCGGCCGACAAGTACCCGATGGAACTGGCCGAGGAAATCTCCTTCTACGTCGGCCAGTACCATTACTACGAAGGCAACCTCGACGCCGCGCTGGAAAGCCTGTCCCGCGTGGGCGCCAGCCGTCCCGACCTGTTCGTGAAGGCGATGTACCTGAAGGGCGTCGTGCTGGTCCGCCGCAACGAACCGATGCCGGCGTCCGAAGCGTTCCGCGAGGTGCTGCGGTTCGTCAAGTCGTCGGGCCCCTTCGAGGGTCGCGACAAGTACCGTGAAATGTCCACGCTGGCCCTGGCGCGCGTCTTCTACAGCGCCGGCTTCGACAAGGGGAACTTCATCGCCGGGAACGTCGAAACGGCGGTGCGCTTCTATGACCAGATCCCCGAAACCTCCGACCAGTGGCTGGACAGCCTGTTCGAAAAGTCCTGGGCGTTCTACCAGTTGGGCAACTACTCCCGCGCGCTGGGCAACATCCTAACCGTCAACTCGCCGTACTTCGAGGAAGAGTACTACCCGGAAGCGTCCGTCCTCCGGGCCGTCATCTTCTTCAAGAACTGCCGCTACGACGAGGCGTTGGCCACCATCGACCCGTTCTACAAGGAATACTTCGAAATCCACAAGGAGCTGGAAACGGTCCTCGGCGGCCACACGGACCCGACGGACTTCTACCAGTACCTCGCGGGCCTCTCGAAGAAGGGCGGGACCTACTCGCTGAAGATCAAGAAGATCTTCAACGCCGCCCTGGCCGATGCGAAGCTGCGCCGCCTGTTCGGCTTCGTGGTCACGATCTCCAAGGAAATCCAGCAGCTGGAAACGCTCCGCACCAATCCGGTCGCCAAGGGGCTGGTCGACGTGCTGCTGCCCGACCTGCTGGCCTACCGCTCCCTGACGATGAGCGAGGCCGGCCAGCTGGCCCGGGAGCGCCTGTCGCGCGTGCGCCGCGAGCTGAAGGCGCTGCTGTCCCAGGCGCTGAAGGTGCGGTTCGAGTGCCTGAACGCCCAGAAGGGCATCTTCGAAGAGCAGGTCAAGAAGCAGCTGGTCTCCTCCGCCGGGCCCTCGGCCCCGAAGGAGGAGTTCAAGGTCGACCCCGAGCACATCTACTGGGTCTGGGACGGCGAATACTGGAAGGACGAGCTGGGTTCGTACCACTATCCCCTGCAGTCGGCATGCGGTGCCGTCAAGTGAACGACCGGATGACGTTCCCTGCCCGGTCCACTCGGGCTGAACGGAGGCCTTCGATGACGATGCTCTCCCGCACCCTCGGGTTCCTGGTTGTCGCCGCGCTGGTGGCGGCCCCGGCCTTCGCCCAGACGAAGGACGAAAAGAAGGCCGGCGCCGACATCAAGACCTATTCGCTTCCGGATGCGGGCACCCCGAAGGGGGCCACCACCGACGTCCTGGGCGACCAGAAGCCGAAGGGGCCGGCGAAGCCCATGGGCGTCAAGGCGATCGTCAGCCGCCCGGAACGGATGGCGGACGAAAAGCTGGAGCAGGCCATCGCCACGCTGAATCAGTTGATTGAAACGACCGACGAAGAGGACCCCGGCAAGCCCGAGTATTACGCCCGCCTGGCGCGCCTGTACTGGGACAAGGCCGAGAATTTCTTCAACAAGGCCTACGGCAATGAAATGTTCACGCGCCTCAAGAAGGCGCAGGACGCCGGCGACGACGCGGCCGTGGCCCAGGTCCAGACCGAGCAGCAGGAACTGCTGAAGCAGCGCACGTACTGGGAGGAAGAAACGGCCAACGCCTACATGATGGTCGTCGATCGCTACCCGAACTACCTCAACCTCGATTCGGTCCTGTACCTGCTGGGGTTCACGCTGGTGCAGATGGATCGCCAGGACCAGGCCTTCCCGTACTTCGCCCGCGTCATCCGCGAGGCGCCCAACAGCAAGTACGTGCCCGACGCGCTGCTGAACATCGGCGAGTTCTATTTCAACAGCGGGCGCATGGACGAAGCCCAGAAGATGTATGCGGAAGTGGAAAACTTCCCGATGGCGTCGGCGTATGGCCTGGCCATCTACAAGAAGGGCTGGTGCTTCTACAACATGGGCCTGCACGAAGACGCGATGAACCAGTTCCTGAAGGTCATCGACTACGCGAAGGGCGACCAGGCGAAGTCCATCGGCTACGGCGCCCAGCTGCTGCGCGAATCCCAGCGCGACCTGGTCATGGTCTATTCGCAGGTCGGCAGCCCCGAAAACGCGATCAAGGTGTTCAAGGCCATCGCGCCCACCGGCTACATGGACCTCGCCGTCCGGCTGGCCGAAGGCTATGCCAGCCAGGGCGAATACGACAAGTCCACGAAACTGTACAAGAAGATCATCGCCGAGTACAAGGACGCCCAGGACCAGTACAAGGTGGTCGAGTACCAGCGCGCGATCGTCGAAAACGTCTACAAGCTGGCCGCCAAGGCCCGCGTCGTGGAAGAAACCCGCCGCCTGATCGGCCTGCTGGACAAGTACCAGAAGGACGCGCCGAAGGCCTTCATCGACCCCGAAATGTCGAAGGCCGAGCAGCTGGTCCGCGTCATCGCCTCCAACTACCAGAAGGAAGTGTCGGTGACGATGGAGGAGGCGACGAAGGAGTTCACGCACCTCCTGTACAACGAGTACCTGCGGCTGTTCCCGAACTCGCCCGAGTACTACATGATGACCTTCAACTACGCGGCCCTGCTGTTCCAGCTGGGCAAGTACAACGAGGCGGCCGAGCGCTACACGACGATCGTCGAGCTGCAGCCCAACGGGCCGAAGTCCCTGGAAGCCGCCCACCATGCCGTTTCCGCGTACTACAAGCTGGCCGACTTCACGAAGGACAAGACGAAGTCCGACGACACCAACGACACCGAGGCGAAGGAACTGCCCGAGTTCGAGGCGAAGCTGGTCAAGGCGTGCGAGCGCTACCTGGCGATGGCCCCGAAGGACGCTCCGGAAGTGATCGAGGCCCGCTTCCTGGCCTCGATGATCTGGTATCGTTACAACCACTTCGACAAGGCGGAAACGGGCTTCCGCACGATCATCGAGGACGCCCCGGATCACGAGAACGCGCCCGACGCGGCCCGCCTGCTGCTGTCGTCGCTGACGCTGCAGCGCAACATCAAGGGCCTGTACGCGGCCACGGAACTGATCGCCCGGAACCCCAAGCTGATGGCGGGCGACGTGCCCGGGATCATCACCCGCATCAACGAGCAGAAGGACTTCAACAAGTGCTACGAGTTCGAGCAGGCCGGGCGCTACACCGTGGCCGCCGAATGCTTCCTGGACTACGTGAAGCGCTTTGCCGGCACGCCGCTGAAGGACCGCTCGCTGATCAACGCGGCGAACAACTTCTTCAAGGCCCGCCTGGTCGAGCGCAGCCTGAAGGCCAACGAGCAGCTGGTCAACGAGATGCCGAACTCGCCGCTGGCGATCCGCGCGTTGTACAACATCGCCGACACGTACCGCCGCCTGGCGGTGTATTCCGAAGCCGCCCGCATCTATGAAGTGTTCGTCGGCTTGCAGCCTTCCCACGAACTGACCGAAGAGGCGCTGCGCTACGCGACGATCTTCCGGACCGGCCTGGGCGAGTACGACGCGGCCATCAAGGACCTGCGCAAGTACCTGTCCCTGTTCCCGAAGGCCTCCTACGCGATCGCGGTCGCGCTGGAAATCGGCAGCACGCTGGAAAAGCAGGGCAAGCAGGCCCTGGCGCAGAAGGAATTCGAGGCGTGGCTGGCCAAGTACGGAAAGGCCAGCCTGGACCTGTACCTGAAGGCGCACCTGCACGTCGGCCTGACGCTGCGCGCCCAGAAGAAGGAAGCGCTGGCCATCGACTGGTTCAAGAAGACGGTCAAGGCCTACGAGGACCTGACGGACGAGGAAAAGGCGAAGGTCACCGCGGTCGGCCTGGCCGCGACGTCCGAGGCCCAGTTCTACAAGGGCGAAGCGGTCCTAGCGGACGTGCGCGGCGTCCAGTTGAAGCTGCCGGAAAAGGTGCTGGCGGACGCCATCGCCAAGAAGATCGGCCTGATCAAGGAAGCGATGGACACCCTGACCAGCGTCGAGGCCTTCGGCCAGCCCAACTGGACGATCGCCGCCTGGTCCCGCAAGGGCGCCGGGTTCCAGGAACTGGCGGAAGCGATCGAGAACTCGCCGGTGCCGCCCCAGCTGAACCAGGACCAGAAGCTGTTCTTCAAGCAGGGCCTCGCCGACAAGGCCAGCCCGATCTGGGACCGCGCCAAGGAGTCGTATCGCCGTTGCGTGGAACTGGCCCAGCAGCTGAAGTGGTACAACAACTACTCGGCCCAGGCGGAAGAGCAGTTGCTGCGCCTGGATCCCGAGTTCAAGACCCTGCCCGACATCCGCCCGCAGCCCGGCGCATACACCCTCAACGAGGGCCGTGCGACCCTGAAGCCCGAAAAGGACGGCGCCGACGCCCCGAAGTGGTCCGACGCGGGCATCGAGGACCGGATCCGTCAGGCCGCCGCGGCCCCCGATGGATCGGCGAACGTGTACTACAACCTGGGCGCCTTGCAGGCGTTCAACGGGGATCGGGCCGGCGCCGAGGCTTCGTTCGAGAAGGCCTTCGCCAAGAATCCGCAGGAAAGCGATGCGCTGGCACAGCAGGGCCGGCTGGACCTGCTGGACGGGCGGGCCGCCGACGCCGTCGCCAAGTTCGACAAGGCGCTGCAGATCGACCCGGCCAACAGCATCGCGAACAACTACTACGCGTCCAAGGCGCTGCGCGACCGGAACCATCCGGAAGCCATCAACCTGGCGCGCAAGGCCCTCGTTTCCGACCCCGACTCGATGGACGCCTACGAGGTCCTCGGGGCGGCCTACCTGGAAATGGGCCTGACGGACGTGGGCGTGCTGGTTGGCCGCAATGCGCTGGGCCTCAGCCCCAGCGACGGCCCCATCCAGAACCTGCTGGCGCTGACCTTCCTGAAGACCGGCGAAGTCCGGCAGGCCGTGCAGCTGTTCCAGAAGGCGGTTCACGACGACCCGCGGCTGTTCGATGCCCGCATGAACTTCGGCGCGGTCACGCTGGCATACAAGGATGCGACCACCGCGCTGGAGCAGTTCGCCGAGGCGGCGCGGCTGAGGCCGGCCAGTACCGACGCGCGGCTGGGCCAGGCCGTGGCCATGCGCGGCCTGAACAAGGGCGAGGACGCCCTGCGGATCCTGGCGGACATCGCGAAGGACCCGAACAACGCCGACGTCCGGTTCAACCTGTGCCTGGTGTACCAGGAAAACCTGAACAAGCTGGAACTGGCCGTGAACGAGTGTGACTCGTTCCTGCGCCTGGCCGCGCCGAACCACCCGAAGCGGAAGGAGGCGACGCGTCGGCTGGAGGCCCTGCGGCTGGAGATCGAGGCCACGAAGTCGGGCCTGCCGATGCCGGTTCCGGCTCCGGTCCCTGTGCCGGCTCCGGCGCCCGTCCCGACGGCGGCGCCTGCTCCGGACGCGGCTCCTGCCGCGGCGGCAGCCGGCGGGGGTAAGTGAAATGAAGCCCTGGGCGAATGCCCGGGCTGCGCAGGTTGTAATTCGCCCGATCCGGGTTTAGGATTCGACCCTAGAGGTGCGCCATGAAGCGTTTCTTGATGTTCGTGGTCTCGTGTGCTGCGATGGTGGCACTGGCCCTCCCTGCACTGGCCCAGACACCGAAGGGCGGCAAGGCACCTGCGCCTGCGGGCAAGGCGGGTGAAGGCAAGAAGGGCGAAGGTTCCGTAAAGGAAAAGACGTTCGACTTCGAGGGCGATGTGGTCGAAGCGCAGTTCCTGCGCCCCGACCAGGGCGTGGCGGAAGTTGTCCGGCTGGATGAAGGACCCAGCCTGATCAAGGACCGCACCGATTTCGTCGACGAGATCCTGAAGTCCGCCGAAGACCTCTGACACGGGCCCGGGGGGAGACATGCAGACCCAGACGCCGACGATCCGTATCACCCTCTTTGAAGGCGAGAAGCTCGTCCGGGAAGAGGTCTTCACCCAGAAGACCATCCGGGTCGGCAAGGCCGGCCAGGCGCATCTGCGCCTGAACGATCCGAACGTTTCGCGCCAGCACTGCGTCATCGAGATTGGCGACAGCGGCGAAGTACGCCTGACCGATCTCGAAAGCACCAACGGCACGCTGGTCAACGGCGTGAAGGTCTCGCAGGCGGTTCTGCGGCCGGGCGACGAGGTGCAGATCGGCGACACGAAGCTGCGGCTGGACTTCGAGCAGGTCGTGGAAGGCGCGGCGGCGGACGCCTTCTTTGCGCCCCCCACGGCGCAGGATCAGTCCACGGCGAAGGTCGGCCTGGAAACCGCGCTGCTCTGGGGCGAAAAGGTCCTGCAGGCGAAGTACTTCCCCGAGGGCACCTCGCTGAGCATCGGCTCGGAGCCCGGCGTGGATTTCTTCATTCCTCCCGACGTGATCGGTGCGGATCGCATCGAGTTCATCAAGCCGGACGGGCACCAGTTCCTGGTCGACGTTTCCAGCCCGAAGATCGACGGCGACTTCCTGGTCGAAGGCAAGATCGTGCGGCTGCCCGAAATGCAGCGGCGCGAGCAGATCGAGCAGGGCAAGTGGGTGCGCATCGACCTGAAGACCCGCGCACGGCTGAAGTTCGGTGACTTCACGATCCTGCTGGGCCTGACCCATCTTCCCCAGGCACCGAAGACGTCCTGGTGGAAGAAGTTCAACATGCGCGAGCACATGTACCTGATCCTGTCGCTGATCTTGCACCTGCTGTTCCTGATCATGGTGACGCTGGTTCCGGAAGAGCAGTTGAAGGCCGTACGGGATCCCTATGAGAAGCACACTCAGGCCCTGAAGAAGATCCAGGTCGCGATGCTCGAGCGCAAGGTCGAAGAGGACAAGAAGAAGGCCGAGGAAGCGAAGAAGCTGGCGGATGCGCAGAAGCCCAGCACCGAACTGGCCGTGCATGTCGAGGACAAGCCGACGTCGAAGCTGGTGACGGAAGATCTGACCGAAAAGAACAAGAAGATCGCCGACACCGCGCTGACTCGCGTGATGGGCAACCAGCAGGACCTCCTGAACCAGGTGCTGGACGCCGCGGGCCCGGGCCTGGGCGGCGGATTGCTCGAGGGGCGCAGCGAGGTCCTCGTCGGGGCCGAGCGCGCCAGCGGCCATATGC
>Ga0118677_10015290_pt1 | contig 10681 bp, 8 predicted proteins | sample AliMusrvi5mmetaG_FD_86154 | JGI IMG/M metagenome (GOLD analysis project Ga0118677, IMG submission 86154)
CCCCCACACCCTTCCCAGCACCCCCTGGATATTCTTCTCAAACCGGGCGATCAGTTCGCGGTTGGCCGCAACCAGCGAGTGCGTGAATGAATCACGAATGCGGAATTATTATTCATCGAATACCAATTTCTTAGCATTCATCAATTCCCCAAACATTGTTCACGGCTTTGATATTTTCTTCCTGCTTGCAGTAATTTGTAATTCGTAATTTGCAATCTCTTCTTGGTAGGCATCGATCTCGGATACGATCTCTTTTTGGACGGCGAGAGGGGGGAGTGGGATGCGGAAATCCTCGACATAACCTCTTGGGACACGCTGTAACCCGCCTGTGCCGGTCATTTGCGCTGTGGCTGAGTTCCTAAACAGCGGGTGCATGACACAGAAATAGATCCACTCTGGCAACACCTTGTCACTCGGCCTCAGGACATAGAACTCGCTTGAGCCGAACCCAATTTTATTGAGCAGATTTCGCGCTATGCCCGCTTTGCCATTCTCGAAACACGGCGTCACCTTTGCGAGAAGAACATCGTTGTCCTCAAAGTAGGTGTAACTGGCCGATACCTCCGAAAGTTGTTTTGTCTCACCTGGTTGGAACGCCATACTGTGTTCATTCAGCGCGGCCATCGGCACAAACGAAACACGGGTATCTGCTGCAAGATTTGCCAACAGGCGCTTTCGTGGGTTGATCGTGCATATGTCGCCGATTCTCACCAGCGGAAAAGTGTGGGTCTGGACCACCCCCTCCCGATACCGCTCCCCGCTCAGGTTGAACTCGCCATTCGCGGCAATCTTGGCTTTGGGCACGATTTGGGCGGTGGGATCTGCCGGATTGGACTGATCGGACGGATCAGATGGGGGTGAATGGAGCCACGATTTCAAGAAGGCTGCTGCGGCCGGCAGATCGTTCTTCTCGATCTCGCGGCGCTGGGCGCCGAGGCCGTAGCCGTCGTTCTCGATCTTGAGGAAGGCGATGGCGTTGGTCTTTTTGGCCAGGGCCCTGTCCAGGATCAGGATCGAAGTCTTGACGCCGGAATAGGGGTTGAAGACCCCGGCGGGCAGGGAAATGACCGCAACCAGATACTCCTCCACCAGCATCTTGCGCAGTTGCTTGTAGGCGGTCTGGCTCTGGAAGATGATCCCCTCCGGCACGATGATCCCGGCGCGGCCGTTGGGTGTCAGATGCTCGGCCATGTAATCCACAAACAGCACCTCGCTGCGCTTGCTCTGGACCGAAAATCGGTTGTGGGGCTTGATACCACCTTTAGGCGACATGAACGGCGGATTGGCGAGAATCACGTCGGCGTAATCGCTCCAGCGGTCCTGGCTCGTGAGGGTGTCGTACTCGTAGATGTGCGGGGCGGCGAACCCGTGCAGGTAGAGGTTCACCAGCGAGAGCCGCACCATATCGGGCGAGATATCGTAGCCCTTGAAGTTGTTGGCGAGGCGGCCCTTTTCGTCGGGGGTCAGGGGACGCGACCGACCGGACTGATCCGACCGATCGGACTGATCTGCCGAATAATGGGTGCGCAGAATATGCTTATAGGCCGAGATCAGGAACCCCGCCGTTCCGCAGGCGGGATCGAGCACGGTTTCGTTCTTCTTGGGATCCAGGACCTCCACCATGAAATCGATGATATGGCGCGGGGTACGGAACTGCCCGGCATCGCCCTGGGAGCCCAGGACCGAGAGCAGATACTCGAAGGCATCGCCCAGCTTTTCGCTGTGGTCATAGGTGAACTCGTCGATGATCTTGAGAAAGGCGCGCAGGGTTTCCGGGTCGCGGTAAGGCAGATAGGCATTCTTGAAGATGTCGCGGAAAAGGAGCGGAATCCCGGGATTCTCCGGCATCCTGGCGATTGCCTCGCCATAGAGGGCCAGCGTCTCGTGTCCGCCCAGCCCCGATCGCATGAGTTTGGCCCAGCCGTAGCGGGCGAACTCCTTGGCGAAAAATTTGCGCTTGCCGCCGAACTCCTCGCTCTCGGCATCCATGTCGTCCATGAACTTGTAGATCAGGGCGATGGTGATCTGCTCGACCTGGGATTTGGGGTCGGGCACCTTCCCGACGAGGATATCGCGTGCGGTGTCGATGCGGCGTTTGGTATCGGAGTCGAGCATGGGTGGTTCCTGTTTATCTGATGGATGGGATTGATCGGACCGATCGGACAGATTTGACAAATCTAGACATTGATAAGGCCTTTGCAGTCGGGGTAGCCGGAGCAGCCCCAGAATTGTTTACCGGCGCTCTTGCCCTTCTGGGCCGTGCGCAGCACCATCGGCTTGCCGCATAAGGTGCACGGCGGAATGGGCTCCTGATGTTCATCTTTCTTGCGGCTGCGTTCCGCCAGACGGGCGGTTGCCAATTGTTCGCTATATCCACCGCCCTCGATAAACTGCGCCTCCAGCGCCTCGATTTGCCTATCGAGCAGAGTGTTGGCCTGGTGGATCAGGCAGATCAGGGCATTCGCCCGAATGGCGGGGTTTTCGTGATCGAGCCATGCGGCGTAAACAGCGTAGCGCTGTTCATCTGATGGATCGGTCTGATCGGACGGATCTGACGGATCAGGCCGGTGTCGCCCGATGTTCCGCACGGCCATGGCTTCGGGCGAATCGGGTTTCCACCGTGGTAGATGGCGGTGCCGCAGGAAGTCCTCATAGTCGAGCAGCAGTTCCTCCAGGCTGGAGCGCGCGACGTTGACCAGCCGGAGTTCGGTCTGCGACGAGGTGGCTGCGGCGCGGCTACCCTCGGCGATATTCTGCCGGCCACTGCGCGCGGCTTGAACCATTTGGTCGCTCGTGATGTAGGCCTTGAAGTAGGTCTTGATGGCCGGGATGGCTTCGGCCTCCTCCGGCTTGGTATCGGCGACAAATTTGGCAAACTCCTCTTCCAGAAGCTCATCCTTGGACTTGAAACTCGGAATGAGGCCGAAGATCTTCTCCAGGATTTCGCGCAGGGTAAGCCGCCGGTCCACGGCGGCGGCTTTGCGAAGCTTGTCCAGGCTGTAGTATTCCTTGGGCTTGTTGAAGACCTCACGGTTGACATAGTCAATGACGCGGTCCCATTGTCCGGCCTCGACGGCGGCGGCGGTGAGGGTTTTGCCCGTGCCGGTGGCCATTTCAAAAAGAAAGCGATCCTTGCCCTCCTTCACGGCCTTTTGCAGGGAGTCAATCGCCTTCAACTGATAGGGCCGGAGAAAGCGGAGTTTGTGGGCCTGGATATAGCCGGGACGCTCGACCTCATTTTTCCAGGCCGCTGCGGCCTGGTAATTCGGGCGTTGGGTCAGGACGATATAGTCCGCGTTGATCGGGGCCTCTGCGAGCTGTTGCGGGTCGGGCGTGACCAGCTTGTAACCCATGACGGAGTCAGGCGAGGGAAAGGAGGTGATGAGATAAGGGTTACCACGCTCCAAATCCCAGAAATAATGCAGGTTGCCGTTCGAGAGGATCACAAAGCGGCAATTCTGGGAGCGGGCGTACTGTCGAGACTGCTCCTTGCCAGTGAGCGGGTTTTTGCCCTCCGCCTAGGCCTCAAGAACAATGAGGGGGAATCCCTTTGAATCGCAAAGAAGAAAATCAATGAAGCCCTTGGTGGTCTTTTCGAAATCGTGGCCCAAGGCATCCAGATCCGTTTGTTTGAGCGTGACACTGGGCTCGAGAAAAACGTTGGCGGGAAGGCGGCCTTTCGGAAAAAAGCGCCACCCTGCCGCTTCCAGCAGTTTGTTAATTTTGATCCGAGCAGTGGCTTCTTTGTCTGCCATATATGGCCTTGAATCTAGACCATTATCCGGCGGGGACAAGAGAATTTTTCCAGACTACTTGTCGCCGGCCACGACCACACCGCCCACCAACTGGCGGGCCGTGATCAAGGCATTGGCACGGGTCTCATATTCCGAAGGATACAGCACCTTCGTACCCGGCGGAACGCTCGACGTGTCGCGGGACCGCAGGATCAGATCCTTCGCGAACGCGGCATCCTTCTTCTCCTGCGCGGTGCCGGTCTTCAGCAGGGCCTCGGCCTTCTCCAGCACCAGATCCTGCTGCATCGTAAAGATCAGCGTCATGGTCTTCACGGGATCGGCGTCAATCTTCGAGCGGTCCACGCCGCCGAGCAACAGCTCCGCCATCAGCAGGTTCTCAAAGTTGTAGTTGTAGTTGAACGGGTAAATGATGTGCGGGGACGCCTTGGTGGTAGGCGGCCACTGCCCGTCGGAATTATAGGAATTGGTCAGATGAAACCACACCTTCGCCGCCATCTGGGGATCCAGCTTCGACTCGACGGCCTTCAATTTCCCGCGCACCAGGTCCTGCCAGGGCCGTAGCAGTTTTGCCATCGGGGTGCCGGACCAGTTGGACGCCTGCCCGCCGTGCCAGGCCATGTTGTCGATGAAGGTGATCTTGTCCTCCAGTGGAGGCGTCTTGTTACAGGCGTCGTCAAAGGTCGTGAAGGAGCCGAGCTTGCGGACCGCCTCGATCATCGAGACGAGCTTCTCCGCCGCGTCGGGCATCTTCTCGAAGATCTGGTCGGGATTGTTACAGTACTTGAGGTTGTACCAGGCATTCGTGCCGACGTATTCCGCGTCATCCGCATAGATCAACATGGCACCCTCGGGCTCGCCGGGTTTCTGCTGGGAGAACTTCTTGATCAAAGCAACGTAGTTATCCAGGCTGTGGCCGGGATGGCTCATGAAGTAGCGCACGCCGAACACGGCGATGCGGTCGGTGCGCAGGAACACGCGCAGGCGGTCGCTCTCCATGCCTTCCAGGTTCTTGAAGGGGAAATGGATACCCCTCTCGGTGCCGGGCAGGTCGTACTTGAACTCGAAGTTGTAGAACTGGGAGTTGTCGATCTTCTCGACGTCATGGATTTCCGGGCGGAGCGGCTTTCCGGTGGCGTCCACGGAGCGGCTGTACTGTTCGAACTCGGCGAGGAGATTGCGGTACCCGTTATCGGCCACCTGGTTCTTGACATAGTGGCGCCACCCGCACTCGGGATTCCAGAAGCTTTTCGGCTGCATGCCGAGATGCTTCCGGTACGCCTCGTTCGAAAAGGCGATGGACCACCGGCCGTCCTCCTCGGGGAAGTTCGGAAGCATGGGGTGGGCATAGGGGGACCCCATGAATTCGCACTGGCCGCTCGCGATGGCATCCCGGAGTTTCTGGAGCACATCGGGCGTCTTGAGCGCCATCTGGTCAATGGTGTAGCCGGAGGCCTCGAAGACATACTTGTCCTTCGGGCAGCGGGTCCGCATGGTGTCGAAGATGAGTTCGTAGCTGTTGCGGATGACGAACTCATAACGCCGTTCCGGAAGATAGGCGTAGTTCAGGTTGGCATGGAATATGGCAATGTACTTCATTTTGTGTTCTCCCTTATTAATCTATCAATCACTGAATCACGATGTTATGGCGCTCTTCCCGCCGCCTCGCCACTTTCCGAAGGATGTGCCCCGTCAGGAACACCACACCGCCGCAGAACAGAAACGAGAGGCGGCCGCGGAGGGGATTTGGAACCAGAACCATAAGCAGCACGAACGCTCCGAAGATCTCGCACAGCATGCCAATGGCGCCCACGATCTTGTGGTTCTCCTTGACCTGTTCCTCGGTGAGGTCCTCCACCGGCTTCTTGAGGCGCTGGAAGAACTCCTCCACGCGGGCCTTGTAGTCCGGGGAGGATTGTTCATAGAACAGCGACGTAAAGAAGAACCAGGCGATGCAGGCGATGGACACGCCTGCCACGGTCGCGAACAGGTAGTACTGTGTCAATTCCTCGGGCTTGATCGTCCCGCCCAGGCCGGGAATCCAGGAGATCAGGGCCGGGGTGGTGAAGAACTTCATCACGAACGACATCGCCAACCCGATCAGCACCGTCGTCCAACTCGACCACGCCGGGGTACGTTTGTAGAACAGGCCGAGGCACATCGGGATCGCCAGCGGCAGCCAGAGACTGACGCCAAGCTGGTTCAGCAGGTCGAACAGCGGCAGGGTCCTGAGCCTGCTCACAATGAGGCCAACACAAATGATCACCACACCGAACAGCCCCGTGGCGACTTTGCTGAGGATCAGGAGCTTCTTCTCGGAGCACTGGGGATTCACGATGGGCAGATAAAAGTTGCGGATCAGGATTCCGACGCCCTGGTTCACGCTGGCATCCAGACTCGACAGGGTGGCGCCGAAGATACCCGCGATGAGCAGGCCCAGCATACCCTGGGGAAGCACATTGTGCGCCGTCAGCAGGAAGGCCCCCTCCTCCGGGTGCAGGCCCAGGTTCGGGAAGATGGCCTTGATCTCGGCGGGGCTGTACATCGCCGAGGCCACCAGCGGGGGGAGCAACCACATCAGGGGACCGATGAGCGTCCCGACAAGCGGGAAGATCATCATCTGGCGGGCGTGTTTATCGCTTCGGGCCATGAGATACTTGGTGGACTGTTCCATGGTGTTGTTGCCGAACAGGTTGTTCAGCAGGAGGGCCAGGAACCACAGGGTGATGAATTCCGGCCGCGCAAACTGTCCCCAGTGGTAGTGCGATTCGGGGATCTTGTGCATCAGGCCTGCGAACCCGCCCACCTGAGGCTGCATCAGGGCCAGGGTCGAGATCACCAGCGTAATGGTGACAATCAGGAACATCTGTACGAAATCGCTCGCGGCCACGCCGAAAGCGCCGCCCACCAACGAAACGAACGTCACCATCACGCCTAGGATGATGATCACCGTCTGCAAGTTGATGTCGAACGCGCCGGCCATGAAGACTCCGACGGTGTTCAGGGCCACACCACCAAAGAGCAGGAGGAAGGGCAGTCGGATCCAGGTGACGAACTGTTGCGTCGCCGCGCCGTACCGGATGCGGATCGCCTCCAGCGGGGTCACCACGCGCATCCTGCGGAAGCGGTAGCAGGTGAAGAAGAACAGAACCAGAAGGGGAACAAGCGAGGAATAATACAACAGGAGCACATAGGGCCCCTGGGTGAAGATCTTGCCGGCCGCCCCGGTGAAAGTCCACGCACTGAAACTCGCCATCCAGGCGGATACCCCGGCCATCCACCAGGGCATGATCCCTCCGCCCCGGAAATAATCCGAGGTGTTCTTGTTCCGGCGGGAAAACGTGATGCCGACGGAGATGACAAACAGGAAATAGAAAATGATGCTGGCGTAATCGAATCGCGTGATCATGACTTCTTTCCTCTCCTTGCTTTACGGGACGGCACCGGGGAGCTCACAATAGCCCCTCCCTCCAAAGCCCCGGCGGGAACCAGACTGGGGGAAATGAATATCCGGGCGCAGCTTGGCTCCTCGAAGTTCCGCATCCGGCAACGAAGCTGCTCCACCGCCTTCTGGCCCACCGTCTCCAACTTGATGTCTATGGAGGCCGGCCGGGGTTGCATCTGAAGCAGCGCCATCCGGTCGTTGTTGCACCCGATCAGGTCTATGTCCCGCATGGGTTCCACGCCCGCCAGCCTCAACGCATTGAACACACCGATCAAGGAGGTGTCGGAGGGCACAAACAATCCTGTGGGCCGCCGTCGCATCGCGACCAGTTCACGGACAACCCGCTCGACCCCTTGCGAAGGGGCGGTTTGCGTTTCCTTGCGAGTGAGCGTCAGAAGGGTGGCTGACACCCCGAGAGTGCGGGCTTTTTTCAAAAAAGCATCCTGGCGCTCGATATAGGCAGTATGCCTGGCATCCGGCATGATGAATGCCACATGGCGGTGGCCCCGGTTAATGAGGTATTCCGCCGCCATCGGCCCCACCACCTTGTTGTCATAGAACACATGATCCAACTGATTCTGATGGTCCGAGTGCTGCCGCATCACCCAGACACCCGGCAACGCCACAAGGGAGTTGATAAGTTGTTCCGGCATGGGATCCAACGCCCCCAGGATCAAAACGCCGTCAATCTTGCGCGGCAGGAGCGTGGCAGGCACCACACCTTGACCCGTGTACCGGGACATAACGAGATGCATTCCGCATTTCCCGAGCTCCTGTTGAATCCCCTCCAGCAGGGCGGGAAAAGCCGGCATCCGGTAAATGGTCTCGGGGGTGATGCTGTCGCTCAGGATAAGAAATGCGACGGCGCCGGTGCGGATCCCCTTCCGCGCCGCAGGCTTGGGCCCCGGCCTCGTGGCGGACGGCGTGTAGTTCAGCCGGGCCATGCTATCCCGGATGCGCCCGGCCTTTTCGGCCGAGACATAACCGCTCTTGTTCACACACCTGGATACCGCGGCTGGCGAGACCCCGGCTAATCTGGCAACATCAATAATGGTCATGACCACACGCACTCCCCTGATGCAATCGAGGGGTCATGATCTAAAATTTATGAAAATAAACAAGATAATTTTCACATGATGATAAGCAGGGAACCTGTCAGGCCTTCCCCGCCCCATCGAGGCGGCGCAGGCCCAGCGCCACCACCATCGCCCAGGCAAGGACCTTGAACTGTCCTTCATCAAGCGCTTTTTCCACTTCTTTCCGGGAAAGGAGCAGGAGTTCCTGCTCCTCCAAATCATCCACAACGGGAGGGGTTTCCGGGCGCGCCTTCAGGGCGAGAAATAAATTCGCCCGCCCTGCTCCCCGGTTGGCATCCACGACATAGGTGCCCAAATCATGCCATTCGGGCGCCGTATAACCGGTTTCCTCCAGTAGCTCGCGCCGGGCGGCGGCCAACCGGTCCTCACCCGGTTCGATGAATCCCCCCACCGGCGCCAGGGAGAGTCCCTCCACCGCGTATTTAGTCTGGCGGAAACAGAGGAAACGTCCCTCTTCGGTCCGCGCCAAAACGTTGGCATAGTCGGGCGTGATAACCCAGGGCCAGTCCGGGATCCGCCTGCCGTCGGGCAACTCCACCTCATGCATTTCAATTGAGATGAAACGGTTTGGCTTGCACACTGGCGTCTTCGAGATCGTCTTCCACTTTTGCATAGAGCTCCTACATCCCTCGTTCGATTCCCAAATAATGGGAGGGTCGGACTCCCATCACGTTCTTGAACACCCGCGAAAAATGAAAAGCATCACCGTACCCCAGCTCATTGGCCACGGATTTTACCGAGGCCCCGGGTTCCTGCAAGCGCCGGGCCGCCTCGTTCATCTTCATCCGCAGCAAGTACTGGTAGGGGCTCACATGGTCGTACCGGCGGAACAAGCGGCACAGGTAGGCGGGATCGACATGGCTATCGCCGGCAACCTGCTCGAGGGTTTCAAGGTCACGCCACCGCTCCTCAATCGTCTGGCGGCACCGGCGGTATGTTTCAAACGAAAGGGTCCCGGCCGAACCGAAGGGAATACGCGTCTCGGCCATTTTCAGGAGCAGAAGTTCCAGCAGGGTGGCCATGACACGTGACGCGAACGGCGACTCCCGCAGTCCTGCCCGAATCAAATCGTCGAACACAGCCATGACCTCGTTGGGGGCTGACGTTTGCAGCACCTCGCCCGGAATAATGGACACGTCTTTCATCAGCACCGCTGCATTTTCACCTGTAAAATCCACAAAATACTTCACGAGCGTGTTGCCAGGATCGGTGGTGATGTCCTGGGCGATGCCGGGACCGTAAGCGAATATTGTCCCTGCCACAAGTGTCACCTGGCGCCGTTTGAGAGTCAACATTCCCCGGCCCTGGGCCACGAACTCGACCCCCCGGTAGGGGAAGGTCCGGCGGTGGACGGAATACTGGGGCGTGCAGTACTCGCAACCCCCGCAAATAACCGCAAGCGGTACGGTTTTCGCAGGGTTGAGGTCGCTGTAAAAGCGCCTTGCACCGGCAATCTGTGCCGAGAAAAACGCGGGTTGTCCTGAATCCTTTTCGACCATTGAAAGAATATGCAAAAGGATTTCATGGAAGTCAATAATAGTCATGCACTGGCCAATATCCGCTATGGCGCCCCGACCCCGCCTTTGGCATACTGGCGGCGATCTGATCGAAGACGGCTGAACGAAAATACAACATCAGGAGGACGAAACATGGCTACGGCAAAAAAACAGAGCACGGCAAAATCAACCCTCAAGAGGGACGACCTGATCGTCGTCACCGGGGCAGGCGGATTCATCGGCGGGAACTTGATCAAGTATTTCCAGGACCAGGGCTTCACCAACCTGCGAGCGGTGGACAAGAAGCCGCTGCCCCAATGGTACCAGCGGACGGACGGTGTGGAATGTCTGCACATGGACCTGACGGACGAGGCGAACTGCAAGCGTGCGGCCGAGGGCGCCGTGGAAATCTATAACCTGGCGGCCGACATGGGCGGCATGGGTTTCATCGAGCGCTTCCGAATCATGTGCCTGCGCAGCATCCTGATCAACACCCACATGATCGAGGCCGCCTACAACGCCGGCGTCGAGCGTTACTTCTATTCCTCATCCGCCTGCGCCTACAACACCAAGCTGCAGGAAGATCCGCACTGCCGCGCCCTCAAGGAATCCGATGCCTATCCCGCCTTTTCGGAGCGCGGTTACGGCTGGGAGAAACTGATCTCCGAAATGTTTTGCCAGGAATACTGGGCTGAGCGGAAAATGAAGACGGCCATTGCACGCTTCCACAACGTGTACGGCCCCTGGGGCACTTGGGATGGAGGCCGCGAAAAGGCGCCCGCCGCGATGTGCCGCAAGGTCATCGAGGCCAAGGAGGCCGGCAAGCACGAGATCGTCATCTGGGGCACCGGCGAGCAGGCCCGCAGCTTCATGTACATTGACGACTGCGTG
>Ga0118677_10015293_pt1 | contig 10680 bp, 19 predicted proteins | sample AliMusrvi5mmetaG_FD_86154 | JGI IMG/M metagenome (GOLD analysis project Ga0118677, IMG submission 86154)
CCAATATAGAAAGGATATTAAAGATTAAGTTGCACAGGCTAATCACCTAATGTAATAATTCACACATCTACTCAAGTAGATATTTCCTAACCATTGAAAGGCTCAATATGAAACTTTGTATTAACTGTGTGCACGCTGTTCTTCCAGAAGGACAACAAGCAAAATATACCCGTTGTGCGTATGGCAACGCTGTCTCTCTCGTAACAGGCGTGCAAGAAGTAGAAGAACTCTATTTCTGCCAGGTTCTCAGAAAAGCAACTGGAGAAGACAAGTGCGGTCAAGAAGGTAAATTCTTTGAGGAGAAAACACATGAGTGACTTCACACCTGAAACACGTAATTCTGCTATTTGGTCTGGAGACAGTCGCAAAGTAGCAAATGGCAAAGCCAATGACGTTATCTTAACGAAACTGGGGATTATGCCAATCCCTGACCTGAGCGACATAGAAGCTGTCCAAATGGGGCATGTGATGGAGCCAGTGATAGGTAGACTTGCTCAAGACAGACTCAAGACTGAACTGGTCAAAATAGAAGAATCCCTGACACACCCTAAAGAGCCGTGGCTTAGAAGCCACTTTGACTTTGCAGGGAAGATTGCAGGTAAGACTGTCCTAGTCGAGTGTAAGAACTACAACGCACAAGTGCGTAATAAGTTTGAGGGCACAAATATACCTGCTGCTGACATGGCACAGCTCGTCCACGAGGCTTTAGTCTACGGGACTGATACTATGTACCTGGCAGTCCTCTTTGGAGGACAGGAGTTCTATCTACAAGAGTTCCACATCACAGAAGAGATGAAGACAGAACTACTCTGGAAGATGGCAGAAGTCTGGGCACGGGTCAAGACTGGTGAACCACTCCCTCCAGAGTCTGTAGAACAATCCCGTCTACTCTTCCCCGTGTCCACAGAAGACCTTAAAACAGCGTCTAGGAGCGTAGAAGAGGCTTGTCAGGCACTATCTGCTATCAAAGCCAATATCAAGGCTCTAGAAGCCTCTGAAGAGGCTCTACAGACCCTGATAACGGGTTATATGGGTGAAGCTGGTGGACTGGCTACTATAGACGGGAAGACACTGGCTACTTGGAAGTCTGCTAAAGCATCCATTAAGTTTGATGCCAAGCTCTTTGAGAGTGCCATGCCTGACATTTATGAGCAGTTCAAGAGGCCAATACCAGGCTCTAGAAGGTTCCTACTGAAATGAAAGCCTTTCCATTCTCACACAAGAACCCTACCAGTGGCTTAACAGTCGCTGAGGAGGGTATGGAATTACGGGACTACTTTGCTTGTCAAGCAATGCAAGGGATGCTCGTAGGAAACCAATACTTTGATGACCAGGTCATGGCTCAAGCAGCCTATCAACTGGCAGATGCAATGATAAAACAACGGGAGAATCAAGATGAATAACCTAGTACCTATTGGAGACATCCAGACAATGGCAGAAGTGGCTGCCAAGTCTAAGATGTTTGGATTTAAGAGCACTGAAGAAGCGATGGCTATCATGCTTCTCTGTCAAGCAGAGAACTTGCACCCAGCTATTGCCATGCGTGACTTTCATGTCATCCAAGGTCGTCCAGCCTTGAAAGCAGATGCTATGTTAGCCAGGTTTCAGCAAGCTGGTGGAAGTGTTAACTGGAAGGTATATGAAGATGAGCAAGTCACGGGAATATTTAGCCATCCACAAGGCGGGACTCTGGAGGTTTCCTGGCTACTCAGTAAAGCGAAACTCATTGGCATTGCGTCTAAAGATAATTGGAAGAACTATCCAAGAGCGATGCTCAGAGCACGGTGCATTTCCGAGGGTATCAGGGCAGTCTATCCAGGATGTGTCGTGGGTGTCTACACGCCTGAAGAGACAGAGAATTTTAGCCCTCCCAGACAAGACCCGAGTCCTCTACCACAGGCTCCAGTTACGCTCGTTAAAGAAGTGGCTAAAGATGAGTTTGAAGACGCAGACGGGGCATTCAAGCTAATGGTTCCCAACTCTGATAAACCCTACTCTACTCACCACACCCTAGAAGAGTGGACAGAGGGGTATGTCAGCATGGCAGTACGCATCAATACGTCAACTAAGTTTGACTTTGAGCAGAAACTGGAGAAGTTGGCACAGTTGTCAGAATGCAACACAGAGTTTGTGATGACTCTTAACTCTATCGACAAGGCCAAGATTAAGGCTGCCTTAGCAAGTGAGGGGGTCAATGTTGACCCAAAGCGAGAGCTGTCCCTGATACGTCCCGATTTGGAACACAGCGATACAGAATCTTGAAGCACTTGGAATACGCTCCCATCACGCCACAAGAAGCACTAAAAGAATACGGGAGCTTTCGACTTGCAGCACATATTGAGGTTCTTAGAAAACAGGGACACGACATCAGTACAAAAATGGTTAGAGAAGATGGGAAAGAATACGCCCGTTACACATTACACAGAAAGGAAATACAACATGGATAACAAGTTTGAAGAAAAGCCTGGGTACGCAATACTCTTTTACACAGCTCCTGAAAACAAGAAGTACGAGCAGTCACCAGACTTTGACGGCTCAATGATTCTCAAGATGGACTACAAGGCTGGTGAACGTATCAAGTTCGATGTCTGGCAGAAAGAGACTAGAAACGGCAAGCCTATGCTCTCAGTCAAAGAGAACACTTGGGCCAAAGAGAAGAACATGGAAAAGGACAGACCCAAAGAGGTCACACCTACCTATAGACAAGGTCCTAAGACCAACTACAGGAAACGTGATGATGACGACTCGATTCCCTTTTAATGGCTAGTTCACTGACACCCACACAGCGCACTCTGGCCTATCTCAGAGAACAGGGTTACCTGTGCGCTATCGTGGAGAAGTGGAACCCACATGTCAAGATTCGACAGGACCTGTTTGGGTTTATCGACATCTTGGCTATCAAGAAAGATGAGACTCTAGCAGTCCAGTGCACCTCTACGGGGGTGGCTGCTAGGGTTAAAAAGATACAAGAGTCTGAATACCTATCAAGGGTAAGGGAGGCAGGATGGAAGATTTACGTGGTTGGATGGAGCAAGAACTCCAAGGGAAAGTACGTGATGAGACTCTTAGACATTTCATAGTACTCGGTGCTGAGATGATGGCTAAGGCTTATAAACAAGGATTTGAAGACGGAATGTCCTATATAACTCCAAGTGGGGGTGGTGCTTCTGGGCAATCCAGAGGTTAGGAACAGTGTCTGGCAGACACGCTGATACCCCTCAGTCTGCCTTTTTCTAACCAACAAGGAACAACAATGGAAACTGAACTGAAAGAAATGCACCCAAAACAGTTGATGCGTATAGATGACGTATCTAAATTCACAACTCTAGCCAAGTCAACCATTCATCTTTGGGTTGCCACAGGACGATTTCCAAAACCATTTGCTCCATCTGAAACAGTCAAACTGTGGACTTTAGAACAAATACTTCAATGGATTGATGAACAACAACAAAAGGATGAAGAAAATGGCAACTAAAAAGACACCCGTCAAGAAAGTAAAGACTGTAAAAGAACCCCACATCTTTATTGCAACACCCATGTATGGAGGTATGTGCTCGGGATTCTATGTCCAGTCACTCTTACCCTTAGAGAAACTATTGGCAGAGCACGGCATCAAGTCGAGCTTCTCCTTTATGTTCAACGAAAGCCTCATACAGAGGGCTAGAAACGCTCTGGCAAGCGTATTTATGAGAAATGATACCTACACCCATCTCATGTTCATAGACGCTGATATCAAGTTTAATCCCAATGACCTAGTTCACATGGTAAAAGCAGATGTGGACGTTATCTGCGGTATCTATCCTAAGAAAGAGATTAACTGGCAAGGCGTGAAGAATGCTGTGGACAATAACGTGCCTGTAGACCAACTCAAGAAGTACACGGGTAGCTTGGTGGTGAACCTCGTCAACTACTCTGGTGAGGTCACCGTGCCTGTCAACAAGCCTGTCCAGATATGGAATGGCGGTACAGGGTTTATGCTCATCAAGAAGACTGCTCTGACCAAGATGAAGAAGCACGTCAATAGTTATGTCAATGACGTACTGGATACTTCTGGGACTATCAAACAAGACATCATCCACGAGTTCTTCCCCGTGATGATAGAGCCTGAGACTGGCAGACTACTCTCTGAAGACTATGCTTTCTGTTACCTGTGCCGTAAACATGGCATCAAGATATGGGCAGCACCTTGGGCACAACTAGGACACATGGGTAGCTACCTCTTTGAGGGTGGCCTGTTACCAGCTCCTTGACATCCAGTCTTTAGTGGGAGACAATGCAACCATGAATAATCGTAAACGCTTTGAACGAACATGTCATGGTTGTCAAAAGGTTGAGCTTGTGCGTTCTGACCAACTCAAAATGAAATGCAAATCTTGTCAAACAAAAATAAGTAGTAAAAGACTTATTGAGTATCACGTAAGCAATCCAGAAGTTTATGGAAACGCTTCAAGAAAACATGGTTTGCACAATACTAGACTTTATCGTATTCACAAAAGTATGATGGAAAGATGCGGTCATACTGGAACAAGGCACAAATGGGCTATGTATTATGAAGATAGAGGAATTTCTGTTTGCAGTGAATGGCATAACAGAGAAACTTTTTTTGCGTGGGCTATTTCTAATGGTTATTCAGATAACTTAGAAATAGACAGAATTGACAATGAAAAAGGTTATGAACCTAGTAATTGTCGATGGGTTACTCATTTGGTAAACATGAGAAATCGTAGAAAATCAACGGCAGCCCCATCTACGTCTAGCAGCTTTTCCACGTTCTCCTTTCCAACTTGAACTTCTTGCGCAAAATGAACGATGTCTTGCTCCTGATTTTTGTGGTGCTTTTAGGTTTGATCCTGTTGCTCTGTTGTATTTGGATCGTCCTTTTGCTGTCAAGCCTCCCCCTTTGGATACTGGGAGTTTTTCTCCTCGCCCTACTGATAGTGATGGATTCTTGCGTGTAGTCATTTTATCCCCAGGTAATTTCTGACAGCATCTAGCGTTTTAAGTTGTTGAGGGCTATATATCTCTTTTGACTCTTCTGGAGTCCACTGGTTAAACGTGTAACCCCTAAACATTTCAGGCAAACCCGTCATCTGCATCCATTGTTCATACGGCCTGTTTTCACCTAAATTGGCAGTATGGTATTGGTATCTCTCTTGCATTAGCTGGGGATCTAGCTGGCCTTGGAATTGTTGATAAAGCTGCTGCAGTTTAGGGTCTGCCTCTACACCATAATGGCTAACATAATCTCCCAATATGTCTAACGGACTTGTTTTAGGATTAAAGACTTCTATGGCTGCTTGTCTTCCTTTTGCCCAATCTGGCAAGTCATCCCCCTTATACGATTCCAACATATATTCTGAATTAGGTTGTGGGCTAAATTTGTAAGCTATGTCCTTGCCTTGTAAATAGGGAAACTGTTGTTGGGCAACCCCTAATAACCCTTCACCTTGCTGTTGTGCAATAGTGTCTAGGATGGGTGGCTTTTCAGATATAGCTTGGATTACCTCTTGATTGTCAGGCATAAAGTCTTGTCCCTTGTTTATCAATAATCAACTTTTGTAGTCTAGGTTTGTCATTAGGACTATTAGGCACAGATATATGAGTCCAACGATCAAACTCACGAATAATTTGGTCATACTGTAGGTCACTTCCAATGATAGCCTTGACCACTTCATCTGGGGTCATACCAGGTACTCTCAGGTCAGCAGCGCAGCCGAGCCTATGCTGAGAAGTGTTTTTTGATCCACAGGCATTATTCACGGCTTCTGACCGAAATGCGCTGTTAACCATGATCGGCTTGCCACCCAGCACTGTTTTAACTTGTTCCAGAAACTCAGCCAGGCGCATGAGATTAGCTTTTTCGTATTCGCTAGGTTCATTTGTAAACTCCCTGTGGTCTGTAACCGTAAGTTCTTCCAGCGTGAAGTGTTCGGTCAAGATGGTCATTTTGTAGGCGTACTCTGATGAAGTAACTGGTCTTTGTTCTGGCTAGATGCAGAACTCCCAAAATAGAAACTAATCACTCCCGTCCAGGCAGTCCCCAGAGAACCCAATAGGAGCATCAAGGCATCACTAGAGGTCACTTTGCCCGTCATCATGCCAATGAGGATACCAAAGAACCCCAGAGTGATGATTAGAGCCAACAGGGGAGGAATAAAAGACTTGGTGGTAGTCTGCATATCCCTAGCAGACTTTCTGTCTTGTACAGCCAGCTGCTCAAAGTCTAGGTTCATCTCCTGAGCCTTGGCCTTTAACTGGATCTCCGCAGCCTGAATGGATGCTATCTGTTCGGCAGACAATTTGCCAGAATTTATGGTGTCTTGTACGGAACTAGGGTCAACCCCTATAGCTTTGGAGACTGCCTCCACAGCAAGGCCAGCCAGTGGACCGCCAAGGCATGAGGCAATAGTAGGGGCTATGCTTTCAATCCAACTCATTTAATACTCCCATCTTTACTCTTTTGATAGTCAACATGGATGGCATACATCAAGGCAGAGAAGACTGTGAGGAGGACAAAGCAGCCAGCAAGTAATGATGCACGAACTTGCCATTTGTTGATGAACTGCCTCCTTTTGAGCGCAGCCAACTCCAAGGCTTTTTTTGTTCACGCTCTACTTTCTCACGCTCTTTTCTGACCACCTCTCTCATCTCTACAAACTTTGACCAAAGACCAGGCATTCCAATCTGGTAGATTATCATTTCTCTGAGGTCAGTCTCCATCTGCTCAATCTGTTGTTGACGCAGAATCCTGTTCATGGCCTCTTCATTGATAGAGATATTCTTGGGAAGAGGGTTCTTTTTAGCCTCTTTCTCAGCCTCTTTAAAGGCTTCCTGATGCGTGAAGAACGCACCCAAGTTCTTACCAATGTCACCCACAATGTCAGCTACATCTTTACCATCTTTCTTAAAGTCTTGGTAAAGGTCAATACACTCCCGAATACCCGCATGGGCAGCTTTGCACGCTGCGAATATCGTGATTGGGTCCAATCAGAACCCCTCTCCAGGTGTGATGTAGCAAGTAGCGTTGGCAGCATCTCCAATGATTTTTGCATACACATTTGCACCAGGTCCTACCTGTATGCTTGTAAATACCTTGTATGAATAAGGTGGCAGTGTTATGACTGGACACGGACCAGCGTCTGGTAACGCAATGTTAAAAGTACTGGTGGCGTTAATCTGCACATACACCGCAGAGTTTGTGTCAGCATTTGCCAAGTAATACTGTTGGCAAGGACTGTTGGATTGGATAGTAAACACATTGGATTGCGTGTTTGCAGCACCACTAACAATCATCTTAACAGTGTTGCCCATTGCTTGAAACGGAATGTTATTTGCCATTTTAGTAAACCTTTCCACCGCCACCAGATGTAGGCGACTTTTTAGTATCGTAAGTAGGTGTGTCTGAGAAATCAAACACGCTTCTAAATCCACCCTTGGGTAGAGTGCCTGGAACCCATCTCACTTGGCCTGGTGAGCCGTCTCTAGGGAGCTGTGGGCGTGTGGACTTGGCTATCTGTTGATTGATAAAGCTATCACGCTGAGGCTCGTATCCCACATCGTGCATGTTCTTGTTCTCAAAATTAGCCGTTGGTGAGTAGGGATTAATCCCCTTGCTGTTCTTTGTCGCCATGACGTTTCTCCTTGGTTTGAACCACTAGATATGCGAATAACACAAATATACCAAGGGTTGCCACCCTTGTCCAATCCCCTGCCCACATGGTGTAACAGGCCAAGCCACACGACATAGCCAAAGCCAATATCGTAACCATCCTGTCTGATAACACTTCTAAAGCAATCCGCACGAATCTGATTAAACTAGCATCCATAATACCCCCTTGTTAAGGGTATCATCTTATCATGTATCATCATCATCGTCTAATACAAATCCTTGTCCCCAAGCACTGTCTTCATCTTTCATCTTGAGGGCTTCCAGCTTCAGTGCTCGGTCAATAATCCTAGTCTTGTCAATAATGGTGGCCTCTGGGTCTGCCATCACTTGTGACATGAGGAGGTTGATAGCCTCTTCTAGTTTAGGATTAATACCTTTTTCTTGTTTTTTCTTAGTCATTTTTATCTTTTATCTGAGTGTATTTTTCTAAAGGTGCTAATGGTTGAATGTACCCAGCCTTACTACCCAATTTAGATGATGCACGAGGTTGCATACCTGCTTGCAATACTTTTGCTAATGGACTCTCAGTAAAGAATTGTGTTGCAGCAGCAAATGGTCCAGCAGTCGGAACATTCTTAAATTTAAGAATATCCCCAAATTCACCCAAATCAGTAAACAAAGGACTTCTTGTTGCATTTCCACCTGTTCGGCTTGTAATAACATCAAGCAATTTGTTTGGATTAAGTTGTCCCGCTGAGGTCACGCCCTCACGACCACCTAATTGGTTAATGTCACGAATGGTTGCAAATGAGTTGTATTTGGTGCGCCAATTGTTGTATTGCTTGGTCAGTTTACCTGTGGGGTCAATTCTATCTAGATTTTTAGCAGCAACATCTTCTAAAGTATCTTTGAGGTCATGCAGTAATGTGGCTTGATTACCTTTGGCATTTGTCAATGCTGAATTGACTTGCACAATAGCTTTCCTCAAGTCTTCAGCAGCAAAAGATGGACTAACCAAAGCACCGCCTGGTCGTTGTCCACCAATGTTGTTTTCTAAAATTGTCTTAACAATATTTCCTTGTTGACCAAAAGCACCTTCTGCTTCTTGAGAAATCTTTGTTAAATCATTGATAAACGTGGGTGAAGATTGAAATGTTTGACCAGCAAATATTCTATTAACTTCTGTGCCTAAAGTATCACCCGTTTGCTTAACCCAATCGGCATCTATTTTTTTGGTTTGATTTCCAGCACGAGCAGTAGCTTCTTCAGTAAATTTATTAAGATTTCTAATATTTGATTCTGGTGTAGGACCTGCGCCATATTTCATGCCTTGCTCTGCCCGAGCACCAGGACCTAGTTCATACCCTAATTTCTTGCCTTTTTTGTATAACTCTTCTAGTGCAGGTTGTATATAACCCAACACACGACCAGATACATCTTTAGCCATAGGAGCAAGTCCACCGCCTAACATTTCAACAGGGGGTTGATAAGACTTAGGAACACCCATTTCTTCTGCAAGTTGTCCTAAACCTGTTGCACCTAAAAAACCTATACCAGCAGGAATAGCACCAACTCCAGTAGACCCAGCAAGCAAAGCGTAAGGTAAATTGGTTGCAGCACGCTTGGTAAGTCTTTCTGTAAACCCAGGCGAACCAAAAGTAGTGGCGGGTTTAGGCTCTGGCAAACCTGCTGCTGTTGCCATTTTTTCGCCAACAAAAGGCACGGACTCAAGAAAACCACGAGCAGCTTGTTGACCAGTTCCCTTTAATGCTTGTGATTGTTTGCTAGGTGGTGGTAGTAAATCACCATCTTTAGCTTTTGGAGGTGGTAATAATTCAAGTTCTTCAGCCATGATTACTCCGTAGATTCAGAAATAACACCACCATAAATGCGGTAAGTTTTACCACCCATTCTTGTGCCAAATCCATCTTCATGACCTTTTAACTTGGCTTCTACTTCTGTTGGAACATTAGATTTAGGTGCTCTATCTTTAATAAACTTTTCAACAGAATCCGTTTCTAGCAACGGGAATTGCTCAGGATTATTGTGTCTTTCAATATTGAGTTTGTAAGTCTTTAGATTTCTATTATTGTCTTGACTACGCTCTTTAATGATTTTTAACAAAGTATCTTGTCTAGATGCTTGGTCATACAAGTTTTGGAATGACTTGTCTAAATAAACAGAGCCACGTTGACCAGAACCTTGTACGTCAGACAAAGCTAATCCAAACAATTTCTTTTGCAATACTTTTGCTGATTGAGCGTCATCAGAACGAATCTTTCCTTCTTGAACACCTTTATCAATAGCATTGTCAACCAGCAATGATTTTTGTTGTGCTGCTTGTGCTTCATCAGGATTTTGCAAACTAGCAATGGCATCCATTTTAAGAAAGTTTCTAACCGCAGCCAAAGCTCCTACTGCACCAGGGTTGCGTGCAACATAATCAGCAGCAGACTCGGATTCCTCTACCGCACGATAAGCACCTTGAACTTTCTTTTTGTCATCAGGTGACGCACCTAGCAAAGTATCAACAGTGCCTTCTGGATATTGCTCTGCAATGTTTCTTAGTGCAGGTCCAACTGAACGCAAGGCTTGTTCATCTCTACGTCCTTGTTGAGCATTCAAAGTAGCTATACGCAAACGCTCTCTTGATTGCAAATCTTCTTTGTGACGTTGGTCAGCACGTTTGGAGTCTTCTTGTTTTTGATGTTGTTGCAAACCTAATTCATAGGCTTTACTTGCAGCATTAAAGTTCTCTTTTGCTATTTTAGCGGTGGATGCAATACCAAATTGTTTGGCGTGTTGTTTGTAAAAATCAGCACCTTGCTCATTAAATAACACATCGGCTTCTATACGAGCAGCCTCTTTATCTTTTGAAGCCAAAACAGCAATCTCAGCTAAACGCTTAGAGAGAATTTCACTCTTGTTCTTTAATGCTTTAATATTAATGTCAAACTGGTCTTTTTCTTTCTTGTACAAGTCTGCACGGCCTTTTTGATAGCCCTCTGCCATACCATTCATAGCTGACATGGCTTGCATAGCATTACCCTTACCACCAGAACCAATAGCAA
>Ga0118677_10015294_pt1 | contig 10679 bp, 10 predicted proteins | sample AliMusrvi5mmetaG_FD_86154 | JGI IMG/M metagenome (GOLD analysis project Ga0118677, IMG submission 86154)
GAATTGTTGCGCCCGGTTGCACAGCCTCGTCGATCACAGAGGCAGCGGAGTAATTCCGCATTTTCACTGGGCGATTTTCGCAAAACCTAAATCTCGTTGGTATTCCTCCTATTCCACAGAAAACGCGGAATGGATGGGGCACGAAAGTCTATGCCAAAAGAAAAAATATCTAGAAGGCGGTTTCATCGACCACGGCTACTTTCTGATAGCCGCCCCCAAGCGCTGTGCCGTTCAGGGTCAGATTGCCGGGCGCGTAGGTAAGCGCGTACTGGACACGAAGCGCGACGCTATTGGCCACCGAAGCATTGGTGTCGATGGAGCGAAGATGTTGCGGCCCCATGGCCAGGGTCCACGATTCATGAATCGCATCTAGCGCGTACTTGGAGGGCAGGGTCCCGTAATGGGCCGCCACTGCGGGGTCCATCGTGAGTCCTTGCGCCAGCGCTTTGGCCACCATCCAGCCCAGGGTAATGTCGCTCAGCGTGGTCGCGGCATCTACGCCTGCGCCTTGGGGCGTACCCCCGCCCACGTCGCTGTGACAGCCTGAAAACCACACCTGCTCCACCGTCTGCCCCGGGGCTGGGTTGCCGGTCCACAGCGTGGCCGGAAACTGGGCGCGCACTTCGTCCACCGCCATAGCGTGGTAAGCGTTCTTCACGTTCGGATGCAGGCCTGTATCCAGAAACCCATAAGCCTTCTGGTCGATTCCGCCAAAGAGCGATGGAATTCCCAGCGATCCTACCGTGTCCCACACTCCGACCATGCGGATGGTCGCCGGCCCAAGGCCGCATCCGGTAAGCCCGGCCAGGATTGAAGCGCGATTCACCGGGTCGCGATAAGCGGCAAATGCCTGCACGACGCAGTTGTCGCTGAAGGACCCAGTGGGCAGACCGCAGTTGGCGATCATCCCCGCCAGGCTGCGCACCGTGTACGCCCCCCGGCTGAAGCCAAAAAGAAAAATCTCGTCTCCCGGCTCGAAGACGTGGGCAATTTTGGTGTAGCCGTCCTGGACTTTCTGGAGCAGCCCATCGCCCACCGCACCCTGCAGAATCTTGTGGAACCCAGTTGCGTCGGCGCCCACGCCGTCGTCGTAATAAGTCACCTGGTCAGCACTCATGGTCAGCGCTTTGTAGAGCTTATAGACGTTGGTGTTGCTCAGCGGCGCGTCCCAAGTTCCGTCCGCGCAAAAGACTATCCGCTTGCCCATGGCTTCTCCTTTTACCAACCGCGACCGTTCCACACTCGGGTATCCCAAACGCGGCTTCTTTGCGCTAGCGCAAAGAGCGCGATAGCTGGCCGGTTTCATATCAGCCCATGCAAACCGCGCGACCCTCCCACCGGCGCATGCCGCCATTCCGTCTTGCGACCTGCACCCTTGGCCTTTGCCTGATTGCCGTCGGGTGCTCTGTCTCCCCGATTGCCAAGCACGCCACCGCCGTGTCAACGATTGCTACCCAGGTGGTTACCAACTCTGAGGATGCTTATCGCGCCGCAATCGACTTGCACGACCGGGAACAGGTTTCCGCGGGCGTTCTGCTGATTCAAGAGGGCAAGGCTTGGGACTACGACCAGATCACTCCGCTGCTGACTCCGGAAGCGCTGAAGACGAGAGTGCAGATACTGGACGCCCTGAAATCCTACGCGCAATCGCTTACTGAAGTGACCGGGGGGCTGGCGTCTCCGGCGCTTACCACGGCGGCAACCACGACGGGAACCAACCTGAAGTCCATCGGGACCAGCATTAGCAGCGAACCGGGTCTCAAGGCATCGGGGTTCTCCATCACGCCGGAAACCGCCAACCTGGTGAGCGCCGCGACGCTGGAGATCGGTGAATTCCTGGTCTCAAAGAAGGTGAATGCTGCGCTGCCCGCGATCACCGCCCAGATGGATCCCCAGGTTGAGCAACTCTGCAAGCTGCTCAACGACGACATCGTCATCTTGCGCAGGTCGTCGAAGAAGGACTATGACGATATGTCGCGCCAGGAGTGGACGTTTATCCAGTCAAACAAGGACAAGCTAAGTCCCGTCGAGCTGCGCGACGAAGTAGAGAAGCTGCCTACGTATCGCAAAGACGAGCAGAGCGCCGACGCTTTGCTGGCCGGGCTGCAAAGCTGCCTGGGGGAGCTTGCGATGACCCACCATGCGCTGGCGGCCGCGGCGCAGGGCAACAACCCCGAAGCGCTGACCGCCCGGCTGGGTGAATTGGTCGCGGCCGGCAACGACCTGAAGACCTTCTACAAGAGCCTGCCCACCAAGTAACCCCAAGGAGCGAAGCCCGATGTCAACGCCGGCCACACCACCGCAGCCTTCTGAAGCCCAGGTTTACGCCATTTACCAGAGTGTGCTCGACGTGTTAAACGCGGAGTGCAAGGCGGCGACCGGAGCGGCCACGCTGCCCCTGAACGACGCCGCGCAAGCCGTGAGCGATATGATGACCGCCCAGAACGAGGTCGCACTGCAGGCCAGCACTGCGGCCTTCAAGGAACTGACGCCGGAGATGAAGAAGGCCAACGACGCGCTGAAGAAGTTGAAGGACCAGATTGCGGCAATATCGGCCGGCATCAACGATGTGAACAAGGTTGAGGGAGCCATCAACGAGGTGCTGCAACTTGCCGGGAAGTTTATGTAATCCGGGCTTACCGTATCAGCCGCCGGATGGGCTCATTGTCAGCGTAGACGCGCCACTCGGCCACCTTGCCGTCCGCGATCAGAGCCCGCAACGCCGCCGGAGTTTCCCACCGGTTTTGAGGCTTGAGTTCGCCGTCGGATGAGTAAGTACCGCGCGCCACTCCCAGCATCACCACGACAAATGGGCCGTCCCCCTGGGCGAAGCCGGCGAGGAGCGATGGGGGAGCGGAGGGATCCGGGTTTCCCGGATTCTCTTCGCAAAAAGTCTCGCGTACGTCGATTGAGTAATCGGGCATCATGCGGAAATACCCGGCCCATGCCGTGCGCATCGCGTCGCGTCCCTCGGTCACTCCGCCGAGCGAGTCAACGAATCGGTGGTTGGGAGTCATCAGCTCCACCAAGCTATCGACGTCGTGACGGTTAATTGCTTCGACAACGGAGCGGGCTACTAACCTGGCTGCGTTTCTCATGCCCACATTCTATGCGCAGCCAAGCCGGTAATTTTCCAGAAATAAAGGCTGAGTCGAAGGCGGTAAGTCCTTTGTTTGGTGGGGTAGAAATGGTGTTTTTTGATGTTAATCCTTTTGTTTTTATGGGGTTGCGGCAAAAGTGGGGGAGGGGGTGGGGTCTGATGGGTAAGGGTACGAACCGGGCACATACCTGACAGATTGAACCGGAGACATTCCTGACACTACAAAATTGGGCGCAGAAGCGGGTCGGATGGCTTGGACCATGATGGTTTCTCCGGTTGCGGTCTTTTAATCAGCATAATTTTGATTGTGCGCCGGAGAGGCGTAATTATCTGCAAGCGGATCACGCGGGTTTGCACGAAATTTCATTCGGGACGCTGGGGCGGCTATCAAGGGGCAATCAGGGTGACGGATGTCCAGTTCCCGCCTGTAAACTTAGGTCCGAGGTTTCCCCGGTCTCCAAATGCGAGAGACCGTGGGCACCCGGATCCAGCGGAGAATTTGCATCTTCGGGACCGGCCACCAGCCCGTGTTTCAGTCGCTCCGGATGAATGGGGCGGTTGGGGTTCGTGATGAATGGGGCGGTTGGGGTTCGTGGTATCCCATCTATTCCGCAAAAAAGCGTGGAATGGCTGGGGCATGGGGCTTTTGTGGAATTGGCCGGTTGGGGGTTGTGGTATCCCAGGTCTCAAAATCGAGACCTCCACCCCACGGACGAAGACCTGTCCGTGGGGACCCCGGGACCTGAGGCACCCAGCTCTTGTGGAATTGGGCGGCGGTCCGTCTGGGTACGAATCAAATAGAGATAGAGAAGGGAATTGAGGAGACGCGATGAGGATGTTTCAATGGCGCGAGGCAGTGGCGTTTTTTGTCTTGTTGAGCTGTTTTGTTATGGGAGCGAGTCAGGCGGCTGCAGCGGAAAGTGGAAGCTTGAAGGTGGGCGCGGCGAAGGTGGATATAACTCCTGCGCCGGATGCGGCGCGGCCGCCTACGGGCAAGTATGCCCACGAGCATCTTTATATTCGAGTGATCGTGCTGGATAACGGCATGACCCGCGCGGCCTTGATTGCCGTGGAACTGGGAGGCATGAGCGATCCGATATGGGCTGAAGCTTCAAGGCAGATTGCGGCGGAGTTGAAGTGCCCGGTGGAGAACATTTTGATGTCGGCCACGCACACGCATAGCTCGTCGATGCCCTCGGCACCGAGCAAACCGGGAGAGCCGCCGCACCCGTTTCTTCCGCCGGTTGAGTTTATGGCGGGCAAGATGATGGATGCCGTGCGGCAGGCCGAGGCCAGGATGCAGCCGGCGCAGATGGGATACGGGACGGGGCTGGCTTATCTGAATGTGAACCGCGATGCGATCAACCCGGTGACGCACTTGTGGACCCAGGCGCCGAACCTGGTGGCGCCGTCGGACAAGACGGTGGCGGTGCTGAAGTTTGAGACGCCGGCGGGGCAGCCGATCGCGGTTTACGTGAACTATGCGATGCATCCGATCAACGGATACCTGGTGCAGTTTGTGAGCGGCGATTTTGCGGGCGCGATGAGCAACTACGTGGAGCAGGCGTATGGGAACGATGCCGTGGTGGCGTTTACGCAGGGGGCGTCGGGCGACCAGAGCCCGCTTTACATGAGGCAGGGCACGAATGCGCTGGCTTCGGAGTCCGGGGTTCCGATTACAGGGAATGTGCTGGTGCGCGAGTCGATTGAGGCTCCGCTGCGTGATCGGACGGTTGCCGCAAAGCCGCTGGACCCGGAGGTGCAGGACAGGCTGGAGCGCTGGATGGAAAGCGAAGGGCAAGTGCTTGGCGAAGAGGTTATTCGGGTGATGACGGAGACGACCCAGACCTCGCGCGATGTAAGAATCTGGGGCGCGCAAAGCAAGGTGACGTGCCCGGGGCGAACGCGCACCGACAAGGGCCGCGAGGGAATGGAGGCGAGCTACGTGGACGGCAACCCCGTGAACCTGAGGCTGGGCATGCTGGGCGTGGGCGACGTGGCGCTGACCTCGATCAACGCCGAGGTGTACACGCTGATTTCGCAGCGCATGAAGAAGCAGTCGCCGATGACCAACACCATGATGGTGACATTGGCGAACGGCAATGCGAACTCGGGATACATTCCCGACGACGCGTCGTTCAGCCATAACTCGTTTCAGGTTTTGAGTTCGCATTTAAAGATTGGCTGCGCGGAGAAATCCATTGCGGACGGGATGACAGACCTTATCCGCCAATATGAGCGGCTGGGGCGGTAGCGTGGTGAATCGAGATTCGTCGAAAAAGAACGAAGAGCAAATGCAGGTCCTTCGACTCGCTGCGCTCGCTCAGATGACGGCTTTGTTTTGGTGCGGTCGCTGCCGATGAACGGGGTTATCTGAGTGTTGCGGCATCCCATCCATTCCGCAAAAACGCGGAATGGATGGGGCACCCGGAGTAGGTGCGAATTGAGCGTGGTCTTTCGAAATGCGGCGTTGCGGGTGACAGACCGGTTCAGCGGGAGGGCAAATCTGTTGCCGCGGCTTCCCCCTTCTCGACCGCACCGCCTACAATAAGCAGAGCAACTTTAACCCCCGAGGAAACCCATGCCGCTGTCCGGAGAAGCGATCCGCCTGATGAACTACATTGACGATGTTGCCGTGACCCTGCGCCGGGTTCTGGCCACGATCCCCACGCTGACACCCGAAGAGCGCGCCCGCGTAGCGGAGCACCTGATCCAGGCCAAGCCCAACGCAGAGGATGTTGCACAAGCACTGGCCGCCAAGTAAGCCGCCGCTTGCCGATTACAGTCGCTATTATCGGAGCCGGGCCGCTAGGCCGGTGGCTCGCCATGAGTGCGGCGCGCGCCGGCTATCGCGTGCTGCTTGAAGACGTGATGCCGACAAATTTGCGGCATGCGCAGGAAGCTCTGCGCAACGAACTCGGACCGGATGCGCTGCCGAATGTGACCTTCATGTCCACGATTGAAGATGCGGTGCGGCAGGCCGACCTGGTGGTTGACTGCGTGCCGGATGAGTTGGAGTCGAAGCTGGAGATTCTGTGGCTGCTTGACCGGATGGCTCCGCCGCGCTCGGTGCTGGCCACGCCCACCATGCGCCTCTCGATTGCCGACCTGGCCAACTGCACCTATCGCGCCGACAAGGTGATTGCCATCGCCGTCGAGGCTTCGGCGCTGTCAGCAGGCGCCGGAAAAGAGATTCTGCTGCGCAACGGTCCGTTGACGAGCGATGAGACTGTGGCGCTGCTGAAGGGGTTTTGGGAGCGGCTGGGATTTGAGCCTCGATTTGAGGGCTTCGCATTGGAAAAGCTGTGAATGGGTGGGGGAACTGAGAGCGCGGACGAGGACGTCCGCGCTACTGCCGACCGGGAGGTCGGCGCTACTCGCTGCTGGCTAAGGGCTACTTTCCGTTCAGCACTTCTTCGTAATATTTGACGTAGTGCGGCACAACCAGGGACGAGCAATAGCGCTGTTGCGCGGTCTTCCGTCCGGCTTCGCGCATGGCTTCAAGTTTTGCGCGATCCTTGAGCAGGCCCACTGCTCCGGCGGCCATCTGTTCGACATCCCCAACCGGATAGAGCAGGCCGGTGATGCCGTCGTCGATGAGTTCGGGCACGCCGCCAACGCGGGTGGCGATGGATGGGACCTTGCAGGCCATGGCTTCAAGAGCGGCCAGGCCGAACGACTCGAGCGCGCTGGGCATCAGCATCAGGTCAGCGAGCGGCAGCAGTTCATGCACCCGCTCCTGCTTGCCCATGAAGTGAATCCGGTCGTTGATTTTCAGGTCGTGGGCCAGCCATTCCGCGGTGGAGCGGTCGGGGCCGTCGCCCACCAGAACGAGTTGTGCGGGGACCTCTTTGGCCACCAGAGCGAAAGTCTTCACCAGGTCTGTAACGCGCTTGACCGGCCTGAAATTGGAGAGATGCATGAGGATTGCTTCATCGGGCCGGGCCAGACGGGCGCGGGCCGTGGCGCGCGCTGTTTCGTCTTTGATGGGCACGTAAACATTGCAGTTGACGAAGTTGGTGACCACCTCGATGCCCCGGGTGATGCCGAAGTGCTTGATCGTTTCCTCCTTCAGATAATTGGAGATGCTGGTGACCCCGTCGCTCTCCTGGATGGCGTAGCGGGTGATGGGCAGGTAGCTGCGGTCGAGGCCCACGAGCGTGATATCGGTGCCGTGCAGGGTGGTGACGAAGGGCAGGCGCATTCCACGGGAAGCGAGCATTTGCCGCGCCAGCAGGGCGCTGACCGAGTGAGGAATGGCATAGTGCACGTGGAGCAGATCGAGATGATTGAATTCAGCCACTTCTGCCATGCGCGAAGCCAGCGCCAGATCGTAGGGAGGGAACTCGAAAAGGGGATAGCTGGAGACTGGAACCTCGTGATAATGAATGCCCTCGTCGCGTCCGCTGAGCCGAAAGGGCTGCGAGTAGGAGATGAAGTGGACCTCGTGGCCCATGGCAGCGAGTTCAATACCGAGTTCGGTGGCCACCACGCCGGAACCGCCGTAGGTGGGGTAACAGGTGATTCCGATGCGCATAAATCCCTCTTGCAAATTGGCTGCTGGTGGTGAAGCGCGCAATTAATGTCCAATCGGCATCAATTGGCGGTATTTCAAAAGTCGCGGATTCCGGGACGGCACCGGGAAGCTTAGCCGATCCATTCAGAGGCTGTCCAGACCAAGGTTACCATTCTGAAGTTCAGAACGGCTCCGTCGCTGTAGATGCCATGGCTTAGAGCGGTTCCAGAATTCACGTGTCCTATTGAGAGCAGTGAAAGGTGCCATTTTCTTGAGGAAAAATGGCATTTAGCAGTTGCGGTTTTGGGGTACAACGATTCTGGAACCGCTGTAGACTCAAACTACATGCTCAACCGGGGCTATGCCTACACCACTATCATCAGCAGCAGATACCATGGGCAAACCCTGCTCTCCCACCTGGCAAGCCTCTATCCTCACTCAACACGACAAGCGTGGCAACAAAAACTGAACAACGGCGAAGTCACCCTCAACGGCGTTGCAGCTAACGGAGGCGAATCGGTGGTCTCAGGACAGTTACTTATCTGGCACCGTCCGCCGTGGATAGAGCCGGAGGCTCCTCTTCACTTCGAAGTCCTGTTCGATGACCCCCATCTGTTGGCCGTCAACAAACCAAGCGGACTGCCCACGCTGCCCGGCGGCGGCTTCATGGAAAACACCCTGCTGCGCCTGGTGCAAAAGCGAACCCCGAACGCAAACCCTGTCCACCGGTTGGGCCGAGCAACGACGGGCATCGTCCTCTTTGCCAAAACAGCGCTGGCGGCCTCTCATCTATTCGCAAACTGGAATACGCCCAAGGTTCAAAAAATCTACCGGGCGCTGGCTCAAAACATTGCCGAGCACGACACCTACGAAATCCTCACACCCATCGGCCTGGTACCGCACCCGCTCATCGGCCAAGTGTGGGCCGCCAACCCAAGCGGCAAACCGTCAAAGTCATTGGCAAAGGTGATTTCACGCGGCGCGAGCGAGACAACGAATGCGGGCACCACAACATTTGAGGTAAGCCTGTATTCAGGCCGGCCTCATCAGATCAGAATCCACCTGGCATCGATCGGCCATCCCCTGGTGGGCGATCCTCTGTACGGCGCAGGCGGCCGGCCTTTTGAAGATCTCCCCGGACTCCCCGGCGATGGAGGATATTTTTTACACGCCCAATTTTTGAAATTCAAGCACCCCGCAACCGGAGAACAAATCAATCTTGAGGCAGCACTGCCCTCCGGATTCTGATTGCGTCAGCCAAGTTAGAGGCGGGAATCAGACCTCAGTACTTCATAGCCGGCCAAGGGGCCGCTGAGGCTGCAGGCTGGCGAAAGACACACGCTCGATCTCAGGGAAATTGAGAACGGCCTGGAGAGCTTGCCTCTCGATGTCGCGCGACTGGCGCAGCCGCGTGCAGACTTTTGCCAATTCTCGATCATTGTAGCCAGGATGCGTGACCAGTTCCCAAACGCCGGGCTGAAGACTCGAAAGCAGGGAAGTCACGGCGTCGTCGTCGAGGCTGCCCGTTCCGACAACGGCGATTGTTCCGCCCGTGGTGACAAAGCCTTCCTCAGCGATGATCCGCATGCATACCGGCTGCAAAAGCCGCAGGAGGAGCACCTCAGCCATTCGAATCCATGAAGGGGCGCGCGTGGCCCTCAATGCCCAGATCGGCTCGAAGGGATTGCGGACCGCGCTGATTCCGGCGGCGCGCGCGGCGCGCAGAACGGGCCTCAGAACTGCTGGAAACATATGGACGTGCTTGTGGGTATCAATGTGAGAGAGGCGCACCCCGCGATTTTGCAACCAGGCGATTTGAGCAGCGGCCTCGGCCTCAATCTCGCGGACCATCGCCGCGCGTGAGCCAGGTTTGAAGAACAGGCGCGCCAGAAAACCGGCCAGCGAGGAATGCAGGGAACCGGTGCGGGGGCCGACAAGGTGGGGAATGGCTGCGGATCGAAGCACAGGTTCGCCGTCCACCAGAACTACGTGGCAGCCAACGCCGAGCGAGGGGGTTGCGAGAGCGATCTGAATGGCATCATCAGTGGCCAAGGCGCGGGCCATGAGCGAGGCACTGGTAAGCACACTCGCTCGGTGAAGTTCGGCAACGGCGCGGTTGACCCCGGGCGTCAGTCCAAAATCGTCTGCGTTGACAATGAGTTGGGCCACGGGGAGAGTTTATCAACCGAGGGGCTGGGCCAGCGTCCGGGCCGTTCTGCTGGTATGATGTCAGAAGACCGCAGAGGTCTTGAAAGCCCAAGTGGGCGGCTAGCTCAGCTGGTTAGAGCGCCTGCCTTACAAGCAGGAAGTCGGGGGTTCGAGTCCCTCGCTGCCCACCAAGAACCGTTCCCGCAGCGTCCCAGAAAATCCAATTCAAGTACTAAAGGGTGAGGAGATCCCCCGGCTCTGCCGGGGTGGCAGTAGCAGTTGTACGCCGTGCATGAATGACGGCTTGGAGGTGAAAGTCCTCTTCACATCCAGATGGGGAGAAGTGATAGCGAAGCGCAAGGGCGTCGTCGCGAGGCGGGGTCTGAAGGAAGCGTGGAGCAAACGTGCGAGCCGATGTACAAGAACCGGATCTGAGGCATACGGTGCCGGACGAGCTGGCCACTGACAGCAAAGTCCATATCCATCAAGGGCACTGGTTGTAAATCCGGCGGTTGCGTGCGGAAGGCGGTCGAGCTTACCTCGGGAGATCTGCTGTGTGTCACGGAATCGTGACTGAAGGCGTCGCAAGGCGCTTTGATCTCGCAGTAGAAGTCAGCAGCGGGCATAGTAGCCACGCGAGTGGTGAAGGCCCAAACCGTGATCGCGGGTAATAGAGCGCGGCTCTCGTGGATGGCCATGCGCCAGCCAATCCGCTTCGGCGGAGCTTGCCAGGGGCGGATAGGGTGAAGCCCGAAAGGAACCTGGGAGCGGCGAAGCCTCCATCGGCGAAACGCGGCATCGAACCTCCGGCCCTCGCGGGCTCAAGTCACGGAACCGCCGGATGCGGACCCGCATGTCCGGTGGTGTGGGGGGGGAGGGGCCGCGAGGCCTCCCCCTATCCCGATTTCTTCGTCC
>Ga0118677_10015295_pt1 | contig 10679 bp, 5 predicted proteins | sample AliMusrvi5mmetaG_FD_86154 | JGI IMG/M metagenome (GOLD analysis project Ga0118677, IMG submission 86154)
AATCTTTTGAATACTTAAAACAGGCAATTGATGCCGGATATGACATGGTTCATATCGATGGTTCAAAGCTTTCCCTTGAAGAAAATATTAAAATTACAAAGCAGGTTGTAAAATATGCCAGATCCGCCGGCTGGCGGAGAGGTGTTACTGTAGAGGGAGAGGTTGGAAGAATAGGAACAGATTCGTCGAAACTTTATTCAGAAAAATTTGAAATAAAAGAAGAAGAGTATGTATTACCCATCATGGAAAATGAGATTCTACTTACAGTCGAATCGTTGTGTGCATCATTAAAGGAGTTAAACAACGAAGTAGTAAATATTGGGTTGGAATGAAAAAACTAAAAGTCTTCATTAGCAGTGTCCAAAAAGAATTCGCTCGGGAGCGGCAAAATCTTTTTGAATACCTGAATAGTGACCCCCTGCTGGGCCTGTTTTTCGAACCCTTTTTATTTGAAAATCTGCCTGCTGCCGATCAGCGGGCAGATGCTGTGTATATCAAAGAGGTTGCTGAATGTGATATTTACCTTGGACTGTTTGGTGCCAGCTACGGGTTTGAAGATGCCGAAGGGATTTCACCCACCGAACGGGAGTTTGATGAAGCGACCCGGTTGCATAAAACACGGCTGATCTATATTTCAGGCGATGCATCGCAATCGCGCCACGATAAAATGGCAAACCTTATTCAGAAGGCCGGCCTCGACCTGATTCGCAAGCGATTTAATACCGGAAACGAGATTAATTCTGGGGTGTATGCTTCGCTGGTCAGTTATCTCAAGGAAAAGGAAATTATCCGGACTGGTCCGTTTGATGCAACGTCAAACGATGTGGCGACCATGGCGGATCTGGATCCTGATAAAATCCGGGAATTTGTCAATATCGCCAAAGCCAGAAGAGGGTTTCCCCTTTCGACCGAAACCACTCCTGAAATAGTTCTTACGCATCTGAACTTATTGGTAAATAATCGTGTAAGCAATGCGGCTTTGTTGTTGTTTGGCAAGCAGCCCCAACGTTTTTTCATCACATCGGAAGTAAAATGCGCTCATTTTCATGGCTTCGATGTAGTGAAACCAATTCCGGCCTACCAGGTATACAAGGGCGATGTGTTTCAACTGGTGAACCAGGCTGTCGATTTTGTATTGTCCAAAATTGATGTTTCGGTGGGAACCCGCGATGAAAGCACCCAGGTACCGATTGATTATGAACTTCCCCGTGCCGCTGTTTCTGAAGCCATCGTGAACGCAATCGCCCATCGTGATTACACAAGCAACGGGAGTGTGCAGGTGATGCTCTTTAAAGACCGTCTTGAAGTATGGAACCCCGGGCAATTGCCCTTCGGACTTACAACGGTTAAACTTCGGCAGCCACATAATTCGATACCGGCCAATCCATTACTTGCCGAACCTATGTATTTTGCCGGGTATATCGAACGCCTGGGTACCGGCACCGGTGATATCATTCGCTTATGCCAGGAAAAAGGTTTGAAAGAACCGGAGTTTATCCAGGAAGAAAACTTTAGAACGATTATTTGGCGAACATTAAAAGCTACCGGAGAAGCTACCAAGGAAGTTACTGAGGAAGTTACTGGGGGAGCTACCCCACAAGCTACCCTACAAGCTACCCTACAAGCTACCCCACAAGCTGATGAAGAAGTTGCAGAAACAATAAAGCGGGTAGTGTTGGTTTTAGAAGGTGCAATGAAACGGGCAGAAATACAAGAATTGCTGGGGCTGAAAGACAGAGTGAATTTTATTCTCAACTATTTGGATCCGTCATTAGACTCAACTTGCATTGAAATGACGATCCCTGAAACACCGACCCATCAGGAACAACGTTATCGTTTAACAGCTAAAGGAATAGATTTGAAGAAGAATCTCCGGAAATCAAAAAAGAAAAGATGAGCACCATCGGCGAAATCGAACGCATAACCCAAAACCGGATTGTCAGATTATTCTGCGATCAACTCGGCTATCGCTATCTTGGCAACTGGGAAGATCGGTTCAACAATAGCAATATTGAGGAGGAGCTGCTGATGAGTTACCTGATAAACCAAGCCGGTTATCCTGAGGAACTGGTGAACCGAGCGGTATATCATCTGAAAACCGAGGCCGGCAACTTCGACCGGAATCTTTACAACAACAACAAGGAGGTTTATAAGCTGTTGCGTTATGGCCGTGAAGTCTCAGCCAATCCTTCCGACCGCTATCAACGCGTCCATTTTATCAATTGGGCCGAACCGGGAAAAAACGACTTTGCCATCGCCGAAGAGGTAACGATTCAGGGAAACAGGGAAAAACGTCCTGATATCGTATTGTATATCAATGGAATTGCGGTGGCCATCCTGGAGTTGAAAAGAAGCACCATTTCCATTGGCGATGGCATCCGACAGAGCCTTGTAAACCAGCAACCGGAGTTTATTCAATCCTTTTTTACCACCATTCAGCTTGTGATGGCTGGCAATGATACGGAAGGCTTGCGATATGGCACAATCGGCACGCCGGAGAAATTCTTCCTGGGCTGGAAGGAAGATGTGGAGGACAACAGTTTGTTTCAGTTGGATAAGTACCTGGTTAAAATCTGCAGCAAACACCGGTTACTTGAAATCATTTACGACTTTGTATTGTTCGATGGTGGCATCAAAAAGTTGCCACGCCATCACCAGTATTTTAGCATCATGGCAGCACGGGAATATGTCCGTCGCCACGAAGGCGGGATTATCTGGCACACGCAGGGCAGCGGGAAAAGCATTGTCATGGTGATGCTGGCCAAATGGATTTTGGAAAGCAACCCCAACGCCCGTGTGGTCATCCTCACCGACCGAAAAGAACTAGACAAGCAGATTGAACGGGTTTTTAATGATGCAGGGGTTGAACTCAAACGCACATCCAGCGGCCGGGAGTTAATGGAACAGCTTAACCAGCCCATGCCACGCCTGTTGTGTTCCCTCATCCACAAGTTTGGGAAAAAGGATGTGGAAGATTTTGACAGGTTTATTGAAGAACTTCGCAGCGCCCCTTCGAAAACCATGGGTGAATTGTTTGTATTTGTGGATGAGTGCCACCGTACCCAAAGCGGTAAACTGCATAAGGTGATGAAGGCGGTACTTCAAAATGCCGTATTCATTGGCTTTACCGGAACACCGTTGTTGAAATCTGATAAGCAAACCAGTCTGGAGGTATTTGGCGGGTACATTCATACCTATAAATTCAACGAAGGGGTAGCCGATAAGGTCATCCTTGATTTGATTTATGAAGCCAGGGATATCGACCAGCGGTTATCATCTCCCGAGAAAATTGATGCATGGTTTGGTGCCAAGACAAAAGGGCTGAACGACTTTCAGAAGTCAGAGTTGAAAAAGAAATGGGGCACCATGCAGGTGGTGCTAAGTTCCCGGTCGCGAATGGATAAAGTGGTTGGTGATATTGTGTTCGACTTCAGTGTTAAGCCGCGGTTGAGTTCGCACATCGGCAATGCCATTTTAGTGGCGGGCAGCATTTACGAAGCCACCAGGTACTTTGAACTCTTTCAGCAAACCGAATTTAAAAACCGTTGCGCGGTCATAACTTCTTACAACCCAACCACCCAGGACATCACAACAGAAGATACCGGCGCCAATACTGAGACTGACAAAGAGTTTATTTATAAGATTTATACCGACCTGTTGAAAGATGTGGTTCCAACGGGGGGAAAAACAAAGACGGAGACATACGAAGACCTGGCAAAAAATAAATTTGTAAAAGAGCCTGCTACCATGCGTTTGCTGATTGTGGTGGATAAACTATTGACAGGTTTCGATGCGCCTGCATGTACCTATCTCTATATTGATAAGAGTATGCAGGATCATGGATTGTTCCAAGCAATTTGCCGGGTAAACCGCCTGGATACAGAGGACAAGGAGTTTGGTTATATTGTTGATTATAAGGACCTGTTTCAAAAAGTTGAAGATGCCGTGGCGGTTTATACTTCCGAATTGGATTACGACCAATTTAAACCGGAAGATTGTGAAATACTACTCCAGGATCGGTTGAAAAAAGGCAGGGAAAGGTTGGACAATGCCATGGAAGCAATCGCGCTGCTTTGCGAGCCTGTTCCTCCTCCCAAATCAAAACTCGATTACCAGCATTATTTTTGCGGCAATACCGAAATACCGGAAGCGCTCAAAAACACCGAATTTCAGCGCACCAACTTGTATAAAGCCACCGTTGCATTGATACGGGCCTACGCCAACATCTCCGCGGAGATGGATGCAGCGGGCTATTCAGCAATGGAACAGGATGAAATAAAAAGGCAGGTGGATTTTTATTTGAATCTCAGGGAAGAGATACGCATGGCCAGCGGAGAAACTCTGGATATGAAGACGTATGAAGCCGATATGCGCCACCTGATCGACAACTACATTCAAGCCGACGAACCACGGCAGATTTCACCCTTTGGGGATTTGTCGTTGATTGAGCTGATTGTGGAGAGTGGGATTGCTGATGCGATCAACAGCATGCCCAGAGGTATCCATGGCAACAAGCAGGCCGTTGCAGAAACGATTGAGAACAACGTGAGGAAAAAGGTCATGAGGGACCATTTGATCGATCCGGCTTTTTTTGAAGAGATGAGTATCCTGTTGAATGCTGTGATCAGGGAACGCAAAGCCAATGCCATCAACTATGAAGAATACCTCAAACGGATTGCTGAATTAGCAACGAAAGTTATGGCAGGGAAGAAGGATTCGACGCCAATCGCCTTAAAAACCCAGGCATTGAGGGCATTGTATAACAACCTTCAGGAAAACGAGGATCTGGCCTTGAAACTCCATGGCAACATCATGGAATCCAAGCCGAATGGCTGGCGTGGTATTGATACCCGCGAAAAGGTTGTGAAACAGGCCATTTACAGTGTGCTGGGCAGCATTGATGAAACTGAACGGATTTTTGAAATTGTCAAAAAGCAGGCAGAATACTGATGGAGCAGATTAAACTAGGGAATATTACCATTGAGGTGGAACAAAAAGACATTAAAAATGTCCATCTGAGTGTTTATCCGCCTTCCGGAAGGGTCAGGATTGCTGCGCCTATGCGGATGGAGCTGGATACCATCAGGATTTATGCCATTTCCAAATTAGGCTGGATTAAACAGCAACAGCAAAAATTTCTCACCCAGGTACGTGAAGCGCCCAGGGAATACCTGAACAAAGAGAGTCATTACTTTTTGGGCAAGCGTTATATGCTCAAAGTATTCCTACTTGATGCTCCTCCAAATGTAAAGGTTAAACACAGCACCATTGAATTGTATGTCCGTCCAAATACCGACATCCGAAAAAGGCAGGTTATCATGGATGAATGGTACAGGCAACAATTGAAGCAACTGGCGCCCTCGGTCATTGAAAAGTGGGGAAAAGCAATGGGGGTATCGATCAATGAATTCGCCGTTAAAAAGATGAAAACCAAGTGGGGAACATGCAATCGTGAAGCAAAGCGCATCTGGTTAAACCTGGAACTGGCAAAAAAGCCATTTCACTATATCGAGTATATCATCGTTCACGAGTTGGCACATTTACTGGAGCGATCGCACAACGGCAATTTCATTGCCATTATGGATAATTTTTTGCCGGAATGGAACCAACTTAAAAATGAACTGAACCAGCTACCTATAAGCCATGGGGAGTGGACATATTAACTGTCAGTGAATAGCATAAATGCTTTAATTTTTTTATAAGGTTGCTGGCGGTGAAAAATTTGGAGCTGATTCCTTAAGTTTTTTTCTAATTACTTGCCATTCTGGATTATTATCAGGCATTTTTTCAAGTGCTTCCTCCGATAATAACTCTCCGAAGAGATGGGCTTTCAAATTATCCCTGCGTTGTTTGGATACCTGAAACTGAAAATCGTCATAAGTCCCCTGGAAGATAACAGGTCTTATTAAAATTTTTGGGAAATTACTGTCATTGCTAATAGAACCATCAGGGTTATCCGTTCTAAATTTTTCTGCCAATTCTTCCCAGAAACTTTGTATTCGGTCAACCCTGCCCACTTGTTGCTCTATAACTCCCGGATTCCATTCAGAGTGGAACTGGATAATAGTACGACATTGTTTATGTAAATTTAATCCTTCCCGGCCCACCTGGCTTTGCGCTATTAAAACCTGAGGAAAAGAAAATTTTGAATTAAACTGAGCCTGGAGGCCACTACGGGTTTCCATTTGAACCCCACCGTCAAGCATTCTTGTAAATAATGAAAGACGGGTTGAAAGTTCATACGCCTCATTGCTGATGAAAGTTTTTAAATCATTTTCTCCGACACTTTCTGCCAGTCTGTTCAGTTCAATTAAATTTTTTTCGTCAGATTTACTTCCGGTAAAATACTTAGGTTTAACCCAATCTGTTTTTGAAAACATTTCTCCTGATCCATTCTCTTTATTAAGAAATGCCTCCAGATATTGTCTCCAATAGTTCAACGCTTTATTCTTGATTTCATTTGGGTTACCGGCGATGGTTGTTTCTCCCCTGCAGATTAACTCATCGATAACACGGATCCGAAGCAATTCTGCCACATCTTTTTCTAACCTGGTGACAGGTAGGTATCCAGGCAAGCTTTGAACGAATTTATTATCAATATAAGTTGTCAGTGAGTTTCGTAAAACCTCATAGTTTTTCCCACCGTTGATCAGTGCCTTCTTTAAATCCTCCGGGCTCGAGTATCTTCTTTTCAAGGGAATAAAAGGGCTCGTATTTATTGCTTCATATTGCTCCCAAAGGCCATTGATATTTTCAAGACATTTTTTAACGGACGGGATCGGAAATTCATCATCTGTTCCCTCTCTTTTGCGATCCAGAAATCTTAATATTGCCCGGGCGTTAAGAACATCCTGCAAAACATGTAACGGTTTTTTAAATACCCCGAAAACCAATACCTTTTCTGCCTTTAGTTTGCCGTTTTCCTCCCAGATTAAATGATCAATTTCATCAGCAACGGTAAGTATACGTGGATGGTTTGCAAGTGTTCCTTGGGTTTTGTTTATTTTCCGTAGCCAAAACAGGATGCGATGAAGCTTACTGATGGTAGCTTTGTCCTCATTTTCAACCGCATGGTCTTTTAAATATGCTGCCAAAGTTTGTGATATGGATATTTCATCAGAAAATACCTGGTCTTCCACTAAATGTTTTTCGTCAATCAGTCCTGATGCATATCGGCTGTCATAAATTTTTAATTTTCCAATCGCTCTATTGATATCGGGATCCTTTGTCGAACAACCTTTTGCTGCTTTCCCCAAAGCCTCCAGTGCAAAAATAGAAGGTTTCCAATTGTCTTTAATCTGCGCAAAGCCTATTGTTATCGTGGGCCATTCACGATGTGGATGTGAAGAAAAGTCATTTTCTGAAGCACCTATTCCCAGGATATCGCGCATCTCCTTCTGTTTTATCCTTAGCCGACGCGTTACATAGGGATTTAAAGCATCATTAAACGCTTTGCTTGCTTTAATAAGTTCCTCAATCTTGGATCTGTTTTGAGAAAACTTGTTTGCCTCCCTGACGCTTGTTGAAAACCTGTTAATTACATCCCGTGGAAAAAGTTCTTTAATCCTGAGAAATATGTTTTCCCATTGTGTGGCATCCAGTTCCATTGGAGTAGCAGTCATACCAATAAATTTAGCCTCTTTCGTTTTTGGTTCCATATTTGAAAGGATGCTACCAAGCCTGCTGTTCTCATGTTTATTTTTGTGGGCTTCGTCTATAACAACTAAATTATACGATCCAAGAAGATCAGAAATCATCTGCCATCCCTTCCCAGATTCGTAAAATTGTTTTGCTGACTCAGCATTTGGAATCGGAGGCAGATTTCGAAATAGCTCAGGTCGTTTTTTTGCCAGAAACTCTGCTGCCCTTTTTATTTGCATATCAGAACTCTGGCATCGAAATCTTGTGGTATAGTCACAATTTTCGCACTTTTCCGCAAGGCAATCATTATCCCACCCTTCCTTCTTTAGTGTTTCCCAAAACCTGTTTCTTCCTTTGAGCCCATCTTTCTTTCTACGGATTGCTGCTGCAAGAATCGGTAACCAGTAACGATGTATTTGTGACTTATTCGACAACCGTGGAAGACCGAATTGATGAGAAACCAGAACCCATTTAGGTTTTTTCTTATCCAGGAGAACATCCAGATTTGATTTTTCAAATAAATTGAAATAGGAACGCAATATTACTAATGAAAAATCTGGATTTTCATTAAGGCTGTTTAGAAAATCCTCCCACTCCCTCTTCCATTGGTTAAGCAGCCCGGGAGGAACCACTACTAATACATTGCCATCGTTTTCTAAAACCGCCAGAATAGCAGCCATCGTTACCCTTGTTTTCCCCATTCCCACCTCATCTGCAATCAGAACTCCGTTCCTTTCCGGCTTACCTAATTGTTCTGCCATCCACCTTATAGTATCAGCCTGACCAAATACCCAGACACTATTTCCCCTGGAATCTCTTCTAACGGACAATTCTTTGATCCTTTTTACAACTCGTTTCCAATCCATCATGTGAGGTTTAAACATCACTTTGGTTATTCCAGTCGGTAATAATTTCCCTTATTGTATTCTTGTAATCATCAGAAGGACTCTCAGGGGCAAATCCTTTCTCTTTAATTAAAACACTCAAGATATCTGCACTAAAAGAATTTAGTTCTGCTTTCCTTGCTGGCTCCAATGATTTGATTAAGGTTCGTTTTAAAAGGTCTGTCCAGTCGGCCATTTGCCCAGGAGTAATAATCTGATTCCGGCTTGCAATGGTTTCAATAATTACAGTGGCACGATGAAGCGGATACCGTTCTAACTCCGAGCGAAGTTCGGAAGATATGGAAGTGGCCGGCAAGGGAATTTCAGAAATCTTATAATCTTCAGAAAATTCATCCAATTCATCAGACTCCTCCTCATCTCTGAATGAAGGGAAGTTATTGAGCATATCAATAATTTCCTTCACCGGTCTTATTCTGGGTGGGCTTGAACTGAACAAGGAGAACTCGTCAAGAACCGGTAGGATCCACTCATAACGACGATGATTCCGGTTTGCCCTGAGTAAAATTCCCCCATTAAAATCGTGATTTTTACCGGGCAAATACAATTCTGTTTGCTCTGGCGAAAGCAGATGGATGTCATCCAGTGTAGTATTTTCCCATGATGTATCCGTCCATATCCACGTGAGTTTGGATATCGCACTTTGCCATATACAACCTTCTATCGGTGGTGGAATTTGAGTTTCCACAACATCATCCTCCATGTCTTCATTGTCAGGCTGATCAGGAATGTCCTTTAGTTTGAATGTGTTCTCAGGATCTATACCAAGCAACTCACAAATTTCTTTTATATACCCATTTTCAGGTATTTCAACAACAACACCTGCTTCGATATTTCCATAGGATTCAGGGCCTAAAGCAAATCCACGTTTGCTAAGGTTTCCGGATCCGATGTAAAGCATTCCGTTGGTAAAATAATCAGTATTTTTTTTATTTGAGATGAATATGTATTTGGCATGAAATGGGAACGGTATTGTAGTCGATTCGGGATGTTTTGGTTTCGGCAGTATCCAATCAACAGATTTTATTTGGCATTTTTTAAGCCAATTTCCAACGGCACCAGACGTATTTGGATTAAATACCAGCCATTTAGTTGGTTCTTTCGTTAATGCGGACTCTTTTAAAGAACCGATCAATTTTGTGAGGACTTCTGGTTCATTATTATCAGAACCAGCTTGCTTTTGTTCAAAAAAACCTGAGCCACAAACAATAAAGTTATGACGTTTGCTGCTATTGCTGAATTTCCTGATCACCTTTGCCCCTAATGTACCTGCTTTAAAATAGCCGGAAATTGCTTGGCCCTTATCTTTATATAGATTTGTAAGAAACCTTGAAGTTACACTTTTAGGAGGGCTTTCAATTTTTTCTGAGACCGATTGCAGGAAGGACTTGATTTTTTCAAATCTATCCCCAACTACCTGGTAATAAATACTGCTACCAGGATCAGGACCTAGTAAACTATCCCAAAAAGCAACTGCCTCAAGAAAATCCGCTGCCGGTTGTTCTTGTTCCTTAGTAATTCGTGAATCATAATCACAAAACCAGGTAAGATTGATATTATCGTTTATTGCCTCTTTTGTCCAGTTCCCGGTAGTGACAATTAATCTGAAATAAATTGGATGACCTCTTATGGATTCTCCAAAACCAAGTAATGCTACTTTTGCATGCATTAGCTTTGTTCTGGTTGGCCAGTTTTCCTTTGGCCAAAAATTATAAATCCCTAAAACAGAATTAATATGCTCTTTCCTGGCATCCAAAAAAAGCGCCCCCGGAGCTAAAGTTCCGAGGGGGCGCTTATAGTCTAACGCCCGGATATTGACTATTTTAAAGAGAACCATGTGGACATCTGGATTGCGGTCATGAGAAAATCAATGGACCAAGCTTTTCTTCCACTTCTTTGAGGACTTCGGGGGGCAGGGTGTCGGCGTTCTGGGCCTTCTCGCGCAGCGAGGCCATGCGCGCCTTGGTCTCCTCAATGGCCTTTTTCTCCACCTCGCTGGGACCGCCATCCTTATCGTCGTCCAGGTCGTATTTATTGTTGACGATCGCCGCCAGGGCTTGCTGGCTGCCGGCGAGAGCGCTCTTATCCAGCGATTGTGGCGGGGTGGGGAGCGCCGCCACCTGGGCCGGAGCCGGC
>Ga0118677_10015297_pt1 | contig 10678 bp, 12 predicted proteins | sample AliMusrvi5mmetaG_FD_86154 | JGI IMG/M metagenome (GOLD analysis project Ga0118677, IMG submission 86154)
CAAATAGTCTGTTTATGTTTCATAAACCTAAGGAACCTAATGTTTTAATTAATAATTTAATTGACCCACTAATTCCAATCCGAATTTTCAAGAATCATGAAGAAGAAATATTATCTCAAATTATTGAAATAAGGAAAAAATATGGTTTTCGGCGTTTTATGATATTAGGTCCCGATAAGACAGTTCGCTTTTCCGGATTTCCTGAACCTCAGGTATACCGTGATATAGGAGAGCTTATCCTGCGTACTAAAGAAAAACTTTCTTCGTATGACATCGAAGTAGGCTGGGAATATTTAACTACAATAAAACAAGGTCCTGGTATGCCATTTCAGTATCTTACGGGCCTTGATGGTAGAACTTCTGAAATATCTTATTGTCCCTTGGATCCTGATTTTAGAGAGATCATAAGCAATAATATCGCTACAGTAGTGTCTATTGCTCATCCTTTTATGATCGGCATTGAAGATGATTATACATTGGGTCATGCCGGCTTTGGTTGTTTTTGTCCCCTGCATCTTGCTGAATTTGCTAAAAGGCAACAGCAACAATATTCGAGAGAAAAACTATATGAAATATTTACAAAGGTAACATCGGAGAGCATCAGACTTCGCCGGGCATGGGCCGAATTAAGCCGTGATTCTTTAGCAAGTCTTGCCGGTTTGATCCGGCAAAAAGTTGACAAAATTGCACCGGAAACACGTTTTCTTCTATACCAATCTGGTGGTGCTGACATGGAGGGGGATTTTACTGAATTGGTAACCAGATCATTTGCGGGTAAAACACGTCCTGCTGTTCGGCTCTGGGGTACGGATTATGGCAATGATCATGCTGAAAGGCTGCCTGAAAAAATTTTTCATGCCTTATATTCTTCCCAGCACTTACCCACAGATTTTGAATTATACCATGAGTCCGATACTTTTCCTCATACGCGATTTTTCATGTCAAGCGCAAAAATTAAAAGCCTGATGACAGCTGCGTTTGCTTATGGAATAGATGATTCAAGGTTTCATCCGCTTCAAAATACAGATAATCAATTAGAAGATGCTGGCTATTCGAATATGTTTCAACAAGAGGTTAAACGATTTACTGCTCTCAAAGCTGCCGTTAGAGATTCCAAGGTAGTGGGTTGTGAAATTATGTATGATCCATTTGAGCATATTTTTGAGGCTTTTGGAAAAAATCCAATTAGACGCTTTGCCTGGGCTAATGTTACCGGGCGCTTAGGGATACCTCATACGGCATCTGATGGCAAAGTAAAAATGGTTTCCGGCAGCACTGTTGATCTAATGAGCGATGATACAATAACTGAACTACTAAGTGGAAGTGTTTTTCTTGATGGGAAGGCTGCCTACTCTTTGTACAAAAGAGGTTTCAGAGATCTGATTGGTGCAGATGTTCAACCTGGGAGTAAGCCAAAATTTTTATATGAAGGACTTCGCGATTCTGCTGGTTTTAAAAATATATCCGGGACAATAATGTACAACTTTCTCATATTCGTTGTAGCTACTGAAGGGGGTGAATATGTAGAATTAAAACCTTTAGATAATGCTGAAATTATAACCGATTTTCTCGACGGCGATGAAAAACCAGTGACTCCAGGAATGATTCGCTTTGAGAACAAATTTGGGGGGCGTGTGGCAATAACAGCATTTGACCTTAATAACAACAGTTCATCTGCTGTAATAAATTATAAGAAAAAAGAAATTATGCGCCAGACAATAGAATGGTTGGGGCGCGAACCTCTCCCAATATTTGTAAAGTCTTTACCTAACACCTTTTGTATTTTTAATAAATCAAAATCAAATAAAGAAGCTGTTGTTGTTCTTATAAGCCTTTGCGCGGATGTGTTTGAATCAATCCCTTTAGATATTGCCCCTCAATGGCAGAATTCAATGATAGAACTTCTGGATCAAGAAGGTACTTGGATTCCCGCAATAGTTGAAATTGTGGCTCAGACAATAAATGTAAAGACAAGGCTCTCTTTAATGAGTCCAGTTATTTTAAGGTTTATTTAGCATACATTATTTCGGCAAATCATGAAAAAAGAATGCGTCAACAGTAGATTTGTGATACCGGCTATTCTTTTGCTGTGGATGATGTTCATACCCTTCGCCCCCTCCTTTTCGTCGGATGGTGTTATTAAGAACGACATGGAGGTTGTAGTTATCGAGAACAACGATTTTAGATACGAGATAGCAGCAAACGGGAGGAACCTGCGTTTCATAGACAAGGCGACCGGTATCGAATACCTTAATATAGCGATGGTTTCTTATTGTGCTTCCATAAAGCAGAACGGGAAGGAATATTTCGCCAGCTCGGCATCGCTTAACAAGAAACTGCTCATGCTCGAATTTGGAGAGGCGGGAGTGACCGTTGAAGTCCGTGTCACTTCGGGAAAAGATCGTATCACGATGGAAGTGGTCTCTGTGAAAGGATCTGCTGAATCGCTTACATTTATTAATGTTCCACTCACTGTTGAAGGAATGCCTTACGAGCCTTTTGCCGCGTGTGTACTCTCCATGAATTTGCAGACACATGTTTTTCAGCTTCCCTCGCTGCAGACCCATTTGCGTGCAACCTGTTACCAGCGCTTCGGGATGATCAAGGCAAAAATTATGCTTCTCGGTGTTCCACAAAAGAACATCTTGCCGGTGATCCGCGACGTAATGAAAAACGCCAAAGAAATACCCTTTTCCGATAAGGGGGGCGCCTGGGCACAGCAATCAAAAGAGGGGTATGGTTCGTACCTTATGAACTTTGGGACACTTACCGGGGAATCCGTGGGTGAGTGGATCGCAATGTGCAAAAATATGGGATTTACGCAGATCGATAATCACGGAGGACGTGGCTTTTTTAATTTCGGAGATTTTGACCTCGATGAAAATAAATGGCCTGATGGATGGAATAGTTTCAAACGGATCAATAAAAGTCTTCACGATGCGGGCATCTCCTCTATATTTCACACCTATGCCTTTTTTATTGATAAAAAATCAAGGTATGTAACGCCTGTACCCAGGGAGGATCTGGGTTACTTCAATGCCTTTACGCTCGCAGTACCTGTAGGCGCCGCCGACAGTGAAATTGTGGTTAAAGAATCAACTGCTGATATTTCCTTGATCACGGGTTTTTTTGAGCGCAATAGCGTAACAATCCGTATTGGCAAAGAGCTGATAGAATTTAATGGGGTAACAAAATCACCTCCCTATAAATTTAACGGCTGCAAACGCGGAGCGCTCGGAACAAAAGCTTTTCCTCACTCAGCAAATGAGAAAGCCTATCATCTAAGAGAAATGTTTAACAGGTTTGTTCCAGAGGTTGAAACGCCCTTGTTTAGCGAGATCGCAAAAAGAACAGCAGAAATTGTTGACCAGGCAAATTTTGACGGAGTATATTTCGATGCGATCGACGGGAGTGACATACTTGCAGGCGGTGAAAACTTCTGGTACTACGGAAGTAAATTCGTGTTTGAAGTTGCAAAAAATTTAAAACATCCTGTGGGCATGGAGATGAGTTCCATGATTCATCTTTGGTGGCATTATCGTTCAAGGTGGCAGGCGTGGGATCGCCCCGTGCGCGGATATAAACGATTCATAGATATTCATTCCGCTTCGATTAAATCGGATGAATACGAACATGGCCTTTGGCGCGGGAATACTCCGCTGATTAACAAGTTGGCGCCAGCCGAAAACGGAGGCCTGTTGCTCCCTTTACAATTGGGATGGTGGGCTCATCAAACCTGGAATCCTCCGCAGGTTGAAGCTACTTTCCCCGACGACATCGAATACCTAGCCTGTAAAATGATCGGCAATAACGCAGGGCTAGCCATGCTGGGTGGATTTGATAAAAAAACTTTAGATGAATTCCCCGCCTTTAACCGATTGAATGCCATCATCAAACAATACGAAGAATTACGTCATAAGAATTATTAGCCCATTAGTTACCGGAAACATAAAGTAGCTGGGCTCGATCACCCTTCGGCCAATTGGAAAGTCGTGAGTGAATATGATGCGCAACCGGTCAAATTAAGAATCGAAGCCTTAATGTCAGTGAAGGCTTATGCTGACACAGCCAACTTCGTTTTGTCTGATTCTTCGGGTACAGTGAAATTTAATTATGAAGAGACGGCTGAAGGTGTAACCGGAGAATTAAAGGTATCGGGAGAAAAATCACCCACGGGTGAAACAACCAGTATTTTTACAGCTACAAGTTCAGGGAAATCCCAAAGGGAGGCCTCCTGGGTTAAAATGGAGCAGAAATTTGAACCCCTATTGAATTTGACAAAAAACCAGGCATTAGGTGTCTGGATCAAAGGAGATGGAAATGGACAGTTATTAAATCTCAGGATCGAAAGTCCTCATCATATTTCACACGGGGCGCGTGGTGATCATTTCATTAAGATAGATTTCACAGGCTGGAAGTACTTTGAGCTTGTAGAAATTGAATCTTCTGAATTCAGCAACTATATATGGCCAGCCCCTTATTCCAGCGCCAATTTTTATGTGTATGATTCCTACCGGCATGTAGTCTCTTTCGATAAGGTGGACAAAATACAATTGTGGTATAATAATCTGCCAGCTGGAATAACGGTCACCACTATTTTGGGGCCGGTTAAAGCACTACCTCTTGTATCAAATACAATTATCAATCCTGCCATTAAAATAGGAGGGGAAAAGATCATCTTTCCGGTCAGATTAGAATCTGGTATGTACCTTGAATTCATGTCTTCAACTGATTCTAAATTGTTCGGTTCAAAAGGGGAGTTCATCAAGGATGTTCCTATTATCGGAAAGGTACCTGAACTTAAATCAGGCGATGTGTTGATAACGGCCGGCGGCAGAAAGGTTGTGGTTTGGTTGTTGAAAAAACCACGCCGGGACACTGGGTTTCAAGAGCCACTGTATTCCCTTGTGCATCTATTGCCGAATGGCAGGCAGATCAAGGGCAACGCGGAATGGACGTTGGACGAACTAAACGCGGCCGGGATGAAATTGGCATGAAAGGAACACCATGAAAAAGGAAGTGATCGAGTTGACGCGCAAAGCCAGCGACTTCTCGGAGTTTGAATGGGTGATTAAGGCCGTATCTACCGATCCAAACCGCAAGATATTACAGACGGTCCATGTCGAAACCGATCCGGTTGAACCTGCGAAATCAATTGTCGTTGCCACAGATGGCAGAAGGTTACACGCGGCAAAATTGACGGGAACATATACGCCGGGGAATTACCGGGTACTGTTTAGGAATATTGCGAGGATGATTTTAATGTCCGATGAAGACAGTGGGAATTATCCGGCATGGCAAACGGTAGTTCCAAAGTGTGAATCCAAGGACATGACGAAGATTGAGTCGAATAAAGAGCGAGGTATGCGAGGGTTCCTGGTTGCCATTGCCTGCCACAAACTCAATGGCACGGTGTTCAACCTGGACTATCTACTGGATGCCGTCGGAGCACTTTTGCAGCTCTATGCCCACCAGGTTGACACCCTGTCGCCTATTTTAATCCGCGATTATTGCGAAAACTAGAAGCGAACCGCAGTCCTGATGCCATGTCGGACGGAGTGATTTGTAGGCGAATGAAGAATGAAAACGGGGGATCCAAGGCAAGGGGAGTTATTTAACCCGGGGTTGGATGAACGGTTTGCGGTTTGGGTGCATACGCCGGCGGGCGGCGAGATTGCAAATCAGTTCATCCGGCGGTCCTGGCGCCTTTGGAAAATGGGCATCAAGCGGTATGGGGCAAAGTCCATCGTGGAAGTGTTGCGTTGGCATTATGCGCTTCGGCATAAGAGCGGCGATGAATGGAAGATCAATAACAACTACGTGTCAAGGCTGGCGCGGTTGGCCATGGAACGGGCACCCGAGCTGAAGGGATTTTTTGAAGTGAGGGAGTTGAAGGCGTGAGCAACCACCTATTCACAGCACGGATGCAACCGGCAACGGACTTTTGGGACAAGATCATGCCGTGACCGGAACACATGAATCTCCATTTTCAGTATTCGCCGCGTCATTTATTCCGTTGTCGAGAATGCGGCCGGTTGCGATGGGCAAAGAATTTGAGCGTTCAGGTTTATTACGACGGTACGCGGTTTTTCTGTACGGATGAGGAAATGCACAGGGGCAGAAAGCGGTGCAAGAGATAATTTATGGTCACAATACTAACAGGGGATTGCCGTGAATTGTTGAAGACGCTCCCGGATGCGTCGGTCAACTGCTGTGTTACGTCCCCGCCGTACTGGGGTCTGCGTGATTATGGCGTTGGCGGACAGATCGGACTGGAGAGGACGCCGGATAACTACGTGGCCGGTCTTGTGGCCGTGTTCCGAGAGGTATGGCGCATACTACGGGATGATGGAACGCTGTGGTTGAATCTTGGGGATTCATTCGCCAGTGGAAAAGGAACCTGTCTCAACCCATGCGGGAACACATCGAGTTTTAATGTCCACCTCAAAACGGCAAACGTTCATCCCTTGGACCGTGGGAATAAATCAACGCTGGCGGCGGTCGGATTAAAACCGAAAGACCTGGTTGGGATTCCTTGGCGCATGGCCTTCGCCTTGCAAGCGGACGGCTGGTATTTGCGTTCCGAGATAATATGGCATAAGCCAAATCCCATGCCGGAAAGCGTGACTGATAGACCAACTAAAAGCCATGAACAAATCTTCCTGCTGGCGAAGTCGGCTAAGTATTACTACGACGCGGAGGCTATTCAAGAGCCGATAGCCGACAGTACGGTCAACGATGCACGATTATATCGGCCCGATTATGATGTTTGTCGTCCGGAGAGAGGATTCCCGGGGCAACCATCAAGAGGTGCAGGATTGTTAATCCCGAAAAGTTACAAGGGCAGTCTGCCTGGGCGGAAGGATGGGCCTGGACAAAACCGCCGCGGAAAAGGCGACCGGATACATGGAAACTTACCGGGGCGTGATGATGGCGGCACCGCGTGCAACCAGATGGGACAACTCTACCGAAACAAGAGGAGCGTCTGGACGGTCCCCCCCCAGCCATACCAAGACGCCCATTTTGCAACTTTCCCACCAGCCCTGATAACTCCGTGCATCCTGGCCGGGTGTTCCGCGCAGGTATGCGCGAAATGCGGGGCGCCGCAGAAAAGGATGGTCAAAAAGTCAGGCGGAAGCATTGGACATGGTTCTTTGACGTGCCATGACGAAAAGGATGCAGAACGCGGCATGGTTCAGAACCGCACGCCGGCCAAAGCCAAAACAACAGACGGAACATATAGAGTCGAAACAATTGGCTTCGACCCGACATGCACCTGCGATAGCGGAACAGTGAGCGGCACGGTCCTTGACCCGTTCGGCGGATCCGGCACGGTCGGAGAGGTGGCCGAATTGCACGGCCGCAATAGCATCCTGATCGAACTAAACGCCAAGTATGTGGAAATGGCTAAGCGTCGAACGGCGCAACAGGGATTGTTCTGCAAATAACAATAGCGGAGGCGACACATGGCATGGAATCCGAGTCCGAAGGTTGCCGACTGCCGGGAGATTGCCCGGAAGTGGGGCAAGGAGCAGGTTATCATTCTGGCGTTGGACGGTGATGGCCGCCTGGGGATGGCCACGTATGGGCATACGCCGCAATTATGCGCGTGCGCCAAGGTGCTTGGGGATGTGGCGTTCGATGCCATCGAGCGGTACATCGAGAATGTCGGAAAGGTGGTGGGAGGATGAAGACGGGAGCGAGCAAGGAATGGTGGGAAGCGTTTTTGAAGAGAATTGGATTTCCGGAGTATGGGCATTTTATGATCGTGCCGGACAAAGCGCCAAATGAAGTGCTGTTGATGCACGGCGAAAGCATGCAAAGCGTGGGCGTGACACTTGACATGGGAGAAAGTCTCGATGATTGCGCGGCATTCTTCCGCACGGTGTTGCCTAACGGCGAAGTGGCGGCGCCGGCGAAATGTATCGAAACCTCATCGGGAGAAACACATGGACACTGACGCAACTACTGATTCTACCCTGGCTGACGCTCTTCCAAAAGAAATTGAACGCTGCATAGAACTGCTGACGCAGTACGTTGCCATCGGGCCAGCGGGAGTATTCGGCGCGGCGATGATACGGCGCGACATTGCGACCGCACACAAGGCGATGATGGAGGGCGATGTGGTTGCCATGTTGCGCGCCTACGAGGAACTCAAAGGGCTCAATTGAACAATGGCGATGGGTAGGGTGGTGGAAACATGGGATATGCCGTGTACACGGCCTTAACCGCAAGCCGTTTGAATTGTGGGCCGTGTACACGGCGGGGAAGCACCGGAATGCGACTGGTGGGGATAGAGGATTGTGGGGCGTTATGGCGGAAACCTGTCTTTGGCATAAATGCGGAAAGCAGTTTGAGAAAAAGCAACCGAACCAGAAGTTCTGCCCCGGAAGCAAATGCAAGGATGCGTATAACAACGACCGCAAACTCCATGGCCATCGCCTGACTCAACGAAATGAATCGAAACTTCAGGAATTGGCGGATGCCCAAGGAAAACCGATTGATGAGATGTTGAACGAGATCGTAACGCGGGCTCTTAACCCCGATGGCCAGCCTCTGACGGACGCTGAGGCGCACGGGGTGAATGCAGAGGCGGCGATATGAGAGGATGGACAATAGAAGATGTGCGCCGAATCCAAGACAAATATAACCGCGGGCGCGCCCAGCTTGCGAATCATCCTGCCGGGAATCATAACGCCGAGCCTGAACGCGATGAACAAAAAGCACTGGTCGCAGAGGGCGATATTCAGACGGGTATGGTCCATTCTGATAGGCCGCTCATTGTGCGGATTACACGGGTCGGCGGAAGGACCCTTGACACAGACAATCTTGCCGGCGGTTGCAAGGAATTACGCGATGCTATCGCTGCCGCCTTCGATCGCAAAGGCGATTCAACCCAGGATGGGTTCACATGGGAATACGAACAGAAAAACCGTGATTGAAATTTGGGAGGGCTAACTGTGTACGCAAAAGTATTCACTTCTATTTTCGATGGCTCAATGCGCGGGCGGCCAGATTTGCTTTTGGTTTTTGTCAACCTGCTTTGCCATGCGGACCGGGATGGGAAGGTTGACCGTACTTGCCGGGCCATAGCGGATGAAACAGGAATATCGGTTAAGCGGGTGATGGCGGCAATTACGGAGTTTGAATCCCCAGACGCTGAATCCCGAAGCCGGAAGGACGATGGGCGCCGGTTGAAACGGATTGACCCAGAGCGGGCATGGGGATGGGAGATTGTGAACTATTTGCACTACCGCGATTTACGGAGTGAATCCGATCGGCGCGAGCAGAACAGAGAGGCGCAAAAGAGGCACCGTCAGCACAAGTCAGCAAATGTCAGCAAGCGTAAGCAACGGTCAGCGCAATCAGCCCAGGTAGAGGTAGCTGTATCTGTATCTTCAGATATATCTACCGGTAAGAGGGAGCCTGCCGCGCTAACGGGTCAAAAGACTGACTATGAAAAAACAAAGCCACCAGAAATCAGGGATTATGGGGACATCGAAAACCCAGCGAATGACCCAGTGCTTGTGGCCATGGCGGTGACAGGGGAACGGGGCAAGATGGGATGGGGACACTGGCTAAAGGCGTTGAACAAGGCGCGAAAAAGCCTTGGGTGCGAGCGGGCGGATAGATTGTTCCGTGGATGTCTGAAAGAGCTCTACGGTGAAATGAAGGCAGGGGAATGCGATAAGCCCGGCGCGGTCTTGAACATCAAGTTAAAAAAAACATTAAGGGGAACATGAAAACTCCAGTGCGGCGGGTCTATGTTGCGAGCAGTTGGCGGAATGAAATACAACCAGCGGTTGTGACGGCGGCCCGGGCGGCGGGGCATGAGGTGTACGATTTCAAGAATCCACGGCCAGGGGAACATGGTTTCCATTGGTCAGAGGTTGATAGGGAGTGGCAGAGTTGGACGAAGGCGTCATTTCGCACAATGCTCAATCATCCGGTGGCACGGAATGGGTTTGAATCGGACTGGCAGGCAATGGAATGGGCTGATGCGTGTATCATGGTGATGCCGTGCGGGCGTAGCGCGCACATTGAGGCAGGATATTTTGTGGGGGCGGGAAAGAGATTGATCATTCTGCTATCGAACGGCGAACCCGAATTGATGTACCGAATGGCAGGGCATTTAGCGGTGACAGTGGAAGAGGCAGTGAGGGCATTGGCGATTAACAAACAGAAAAAGGGAGCAACATGCCGCTGAAAAAATCTAAAGGAAATATGTACCCATGGGTGACGCATACGCACGCGCACCTGGGCGGAGAGTGTCTTCACAAGTGCTCATACTGCTATGTCAATGACCCGCGGTTCGGACGCCCAAAGAAGTTCTGCGGCCCATTATGGCTAATGACTGATGAACTTGAAGTGAAGTACGGCAAGGGCAGGATAATCTTCATTGACCATTGCAACGACCTGTGGGCCGAAGATGTTCCCGGCGTGTTCATCGAAATGGTCTTAGACCATTGCGCTGAATGGCCGGAAAATCAATATGTCTTTCAGACCAAGAATCCCGATAGATATGTTGACTACATCAAGTGGATGCCAGCTTCATGCATGCTCGGGTGTACGATAGAAACCAACCGTCAGATCCTGCCTGAAATATCCAAAGCTCCACCGCCTTTGTCGCGCTTCCTGTCCATGTGCCAGCTGAATAGTTCGCGCGCCTTGTTCGTAA
>Ga0118677_10015298_pt1 | contig 10678 bp, 9 predicted proteins | sample AliMusrvi5mmetaG_FD_86154 | JGI IMG/M metagenome (GOLD analysis project Ga0118677, IMG submission 86154)
TCCTCGTACCGCTCCTGCGCGTCTCGTCCGCGATGGAAAAAGTGGGGTCGGGCGACCTCGACGCACGGGTCGACCTGCATACCAAGGACGAGCTCGGGGACATGGCCCTCCGCTTCGACGGGATGGTGATGGGTCTCAAGGAGCGCTTCCAGCTCGAGCGCTACGTCTCCCGCTCGACGGTGGGCGCGGCCAAGTCGCGGGCCGAGAGCGGCGGCGCCGGAGCCCCGGTCCAGCGCATGCGAAGGACAGTCTTCTTTTCCGATGTGAGGGGTTTCACCTCCTTTTCCGAAAGCGCCGACCCTGCCCATGTGGTCGCTGTGCTCAACCAACTGCTCGGCATGCAGGAGGACGTGATCACGAGGGTGGGAGGTGAGGTCGACAAGTTCGTGGCGGACGAAGCCATGGCCGTCTTCGCGAGCCCCGCCCAGGCCGTGTCCGCGGCCCTGGCCATACGCTCGCGGATCGCGCGGATGGCGGGCGGGATCGACGGCCTCCGGCTCGGGTACGGCATCCACGTCGGGGAGCTTGTCGTGGGGGACATCGGCTCACCCCGGATGATGGACCACACGGTCATCGGCGACACGGTCAACACGGCCGCGCGGCTCCAGGCGGCCGCGAAGGCCGACCAGATCATTGTTTCCCAGGCGGTCGCGATGGACGCTGAGGTCGCCGCCCGATTCGTCCTGGAGCCGATGCCCAGCCTTTCCGTGAAGGGCAAGTCCGAGCCCCTCTGCGTCTTCTCGGTGATCCGCCCCATCAGCGCCCAACGCTGACCCAACCATCCTCAGCCTCATTTCCCCTCCTGAAATACGGAAAAAAAGACTTGACAAGGCCCAACAACGTTATAAGATGTCAGATATGTGATGTCTGATAGATGCAAAATAGGAGGAACAATGGTAAAACCGGGCTAGTTCGAAATCTCCAGAGACAGGCCAGAATGATCAAATGAGAGCTTTCTAGGAGGTATGTAAAGATGAAACGGAATATTCCATTGGTTTTGATGCTTGGGCTGATGATCGGCATCATTGGGGCACAGAATCTGAGCGCCGAAAAGATCACGCTCCAGCTATGGCACCATCTGACCGCTTCGGACGGGGAAGTGTTCAATGCCTTGTTGGACAAGTTCAACGCCACCCACACGGACATACAGATAGAGTACCGGACCATGCCGGACGAGGAATTGCCGACCAAGATCGCCGCCGCGATCGCCACCGGCGACCCGCCCGACATCGGCTTCAGGATGATGTCCGACATAACCAGGTGGTACAACGACGGGGCGATCGTCCCCCTCGACGACCTCATGAAGGCAGCGCGCCTCAACCTCAAGGACTTCATCCCCGATTACCTCGCCACGTCGACCTACCAGGGCAAGCTCCTCATGCTGCCGATGGACGTGTCGCCGCACGCGATGCTGATCAACGTCAAGCATGCCAAGGAAGCGGGCTTGGACATCACCAAGCCGCCGACAGACAGTGCGTCCCTGCTCAAGTGGGCCAAGGCCATGACCAAGAGCAACGGCAACCAGGTCACGCGCTCGGGCCTGCTCCTCACCGGTTCCGGTGTCGCACCGAACGTGCTGTTCGGGATACTGGCGCAGGAGATGGGCGCCAAGCGGATAAGCGACGACCTGAAGACCGTCACCTTCCTCGACAACGACGCCCCAAAACGCGCGGCGCAGTGGGTGCTGGACGCCTTCGACAAGTGGCACGTCTCCAGCCGGGATGTGTCTGACCGCTACAAATCCTTCGGTCAGGGTGTTGGCTCCATCTTCTTCACGGGCCCCTGGACCCTCAACGGTTACATCAACACAAACGGGCTCGAGTTCATGACGGCAAAGAACCCGATCGTCGGCGCCAAGTTCACGAGCCTAGTCGACCTGGCGGGATTGTGCATCTTCAAGCAATCTGATGAGAAGCGCACAAAGGCCGCGGTGGAAGCCGTGAAATGGCTGTCCGACAATTCCATGTTCTGGGTCACCAAGGGACGCGGGGTGCCCCTTCGCCAGTCGATCCTGGACAACGCGGAATACAAGAACACCGGCATACCGTGGAAATACCGGCAGGCCTTCTCCAACAGCATCAAGGGCGGATTCTCCGACGAGATCCCCTTCCCGATAGGCGGGGAGTTCTCCTACTACGCGAGCGGTGACATGCCCGTGGCCAAGGCCATGGATCCGGTCTGGGCCGGCACCAGGAGCATCGAAGACGGCCTGGCTGAACTTGCGAAGGACTGGCAAAGAATCCTCGATCGAGAAAACGAAAAGTAAGTAATCCAAGTGATCCGGGGCCACCGAATGAAGCTCGGTGGCCCCATCGAGGGGAAATCCGTGGTTGGGTTATCAGGGCGGTTGAGAAGACTTCGTTACAAGGGTTCCCTGATCGATTGGGCCGCCTACCTCTTCGTCGGACCATATTTGCTGCTCTTCCTTTCCATGAAACTAGCCCCCATATTCTTCGGGATATTCGTCAGCTTCACCAACTGGAGCATCGTCCGCGCCCCGAAGTGGATAGGCCTGAAGAATTATATCAGGGTGTTCACCGATGCATGGGTAGGCCAGGTCTGGACCAACACCATGCTGATCGCACTCCTTGTCGTGCCCGGAACGGTCGTCGTCTCGCTGCTGTTCGCACTGTACGTCAACCGACGATGGCTTTTATCAAACACGGTCCGCACCTTCGTGTTCGCGCCCAAGGCGGTGGCCATCACGGTGACCTCCATGATCTGGGTCTGGATCCTGGACAAGGAGAAGGGCATCCTCAACATCCTGCTTTCCAGCCTCGGCCTGCCCAAGGTGGGTTGGCTCACCTCGATAAGCTGGGTCATTCCCTCGATCGCCGCGGTGACGGTCTGGTGGGGGGTCGGCTACTACATGGTCATCCTGATCGCTGGCCTCCAGGACATCCCGGAGGAGCTCGTCGACGCGGCCCACCTGGATGGCGCGAGCGACCGGCAGGTCTTCTGGAACATCACGCTGCCGATGCTCCGTCCGGCCCTCATCCTCATAATAACCTTGGAGATCATCGCCTCCCTTCGCATCTTCGGCCAGGTCCAGTTGATGACAGCCGGGGGGCCCGGGGGGAGATCGGCCACCATCGTCTCGTACATCTACAGCACCGGGTTCCAGCGTTTCGACCTCGGCTACGCGGCAGTGCTTTCGTTGTTGCTTTTCCTGACGACCATGGTCTTCAGCTGGGTGCGATTCAAGATTTACGGCGATGTGGATTACTGAACCATGAAAAGGCGAAAAGCGGTCAACGCGGTCAAGTGGGCCTTCGGCTTGCTGGTGGCTATCGTCTGGATTTTCCCGTTCTACTGGATGATCGTCACATCGCTCAAGCCTGAGTCCTACATCCTCGCCAGCGTCAGTCTGGTCCCCGAGGTGTTCACGGTCCAGCACTACGTCACGGTGTTCACCAAGGCGCCGATGGTGAGGTGGTTCGCCAACAGCATCATCGTCTCGGTCGTCGTCACCCTGGCGCGCCTGGCAGTGAGTTCCATGGCCGGCTACGCCCTCGCCCGGATGCGGTTCGTGGGACGGACCGTGATCTATCTGGCCTTTCTTGGATCCCTGATGATACCCGACGAAATCTCCATCGTCCCGCTGTTCATCTGGGTGCTCAAGCTGAAACTGGACGACACCTATTGGGCCCTGATAATGCCGCAGCTGGCCGGCGCCTTCAGCGTCTTCCTGTATCGGCAGTTCTTCCTCACCTTCCCGCGCGACCTTGAGGATGCGGCGCGGATGGACGGATGCGGCAGTTTCCGGACTTTTTTCAGCGTCGTTTTGCCCTTGGCCAAATCCGCGACGACGGCATGCGCGATAATCGTCTTCAGCTTTGTCTGGAACGACTACCTGTGGCCGATGCTGGTCTCCTTCAAGGAACCCTGGATGACCCTGCCAGTAGGCGCGGCGATCTTCAATCCGGTGGGTTTCCAGCAGACTGGCAGCCAGTTCGGGTACGGCACCGCCATGGCCGCGATAGTCATCGTCGCCCTGCCGACGCTTGCCTTTTTCCTGGGTTTGCAGCGCTATTTCATCCAGGGCATCACGCGCGAAGGGCTGAAGGGTTAGATGACCGCGTCAGTGGAATCGTGGAAGGGGGACCTGCGATGAAGGTAGAGAACTCCGTCGTTTTCCAGGACCGCCACCGCTACGCTATGGGACCTTCCATGATCCTTGTCCCCGGCGGGGACCTGGTGCTGGCCTTCAACATGACCGTGATGCGCGAGCTGTCCGCGCACTCGCCTCGGCCATGGCTCCATCCACCCTACGATCCGGAATACCGAAACATGATGATCCGTTCCAGGGATGGCGGGCGAAGCTGGGATGCCCCGAGGCCCTTCCCCGACCATGACTGGCATGGAACGGAATGCCCCGGCCTCTGCCTGCTCGCCAACGGCCACCTGTTGGCGAGTGTCTACAAACGGATTTTCCTCACCGCCGAGGCGGCCGCTTCGAGGCGGGACCTGGTGGGTGCCCTGCCGAGGCATCCCTATCCCTGGACGAACGCGCACGCGGGCACCTATGTGCATCGCTCGCTGGACGGCGGCCTGACCTGGGCTGAAAGCGTGGAAGTGGTCACGGAGCCCTACATCAGCGGGTATTCCAACCGGGGGATCGTGGAACTCGCCGATGGCACCTTGTTGCTGGCGCTCGCCGCCGCCGATCCCTTCTATGACAGCTATTGCAAGGAGGACCTTTTCTGGGCAGGGGACGCCCTTGGAAATGAGCGGAACGCCGATGGAAGCGTCCGCGTGGGCAAGAGCGCGGCCTTCGTGGCCGTCTCGACGGACGGTGGGCGCTCGTGGAATGCCACACGGGAAATCGCGCGGCACCCCGGGGTCAACTTCTTCGAGCCCTCGATGGCCAGGCTGAGAAGTGGCCGCCTGGTATGCCTCCTGCGCAGCTGCGTCGAAGCGGGCGACTTCCTTTTCCAGGTCACGTCGGACGATGGAGGCCAGACGTGGAGCAAGCCCTTGCAGACGCCCATCTGGGGCTTCCCGGCCCAGATGGTGCAACTTCCGGATGATCGCCTTCTGTCGGTCTATGGCCACCGGAGGGCCCCATTCGGCATCAGGGCCCGCATCAGCGAGGACGAGGGCAGGACCTGGGACTTGAAGCGCGAGATTGTCGTCCGGGACGATCTGCCCAACGCGAACCTGGGCTACCCCACCGCCGTCGTCCTTGAAAGCGGGGACGTTTTCACGGTGTACTGGGGGGAGGAAAATGGCGTGACGAGCCTTCTTGGGTCGAGGTTCACGCCATGACAAAGCCTGAGTGGTTTCCTCGGAGGGCAAGATGAAGCACCCCTTAAAACGAACGGCGTTGGACGTGACCGTCCGTGATTATGTCGTCCAGTTCATTCTGGACAATGGCCTGCAGGCCGGCGATGCCCTGCCGCCGGAGACACAACTCGCGGAGGTTCTGGGAGTCGGAAGGAGCTCGATCAGGGAGGCCGTCAAATACCTGCAGTCCCTGGGCATCGTCGAGGTGCGGCATGGAACGGGGTTGTTCGTGCGCGAAAGCAACTTCGATCCCCTGCGCGAGATCGTGGGCTATGTGATCCGGTTCAGCACCAGGGGGCTCGCGGAGTTGGGCGAGATCAGGTTCCTGTTGGAGCGCGCCGCCATCGAGGAGGTCGTCTCCCTGATAGGGCCCGAGGATATCCGAAGGCTTGAGGACATCCTCGAGTCCTGGAAGAGGGCGGACCAGAAGAACGAACCCTGCGACAACCTCGACAACGAGTTCCACCAGGTACTGTACAGCCCACTCAAGAACAACATGCTCATCATGCTTCTCAAGGAGTTCTGGACGGCCTTCGAGCAACTGGATGATCCAGCGCTCCACGAGGACAAACCGGCGGGGGAGGAGTTGGCGGATCACCGATCCATCCTGGAGGCGGTGAAGGCTGGCGATCCGGAATTGTCGAGGCAACTGCTGAGGAAGCATTTCAGGCATTTGCAGGAATGCATCGGCCGGGTCAAGAACAAGATAATCCAGAAGGACGGCTGAGGATGGCAAACGGGGTGGGGATGGAAACAGGGAAACTTTCACGCCGCGCCAAACTGATGTATGGAGTCGGGGATGGCGGCATCAACCTGGCGGACACGACGGTCGGCCTGCTGTTCGCGATCTTCCTCACCGATGTGGTCGGGGTGCGCCCCGGCCTGGCGGCACTGGTGGTGTTCATCGGCCGCACCTTCGATTATTTCAACGATCCGATCATTGGCTACCTTTCCGACCGGACCCGCAGCCGCTGGGGCCGGCGGCGCCCCTTCATCCTGTTCGGCATGCTGCCCTTCGCCCTCGTGTACATGATGCTGTGGTGGATACCTCCCTTCACCTCGCAGTTCGCACTGGCGCTCTATTACGGCGCCGCCTTCGTGCTGTACGACACATTCGCGACTGTCCTCTACATGCCGTATTTCGCCCTGACCCCCGAACTCACCTCGGACTACGACGAGCGCACCAGCCTGACCACTTACCGCATGGTGTTCTCCACCCTCGGGGCGATGGTGGCCTTCATCGTTCCGCTTGCCATCATCGGCACGATGAACCCACAGAGCGCCGGCCGCATACAGGCGGTGGGGATCGGGGTCGCGGTCTTGAGCATCCTGCCGATGATCGCGGTTTTCCTAGGCACCCGCGAGCGCTCTGAATACCAGGAACGGAAGCAGGAGGGCCTCAAGGAATCCGTGCTGGCCGCCGTCAAGAACAAGCCCTTCCTCTACGCCACGGGCATCTTCCTGTTCGGCTGGATCGCGCTGGACATCACCCAGGCGACACTCCTGTATTTCCTGAAATACCGGATGCATCTCGAGAAGCAGTTCGACCTCGTGTTCGGCCTGCTTTTCATCGCGGCGTTGATTTCCTTTCCGTTCTGGAACTTGATCGCGAAGCGCTGGGACAAGAAAAAGGCGGTGATGTTCGGCATGGCTTTCCTGGCTTTGGCGATCATCGGGATGGGCTTCATGCGTCCCGAATGGGGACTGCCCCTCGTCCTGGTCTTCAGCGCGTTGGTCGGCATCGGCCTTGGCGCGATCCAGGTGCTCACCTGGGCGATGATCCCCGACGCGGTCGAGTGGGACGAACTGCAGACCGGGCAGCGCCATGAAGGCATGTTCTACAGCCTCGTCCAGACCCTGCGAAAGATCGGCTCGTCGCTCTCCCTTCCCTTCGTGTTGTTGATGCTGGAATGGACCGGCTACGTCGCCAACGGATCGTCGCAGCCCTCCGCCACCATAGCCGGAATCCAGGCCTTGATCGGGCCGGTGCCAGCCGTCTTCCTCTTGGTCGGCATCGTGTTCGCCTCAAGGTATCCCTTGGATCGCAAACGCTTCGACCAACTCCGCGCTGATCTGGCGGAACGGCGTTCGGTGTCCTGATGGAGATGGAAACCAGGGTGATCGTCGATGATGGCGCCCACAATGCCTTCACCGACCTGGTTTTCTGGCATGGCTGTTTCTGGCTGGCATACGTTTCGTCTCCATCGCATTTTGCGAGCAGGAAAAGCAGGGTGGTCCTGCTGCGCTCCGACGATGCCCACGACTGGCGAAAGACAAAGGAGTTCGCGGCGGCAGGGCAGGATATCCGCGACCCGAAGCTCGGGATGATCGGAGGCCAGTTGTTTCTTTTCGCCCTCCTCAACAGGAAGTTCGATCCACAGCCATATGCGACCATCGTTGCCCGAAGCGATGACGGTCTGGTCTGGGGGGAGTTTGAGGCAATGAAACCCGAGGGCTGGTTGCTGGGCCGGCCGATCCTGGTGGGCGAGGCATGGTACGCGGCCGCCCACCGCATCGACCAAGGCCGGGCGGTCCTGATGAAATCCTCCACCGGACTGGACTGGGAAATCACGAGTGTCATCCACGAGGCCCACGAAGGCCACGATGAACGGGCCGATGAAACCGCCGTCCATTTATTGGAGGACGGGGGCATGCTGGCGGTCACCAGGCTGGAGGCCGGAAGCGGCATCTTCGGGAGCTCACGGGCGGGCACGTTGGTATCCGTTTCAGCTTCTCCCTTCAGCACCTGGACCGCCCTGGCTAAAAGTTCACTGACTCGCCTGGACGGCCCAAATGTGTTTGGCGTCGGAGCTCGGGTCTTCGCCGTTGGCAGGCGGCAGACCAGGGTCAGTGGCCCTTTCCAGGGGCAGGGATCGGCCTTCGGCAAAAAAAGGACGGCGCTGTTCCTCGTTCAGGAACACAGCGGAGAATTGGTTCATCTGACGGACTTTCCCAGCAGTGGAGACTGCTCCTACGCGGGAGTCGCGATCGCCGCCGGAAAGGTCGTCATCAGTTATTACAGCAACGATCCGCGCAGGGACCATCCCTGGATGGTGGGGATGTTCATGCCCACCAGAATTCTGGTGGCTGTGCTGGACAGTTCAAACTTCACGAAACAAGAGGGTGAAAGATGAAAGAGTTGGGTCCCGTCGTACCGATCGTGACGCCCTGCAACAAGGACGGCAGTCTGGATCTGGAAGGTTTCCGGTCCGTGTGCAAGGAAATGCTGGATGTGGGTTGCCGTGGCGTGTTCGTCGCGGGCACCACCGGCCGCGGCCCCTGGTTTGGCCTTGGCGACCGGCAAAAGCTCTGCCGCGCCGCCGCCGACCAGATCGGAGGTGCCGTGCCCTTGTTCGCCGGCTGCATGTCCTCCGGGCTGCCCGGCATGCTCGAAAACGCCCGCGCCATGGCCGATTCCGGGGCGCGGATCGCGGTCGCCACCGTGCCTGGATATTTCCATTACAACCAGGCCGAGATCGAGGCGATCTACCTGAAGTTCGCCGACGCGTGTCCCCTGCCGGTGGTCGTCTACGACATCCCCGAGTTCACCAACGTCCAGCTCGCCAACGAGATGGTGCTGCGGCTGGCGAAGCATGGAAACGTCATCGGCTTCAAGGATTCCAGCGCGGACTTCGGACGCTTCAAGGCCCTGCTCGACGCGCTGCGGTCCCATCCTGATTTCTTCCTTATGCAGGGAAAGGAAAACCTGATCGCGGAGTCCCTGCAGTCAGGCGCCTCCGGATTCATCGTCAGCCTGCTGCACCTCGACCCGCTTCCCTTCATCGACCTGTACCGCGCTGTCAACGCGAAGGACTTCACGCTGGCCGAGGCTCTCCAGTCTGAGATCAACAAGGTCATCGCACTGGTACGGGAGACGATAGAGAAGCGTCCGGCCTCGTCCACATTGTTCCACATGCTCAATCATGCCCTTCAAGCACGGGGCGTCTGCGGCAACATCCTGCTGGACACGGATGACGCCGCCCCTCCCTGGGTGATCGAAAACACGATACGGGCGATGGAAGTCTGCCGGGCGGCGAAAGAACTCACGCACTCGGCCGATTCCGCCAAAGCAGGCCAGGCGGGCCTGAAAGGAAGATGAAAATGATCCAGCGGACGATTCCCCTCACCGGCCTCACTATCTCCCCGCTCTGCCTGGGCACGATGACCTTCGGAACGCCGGTCACCGAGGCCGACGCGATCAGGCTCACGCATTGGGCCATCGACCACGGCGTCAATTTTCTGGACACCGCCAACATGTACGAAGGCTATTCGCGGTATCCGGGATCAGCCGGCGGTGTGGCCGAGGAGATCCTGGGCAAGGCCCTCAAGGGCAAGCGGGACAAGGTCGTGCTGGCCAGCAAGGTCGGCATGAAGATCGGCCCGGCCGATGACGACCAGGGGCTGAGCCGGGTCCATGTGCTGCGCGAGATGGACCGCTCGCTAGCCCGCCTTGGCTGCGATTGCCTGGACCTCTACTACATGCACAAACCCGACCCGTCCACGCCGATCGGCGAGTCGGTTCGGGCCTTCAACGACCTGATCGACGCGGGGAAGGCGCGCCACTGGGGGATCTCGAACTTCTCAGCCGTCCAGATCGCGGAGTTGCTGAAGGTCTGCGACGACAACGGCTGGCGTCGGCCGGTGGCGTTGCAGCCCGCCTACAGCCTGCTCAAGCGCGACGTCGAGGCTGAGGTTCTGCCGCTGTGCATGCGCGAACGGATCGCGGTGTTTCCCTACCAAGTCCTGCAGGGCGGCCTGCTCACCGACAAGTACCGGCGCGGCGAGGCGGTGCCGAAGGATTCACGGCAGGCCGAAAAGCCCGAATGGACGATGGCCCTGGACGGCGAGATGTTCGACAAGCTGGAGGGGATAAAGGCTGAGGCGAAGGGGAAGGGCCGCACCTTGCTGCAGCATGCGCTCAAAGGTTTGCTGGACCAACCGGCCGTCCTCTCCCTGCTGGTGGGCGTGAAAAGCGCACCTCAGCTCGAGCGGCTGATCGCGGCGGTCGAGTAGGCTCAGACCTCAACCTTGACGACTATCTTCACCACCCTCGAGGGGCTTCCCGACGCCAGCTTGGGGGCGTGGGCGTCGCTCGGATAAAAGACGCCGACCTCGCCCGCCCGGAGGTTCAGCAAAGTCACCTCACCGGGTGGGACTGTTCCCAGGACGACGTCCTTGGCGGGATCGTAATCTGCGGTCACCGCCATCAGTTCGATGGGGGCCCAGCCGATGGCCTCCTCCCCGGCGACGATGAATTGGATGTCGGCGTACTTCCGGTGTGCCTCGAACAGCGTCTCCCCGCCGGCCCTGGTCTCGTAGTTCTGCACGAGGGCGAAGACCCTGTCACCGTCGATCTCGATCCTTCCCGCCTCCAGCGCACGGCCCCTCGAAT
>Ga0118677_10015299_pt1 | contig 10677 bp, 5 predicted proteins | sample AliMusrvi5mmetaG_FD_86154 | JGI IMG/M metagenome (GOLD analysis project Ga0118677, IMG submission 86154)
CATTTATACTGATATTAATTTTTTCATGTTTTTCCGTTTATGCCCAGAAGACAATACGAAGCTGTTGCTCTGGTCATATTTTTTTTATTGAAAATAAAAATCAATGGGAAAAACAGGTAAAATTTAAAACTGAATTAACAGGAACAGCTATTTTCTATGAAAATGATGGGGTCACCTATGCTTTTGAAGATACAAAGGCCTCAAGAGAACTTATTCATTATAAATTATTAGAACCCGAAGAGAGGTTAAAACATCCCAAACTTGATTCTATTGTTAATTACCATGCCTATAAAATGCACTTTGAAGGTGCCAACCCTCAGGTTAATATTACAGCCAAAGATCCTACCTACGATTATAACAATTATTACATTGGTGATGACAAAAGTAAATGGGCATCAGAAGTTAAGAAATACAAAGAAATAACTTACGAAAATATTTATAACAATATTGATTTACAGGTCTTTGAAAAAGAACATCTGTTGAAATACAACTTTAATGTAAAGCCTCAGGGTAATTTCAAAAATATACTGCTCAAATATGAAGGTCAGGATAATATTAGTATTAACATCCATGGAAATCTGGTTATTAAAACATCAGTAAACGAAGTTACGGAGCTTAAGCCATACTCCTATCAGTTAGTAGGGAATGATACCGTTGAAGTTCCAACAAAATTCAGATTAAAAGATAATGAAGTATCTTTTGAATTGCCGAAGGGTTATAATAAAAACTATCCTTTGGTTATTGACCCTACACTTATCTTTTCTACATTTTCGGGTTCTACTGTTGATAACTGGGGATTTACAGCAACTTATGATTATGATGGATTTGTTTATGCCGCCGGTATAGCTATGGGTATTGGTTATCCGATGACACTTGGCTCTTATCAACAAGTTTTTGGAGGTGCCTATTGTGATGTATCTATTACGAAATATGACACTACAGGCTCATTTCTTATATATTCTACTTTACTGGGTGGCAATGGGCCTGAAATACCTCATAGTATCTTTGTAAATAACAATAATGAATTATTCGTTTTTGGTACTACTGGTTCAACTAATTTCCCTACAACAGCAGGAGCTTATGATAATACTTTTAATGGTGGAACGGCTTATACTATGGATTATGTATTGCAATATACTCAGGGGTCAGATATTTATGTTACACGATTCAATGCCAATGGTACAGCTTTATTAGCTTCTACATATATAGGGGGCAGTGGAAATGATGGTTTAAGCTCGGCAGCACCCTTAAAATTCAATTATGCTGATGAAGCCAGAGGAGAGGTATTCCTTGACAAAAACAATAATTGCTGGATAGTTTCAAGCACCCAATCGACAAATTTTCCTGTTTCTGCAAATGCCTTTCAACCTACATTTGGCGGTGGTCAGCAGGATGGTTTAATTATTAAAATGGACAATAGTTTAAGTACTATGATTTGGAGTTCATATATAGGTGGTAGTGGTAATGATGCCGTTTACAGTATGGCTGTTGACGATAAAGACGGCAATGTTTATGTAGCCGGAGGAACCAGTTCTACTAACTTTCCAACAACAACTGGTTCATATCAACCTGCTTATAATGGTGGAAATTGTGATGGATTCATTACAAAAATAAATAAAAACGGCAGTAATATAATATATTCAACATATTATGGCTCGAATGCTTATGACCAGGTTTATTTACTTCAGAGAGACAAATTAGGATATGTGTATGTTTATGGACAAACAAAAGCTACCGGTAATACCTTTATCCATAATGCCTTATGGAATACGCCTAATGGTGGTATGTTTATTAGCAAATTAGGGCCACAGTTAGATACTCTGGTTTGGTCAACAGCTTTCGGCACAGGGACGGGGATGCCGAATCTATCTCCCACCGCTTTTCTTGTTGACCTTTGCAATAACATCTATCTTTCTGGTTGGGGCGGTGCAGTTAATGGATTTGGAGGCACCAGCGGCCTTCAGATTACGCCAAATGCTTTTCAATCGACAACAGATAATAGCGATTTTTATTTGCTTGTTATAACCGATGATGCTTCTTCTATAGTTTACGCCACATATTTTGGAGGCTCAGTCAGCCATGATCATGTAGATGGTGGAACCAGCAGGTTCGATAAAAAAGGAATTATTTACCAGTCGATGTGCGCCGGATGTGGCGGTCATTCCGATACCCCAACAACACCAGGAGCCTGGTCGCAGACCAATAACAGCAGCAATTGTAATAATGCTGTTTTTAAAATGGATTTCGGACTTCCTGTCATCGTTGCAAATTTTAATGCCCCTCCTATTTTATGCGCCCCGGCAAATGTGAATTTTCATAATACCTCTACAACTACAAGTAGTACTGGTGTTACTTATTTCTGGAATTTTGGTAATGGCAGTACTTCTACTTTAGTCAACCCTTCAACTTCTTATACCCAATCAGGGATATATGATGTATTGCTTATAGTTTCTGATACTGGCTCATGTAACATTTCAGATACTATAACAAAACAAATTGTTATTTTATCCAATTCAATTGGCACCTTGGCTCCCGACACTATTTGCAAAGGTGATTTTACGCAGATAGGCATCCTTCCACTCCCCGACCCCAATACAACATATAACTGGATTCCCGGCACCAATCTTAGCGCAACCAATGTTCCAAACCCTATTGCATCGCCGTTAAATACTACTCAGTATATGTTACTTATTTCAAATGGCGTTTGTACAGATACTTTGCATCAGACTGTTTATGTTGAAAATCTGATTGCAAATGCCGGAAATGACACTATTGTTTGTCAGGGTTCTGTCACTTTACATGCCACTGCAAATCATCCTGTTTTATCTTATCAATGGTCTTCAAATCATAATTTTACTGATACATTAAATATATTTCCATCATCAAATAGTATTAATGTAAGTATTAATGGAAGCACTACCTATTATATTCTGGTAAAAGACTTGCATTGTTCATCAATAGATTCTGTTCATGTAACGGTATCACAAGTTGACATTACGACCAGTTTACCAACGACAATTTGCTTAGGCAACAACACAACCTTAAATGCTTACAATCAGAATCCTCTCAATCCTCTCACTTATTCATGGCAGCCTGCTTCTTCAATAATAAGCGGGAGCAATACATCTTCTCCACTGGTCGGGCCACAGACTAATACGACATATACGGTAACAGCTACTGACCAGTATGGATGTACTAAAACTGCATCTGTTCCTGTCAATGTTACATCGTTATCTTCAAACCAAACTATTCAGAATGCAATATGTAATGGCATTTGTAATGGAACAATTTTTATTTCGCCATCCGGCGGAACTTCTCCATACAATTTTATTTGGAACAACGGACAATCAAATCCAAATATAGACTCCTTATGTGCAGGTAGCTATACAGTTACTGTTACAGACTTCAACAATTGTAAATTAATACACTCCTATGTTATTCAGCAACCACCATTACTGAATGTTATTATTGTTGACACAGTAAATGTACTTTGTAACGGAATTTGCAATGGTTCAATTACTGTTGCAGGTAGTGGAGGTACGCCCCCTTATGGTTACAGTTGGATATCCGGGCAATCTACATCTCAGATTAATGGTTTATGTGCCGGCATCTACACCGTTACAGTAACTGATTCAAACTATTGTACAGCAGTACTTCCTGTTAATATCCACGATACTTCCAGTTTTAATGCCCATGTAAACTTCAACAATGTGACTTGTTTTGATTCATGTAATGGAAGTGCTACTGCATTTGGTGTTGGAGGTCTTATGCCTTATACTTTTCATTGGGTTAATGGTGGAACCACGAGTAGTAAGTATAACTTATGTGCCGGAATTTACAATGTAAGTGTAACAGAAAGCGCCGGTTGCCTGAGAAATGTTTTCATTACCATTACTCAACCTTCTCAATTAATAGCTAATATTTCCAATATTATTAATCCTAACTGTTTTGGCTATTGTGATGGTCAGGCTATGGTATTAATCAGCGGCGGAACGCAGCCATACAATATCCACTGGAGCAATAACAGCACAAACCCTTCAGTAAATAATCTTTGTAATGGGACGTATTTTGTAAGTGTTTCCGACAGCAATTTATGTCCGGCAAAAGATACAGTTGTCATGATTCAGCCAACCATTCTGCAGTTGCAGCTTACTGCTACTAATGTGCCATGCGTTCAGGTATGTAATGGTGTGGCTATTGCCACTCCATCAGGAAGTACACCTCCATATACTTACGCGTGGAGTGATGGCCAATCAACTTTATCAGCCTCAAATCTATGTTCAGGATTATACACACTTACACTTAGTGATGACCATGGGTGTACGCTGACCGATACGATATCTGTTGCTGATTCAACTGTTTTTCCGCCTAATATTCATACTTATGCAGTGAAGGATACCATTTACAGAAGCCAGACATCTGCTCTATTTACAACCCAACTGAGTGGATTTACCTATTCGTGGCATCCGGCAAATACTTTGAATAATCATATTATTTATAATCCTATTGCAACTCCTGTACAAACAACAACCTATTATGTAGATATTACTGATCAATGGGGATGTGTTTACAAAGACTCCGTAATTGTTTACGTTTTAGATGTTATTTGTGATGACACCAATATATACCTTCCCAATGCATTTTCTCCAAATGGAGATAACTCAAATGACATATTATATGTAAGAGGGAAGATTATTGATGAGATTTATCTGACTGTATATAACCGCTGGGGAGAGATGGTTTTTGAAACACGTAATATGTCTGATGGCTGGAATGGTATTTATAAATCTAAGCTTTCAGAACCTGGTGTATATGTATATTATATGGATGTAACCTGTCTTGATAAACAGAAGTATTTTAAAAAGGGCAACATTACACTCTTACGCTAATTGATTGATGAAGAAGAAAGTAAATAAAATATTACTGTTGCTATCCTTTGAGTTAATTCTCATCTCACAATTATTTTCGCAGGATATACATTTCTCGCAGTTTTATAATTCTCCTTTGAATCTGAATCCTGCGAAGGCAGGTTATTTCATGGGTTCTCACAGGTTTACCCTTAATTATAAAAATCAGTGGCAATCTGTTACAACCCCCTACCGTACTTTCTCAGCTGCTTTTGATATGCCTGTTATCCAGAGAAGTCACCAGCAGGATATGTTTGGAGCCGGCATGGTCATCAATACAGACAAGGCAGGCGATGCAGCCTACAGCACAACACAACTCAACTTTGCCTTTTCGTACATCAAAGCATTAAACAGGCTTAACAATCATTATATTTCTATTGCCCTGCAACCTGGTATTTCTCAGAAAAGTTTTAATCAGAGCGCCTTACACTTCGACAATCAATATAATGGAACTGGTCTGGATCCGACTTTACCTCAGGGTGAAACTTTTGCAAAAACCAATTTTATTTTTCTTGATATTTCTGCTGGTGTTTACTGGAACTATCAATTTATGAATAACCTGGGTTTTGATGCAGGGGTTGCTTTGTTTCATATCAATAAGCCCGAACAAACATTTTACAATGACCCCAATTCTATCTTGAACAGGAAGCTATTAATTTTTGCAAATGCTATTTTTCAACCTTCAGATAAATATGAAATGATTCCTGGTTTTTTCTATGCCAAACAAGATAATTTTCAGGAATTTATCATTGGCAGCACTTTCAGGTTTATTAAAAGTCCTAATCCAATAAACTACTCAACTTTTAATTTTGGTTTGTTTTTCAGGGCTAATGATGCCGCTATTTTAGTTGCCGGTTTTGATTATTTACAATATAATTTTGCTGTAAGTTATGATATCAATTATTCTGATTTAAAGCCTGCAAGCAGAAATCTCGGCGGGTTAGAATTGTCTTTTAAATATATTCTTGATGCCAGTAAGAATTATGTCAGGAAAGTACCATGTCCGATTTTTTAATAAAGTATCTTAATAAATAAAACAGAATAGCTTTTAATGAGACGAAAACATATTTTGATAGCTTTAACTTTGTTTTTCTTTAATTCATTTTTATTCGCACAGGTAAATAAAGAGAATCTGAAGTTCGCACATGAAGCCTATGATAATGGGGATTATTATAGTGCATCTTATTATTTTTCCAAAGCTATAGAACAGGAACCTGATAACATAGACTATGCCTATTGGTTAGCTGATGCGTCACGATTGTCGTACGCTTATAAAGATGCAGAGAAATGGTATCTGATAGTAAAAGAAAAGGCTGCAGCAATTGCATATCCTTTGCTTAATCTTCATCTGGGAAGTGTAAGTAAAAGTTTAGGTAAGTATAATGAAGCTCTTAAATTTTATGAGCAGTTTGTCAATGACAATATTTCCACAACAAATCCAGAACTTCCAAAAGCAAAGCAAGAGATAAAGTCCTGCATAAAAGCTCTTGTGATAATGAAGGATTCTTTAAAAGTATCAATTAACCGGATAAGTAATACTATCAACACACCCTACTCAGAATTTAATTCTTTTCCGATAGGTGATAGTGTTCTGTATTTTTCTTCTTTAAGGCCCAACAGTAAAGAATCGCCCAATGCGCTGATACCGGCGTCCTATAATACGATGATATATAAATCAAATCAAAGTTTAAGTGGATGGAGTGAACCCCGTGTAATTGACTCAAAAATTAATACCAATGATGCCCATAACGCCAATATTACATTTAATCCTGAAAGAAATATGATTTTCTTCAGCAGATGTTATGAGAACAAGTCGTCTAAAATGAGTTGCAATTTGTATAAGAGCAAATATGTTAATAATAAATGGACAACACCAGAAAAGCTTCCCGACAAAATTAATATGCCCGGCTATACAGCTACCCAACCTGCTTATGGGAGACATGAAGGGGATCATGATGTTTTATTTTTTGTGTCAGACAGACCAGGAGGGCAAGGTGGATTAGATATTTGGTATTCCGTGATAAAAGATGACGTTTTTAATGAACCTATTAACCTTGGCAGCTTTGTCAATACTTCAGGCGATGAGATATCTCCTTTTTATCATAACCCTTCAAAGACTTTGTATTTTAGTTCCGACTGGATAGAGGGTTTGGGAGGATATGACATTTTCAGGACCAAAGGATTTTATAGTGAGTGGACTAAACCAGAAAATGTAGGTTACCCTATAAATACTAGTTATAACGACATCTATTTTGTTTTAAATGATGAATATCCAGAAGGTTACGTTACTTCAAACCGCCCCGGTTCTTTGCATCTTAAAGGAGAAACATGCTGTAATGATTTATATTATGTGAAATTTAATGAAATTAAAAAAGATTCAACACTAATTATTAAAAAGCCAAAAGATACCATTATAGTATCTATTAAAACAAAAATAGACGAGCTCCTTCCCCTTACATTATATTTTCATAATGACGAGCCGGATCCTGCTACTACTAAAACTACTACTGAAATATCTTATGAAACAACCTTAGGGAGTTATACTAAGCTTAAAGATGTATATGTAAAAGAATATTCTGAAGGATTATCAGGAGAGAACAAATTGAAAGCCCAAAGTGACATTTTAGAATTTTTCGATAACTATGTCCAGAATGGGTTTGAAAAGTTACAAAAATTTGCTGCCTGGTTAAGCCAGGACCTTGAGAAAGGCAATACCGTACAGATAACCATTAGAGGATATTGCAGTCCATTAAACACGAGCCAGTATAATGTAAATCTTTCTAAAAGGCGTATTTCAAGCCTAATAAATTATATTAAAGCTTATAATAACGGAAAGTTGCTCAAATATATGAACGGATCCGCAGAAAACAAAGGTAAGATCGAAATTTATGAAGAACCCCTGGGAGATATGAAAGCCAGTTCTTTTGTGAGTAAAAATCCTAATGATTTAAAAAATTCTGTTTACAGCCGTGTAGCTGCTCTTGAAAGAAAAGTTGAAATAGTGATGTATAATTCAGGGCACGACAGTTCTGATTTTAAATTTCCTCAGGTAACATTCAGAAGCTCTAGCCATGATTTGGGCACTATTAAAAAAGGAGACAAGGCCACCTATATATTTATCTTTAAAAATACAGGTAAATCTCCCCTATTAATTACGTCTGTTGAAACCACATCTTCTGCTATAGTAACTAACTGGGAAGCGAAGGAAATAATACCTGATGGCACTGGTGTTATCAATATACTTTTCGATAGTAATAACTTATCAGGACAGATAAAGGAGAGCATTTATGTTACTGCAAATACTAACCAGGGCAAGATTTTGTTGGAAGTTAAAGCTTTTGTTGAAGAATAACATCTTTATAAAAACCATATCAATTCCTGTTCTCATAAAGTGGCAAAAAGGAATATATCCATTAATGACAAAGAATAATATTATAAAATTATCGTTATTAAAAGAACAAAAATAAAAAAAATGATTATTATGAAAAAGATAGCCCTACTGATTTTCATCACATTTGCTTTGGCAGCATGTAAACAGCTTCAGGAATTAACCAATTTTGCCAAATGTGAATTTAAAATCAAGAGTATCGAGAATATAAATCTGGCAGGAATAAATGTACAGCAAGTAAAAACCCTTAGTGATATTAATGTTGCCGATGCAGCCCGATTAATGGCAGCTGTAGCTCAAAACAGTTTCCCTTTGCAATTCAACTTAAATGTAGATGTAAAGAATCCTAATCCTTCCCAGGCTTCACTTAATAAGCTCGACTGGATACTTATCATTGATGATATAGAACTATTAACGGGAACGACTCAGAACAGAATACAGATTGCTCCCAATGGAGGTATTTCAAATTATCCGTTAGCTTTTAATTTCAATCTGAAAGATGTTTTAAAGCAGAAAACAGGACAAAGCCTTATAAATTTTGGATTAAACCTTGCCGGAGTTGGAAATCAACCTTCAAGAGTAACGCTAAAGGCAAAACCTTATATAAATGTTGGAAATTTCCAGATTCCTTATCCTGGTTATATAACCATCAAGAATGAATTTACTTCAAAATAATGGGCGTTTAAGCAAAATTCCATTTTTATCAGCCACCTGTTAAAAGATGAATGGCTGCTACATCGTCTCCTTCTATTATCAATGTAGTTTCGTAATCTTCTTTCTTAACAAAGCTACCATTTACTTTTACAGTAATTATTTTAAATGTAAAGTTCTTTGCTTTAAGCAATTCAGCGACGTTCATAGTGTCTTTTTCGAAAGTTTCTTCTCTGTTATTTAAAATAATCTTCATTATTTTTACTTGTTAAGTTCGTTTATAATAATCTCAAGAGCCTGATTAGCCTGCATGTTGGCAACAATACCTACGCGGGGTGCTAAAGGAGGACAATCCTGAGAAACTTCAATTTGCTGATCGCCACAAACGAATAATTTATCATAGCGTTCAGTTTTAATAGTATTATTATTTCCCCAGCCAGCCAAGCCTACACCTGAGATAAGATATTTCATAGGAAATTCTGTTAACACAGTTTCTATAATCATCTGTTTCATCTCGGCAAGATCGAAAGCTTCTATAATGATATCGCACTTTTGAAATAATGTTTTTATAGATGCCGGAGATAATTTTATGTCATGAGCATCAACAACTACATCGCGGTTAATGTTATTGATATTATCTCTTAGTGCAAATACTTTTTTCTGACCAATCTGGTTGAAGAAGAAATACTGTCTGTTTAAATTACTCTGGACAATGACGTCGAAATCTGCAATAACAAGATTCCCTACTCCTATCCTTGCAAGGGCAACAGCGCAGTTAGAACCTAAGCCACCGCAACCTGCAATTCCGACACAACTTTTAATCAACTTTTCTTTATACATAGATGATAATATATGTGCAAATTTAAGGATATTTATTGATTTCTGAGAAGTATAATGAAAACTTTAAGGCGTTATTTCTTTCTGAAGAGTTCGCTGAAATTATCAAACTCTTTTCTGTAAAATAAGCCAATGCCCTGAGTGTAGGGAGAATTAATTTTAAGCATATCCACAGCGTTTGATTTATTATAGAATTTCATTCTTAGTTTACCTTCTTCAGTAAGTTTAAGCTCTACATTAACATCCCCCACTATCTGACTGGTATTTTGCTTGTTGCCATTATTTCCGACACTTCCATCAACACTTACCCTGTCGTTAAAAAGCTGCGTAGAAAGGGCTACTTCCACTTCGTCGCTTGACATGGCATTGCCGGCTCTATAGTTAACACCAATATCAAAGTCTTTACTTATCTGAGACAGCCAGTTACTCAGCTGGTTAGAAAGAAGCTCAGTAGAGGTAGCTTCTAACCCGGTACCTATATTAATATTTGAGAACTCATTCAAACTTGCCGGTGGCAGGAATCTGTTTAAAGCTAACAGTGCAAACATTTGTCTGTTTACTTCAGCATCTGTATTAATAATAGTACTCACGAGGTTTTTAGTTTTTTCATCTGCACCGGGTAATTCAATACTAAATGATATTTCAGGGTTAAAGAGATTTCCTTTCATACCCAACATGCAATTGACAGGCATTCTTTTTTTATATTCGGCTGAACTGTCTGCCAGGAAAACAAGGTCATGAAGAGGGGTTCTTAAATTATAGACAGCATCTATATTGGCAGTAGCACTATATGGATCTCCTGTCCAGCTTATCTGACTTCCTTTCTGAATATCGAAACGCTTATTTATAAAATTCTGCAATGTAAATAAGTAATCACCTTTTTCAATAATATAA
>Ga0118677_10009518_pt2 | contig 10675 bp, 7 predicted proteins | sample AliMusrvi5mmetaG_FD_86154 | JGI IMG/M metagenome (GOLD analysis project Ga0118677, IMG submission 86154)
CTTTTTAAGTTACTGTTAAAGATTTTCAACCATCCAAAATTACAGGATATCTGCCTGTGAATGGGTTAAGACCATCGTAAAAAGAGTTAAGGTAAAGTTAAAATTGGCAGGAACATGATTTTATTGCCTAATTTTGAATAATGATAAAACTTGATGAACCGTTTAAATCAAATAATTTCATTTTAGAAGTCATTTTGTTCGTGGAATTCTTTGTGAAACCTTAGTGACTTTGTGACTTTGTTGCAGAAAAAAATAGCCACTAAGACACCAAGACTCAAAGGTTTCACAAAGTCAAAAAAGCCAAAAAGTATCCAAAGTTTTCAGAAACAGTTTAGAAGAATTAATAAAATTGAACAAGCGCATCATCACAGGGTTGATTATTCTCATGGGAATCTCACTGCTCGGTATCGTGGCAGTGCAAGTTTATTGGTTTAACAATTCCGTAAATGTACGGAACGAGCTTTTTGACAGGTCAGTGAATGATGCGATGAACAAGGCTGTCCGTCGCCTCGAAACCGGGCATGATTTGAAAGTCATTCGAAATTTATCTTCCGACACAACCAATTGGGAGAAGCAGATACCCTTTCCGCCACCTCCACCGCCACCTCCTCCTACCGAATATGAAAATATGGATGTGATCGTCAAAAGGGACACCATTCATAATACGATCAGTGTCACTACCTCCAAGAGAGGAAACTCAAAAGCAATGAGTTATGTTGTGATGTCCGGCACCCATACCGGGAAGAACGGCAAAGCTTTTAAAGTTCTCACGGAGAATCATTATGGTAGTCTCAACGACTCCGATTTAAAAATACAATTGTCGATTAATGACAGTGTAATTGGAAAGAAGATTAAACAACTCAAAACCTTATCCAATCAGATTCAGATTGAGTACAAGGGTTGGGAAACGGGCCGCCACATCGACGAACTTCAACTGAAGAAACTGCTCAGGGAGGAGTTGACAGACAGGGCAATCCCCATTGATTTCAAAATGACGGTTCAGGGCAGTGACAGCATACCTGAGAGAAAATTAGCGGTCAGTTCCGGGGAAAGATGGTACAGCGTCAATCTGTTCCCTGACGATATTTTCAGGAAAAAGCTGGAATTGGCCGTCAACTTCCCCGATAGGGATCTTTTTATCGGACGAAAAACCAGCTCGTTACTGGGACTCTCCGTTGCCTTTACCCTCATCATTTTCCTGACTTTTCTGCTGAGTATATACCAGATAATCAAGCAGAAGAAAATATCCGAGATGAAATCTGACTTCATCAACAACATGACGCATGAGTTCAAGACTCCGATAGCCACCATCTCCATTGCGGCAGATTCGATTGCCAACGACAAGGTCATTCATGACGAAGAGCGGGTTCGATTTTTCGCGGGGATGATCAGGAAAGAGAACATCCGGATGAACGAGCAGGTTGAACGGATCCTGCAGATAGCACGTCTCGACAGGAAGGAATTTGAATTCAACTTTCAGGCTACAAATGTCCATTTCCTGATCGAAGAAGCCGTCGATGGAATCTTGTTGCAAGTGGAGAAAAGGGGCGGGAAAATCGGGACAAACCTGGATGCCGCCAATCCTGTTGTGACTACAGATCCGGTACATTTTACCAATCTGGTCTTTAACCTTCTGGACAATGCCAACAAATACTCGCCCGAAGCGCCCGACATCAGGGTTTCAACTGCCAATAGTCCCAAAGGAATCATTCTGACCGTGGAAGACAAGGGCATTGGCATGACGAGGGCGGTGCAGGCCAGGATATTTGATAAATTCTACAGGATTCCTTCAGGTAATATACATAATATCAAAGGATTCGGACTGGGATTAAGTTACATCAAGGCGATCCTGGATGCCAACAGCGCAACGATCAGGGTGCACAGCGAACCCGGGAAAGGCAGCCGGTTCGTGGTATTTATCCCATTTTTAATCGACAGGCGATGAAGACGACCAAATCACTATTCTTCGTAGAGGATGACCTGAGCTTTGGCGCAGTACTTAAATCCTACCTGGAAATCTGTAATTACACCATTACCTGGCTGCAGGATGGCAAACATGCGGTGAGTGCCTTCAGGGAAGGGAATTTTGACCTGTGCCTGCTGGATGTGATGCTTCCCAATGTGGATGGTTTCGCGATCGGCAAGGAGATCAGGTCCATCAATCCGAAAATACCGATGATCTATCTGACTGCCAAATCCCTGAAGGAGGACATCCTTACCGGCTACCGCATCGGAGCCGACGATTACATCGTAAAGCCCTTTGATGCGGATGTTTTGGTCTACAAGATTGCCGTCCTCCTGAGAAGGGCCGAAGGTGAACATGGGAACTTCGACCATCTTTACACCATCGGAAAATATATTTTCGACTCCAGATTACGTGAAATCAAACTGGACGAAAGCAAACAACTTCTGAGTCCCAAAGAATCTGCCTTACTGCAACTCCTGTGTGAAAATAAAAACGAACTGCTTCCCCGGGAAGTTGCGCTCAAAAGAATTTGGGGCGACGACGGTTATTTTACCACGCGCAGCATGGACGTCTTCATTACCAAACTCAGGAAATTCCTGAAAGACGATCCTTCCGTCGAAATCAGGAACATCCACGGTAGTGGTTTTATTATGACGCTGGAAAATTGAAATGTTAAAATCAGGCTTTAACCTTAATTTAATTTTGTTTTATCATATTATAACCTTATATTTGACGAATCATTTTTAGGATATAACCTGATGGACATTTTAAGACAACAATTACTCATTGAACAGGCTGATAGAAAATTAGCTCTGTTTATACCTTTGAATGCAATTACAGTACCCCCAAAAGGCTGGATTCATACCATTCGTCTTGCATTAAGAATGTCATTAAGACAATTGGGCAATCGATTGAAAATATCACCACAAAGCGTAAAAGAGATGGAGGAACGTGAGTCAACAGGTTCTATTACCTTAAAAGGACTAAAAGAAGTTGGTGAGGTTCTTGATATGAAACTTGTTTATGGATTTATACCAAAAAGTCAAAGCCTTGAAGGAATGATCGAAAAAAGGGCGACTGAAATTGCACGAGATATTGTTTTGAGAACTTCAAATACGATGCAATTAGAGGATCAGGAGAATTCAAAGATTAGGATAGAAAAGGCAATCAAAAGTAGATCAGATGAAATCAAAAGAGAAATGCCAAAATACTTATGGGATTAGAAATAGAATATATTGAAGGGCAAACTCCTCTTGATGAAGACGAGAAAGAAGGTCTTTTGATCAAATCAATGACAACGCGCGGAGAATTAGATGAATTTGAACAATTCAATATTGAGAAGGCAATTGAATGGACTTTGGGTAAAAAATGGGAACCTGAATACATATTGACAGAAGATTTTGTCAAAGAACTTCACAAAAAAATGTTTAATCAAGTGTGGTCTTGGGCAGGTGAGTTTAGAAAATCGAACAAAAATATAGGAGTTGACAAATTTCAAATTGGAGTTTCATTGAAGCAATTATTGGAAGATTCTTTGTATTGGTTAAAACATAATACCTATTCAGACGAGGAATTCGCAATACGATTTAAGCACAGAATTGTAAAAATTCATTGTTTTCCCAACGGCAACGGAAGACATTCAAGATTAATGGCGGACATAATTATCAGCCAAATATTTGGCAAGCCAATTTTTACGTGGAATAAGAATAATCTGAATAAAAAAGGAGAGGCAAGATCCAATTATTTAAGTGCAATAAGACATGCAGATACCGGAGATATCTTACCATTAATAATTTTTGCCACTTCATAAATAAATAAAAAAGTCTTGAATCACAGTTTTATAAAGATCGCTACAATTTGTCAAGCTTTATTACAGCTTCATCCACATTCCAACCTTTAACCAATAATTTCTGACTCTTGCCTTTCAACTGTGCAGAAGATGCGCTGACGGTGGCAATTGCCGATTCCCCGGGAGCCAGTGAAAAATAGTTGGCCGACCAGAATGCCGGCAAAACCTCTTCATTGTCACTCATCAGTCGGGGATTGACAAAAAAGGCTAGTTGTTTGGTATTGTTGGTGAATTTTACCGTCCACTTTGTCTCTGCCTTAACAGTTTCTTTCTTCAGGATGGAAGTCGACAGCGACGTGTGCGGCATCTGGTTTAAAGAGGTACAATTGTTGTCACCGGCCAGCCAGTAAACATTGTGCGAAATCACATTCCCTTTCCCATCCTTCAGGTTCAATACCACAAAATTGACTCCCTTGTTGTCAGACAAAGCCTTTGAAAGGGAGAAAGCTTCTTTCACATCCGAAACCGCCAGATGAACACTCGCCGTTTGATGGAACAGCAATTTCGAATCCAGGTTGAAAACATCTGCATTAACCGTCAGGTTTGCGACTTCCCGGTAGGTTCTGTTGATTACGGTTACATTGTTGTCGAGCGCATTCAACTGAACATGAACAGGTTCACAGCTGTTTTGCATGAAATAGTACCCTGAATTCGGCTCGAGGTACCAGTCGTATACCTGCCACATTACGCTCGGGAAGGCTGCATTGAGTTTCCAGAGCATGATGCCACCGATGTCGTTGAGCCTGTGCCCTGCCGCCTCAAAGGTACCCTGATAGCCTGTTGCATTCATCAGCTGCATCTTATCTGAGAACTCTTCCATGGATGCCGGTGCACCATACCTCTTTACCATTGTTTCATAATACTTGTCGTACCTGCCATTTCCGGTGGCTGCATCGTGGTAACCCCACGAATTGTTGAGCGGGAAGGGTAATTTGGTATCCCAGACCAGATTGGGAATTATTTTCACCAGCGTGTTGTAAGGCGGTTGGGATGGTAATCCGGTTTCATCCTTGAAAACCCAGTCTTTGGCATTGTCGGCCAAACGGTAGTATTCCTTCGAATCCTGCCAGGTATAAGGACCACTGCTGTAAACCCCGGATGCCAGCTTATCCGGCCAGGCGGCTTCCAGTCCCTGAGGAAGTTTAGCGAAACCGGATGAACAGGGTATGAATGGCCTCGTACCATCGAGTTTGATCACGCTTTCACGCATTTTCTCGTAGGCATCTTTACGAATATGTCCCTCATTTCCTCCTGTCCATACCAAAAGGCTTGCGTGATTGCGAATTCTATAAATTGTACTGATTACATTTTTCACGAAGATATCGGGTTCAAGAGGCCATTCAGTCGATCCCTTGAATTCGCCATGGGTATCGCCTGTCACCCAAAAATCCGACCAAACCAGCAGACCATAGCGGTCTGCGGCATCGAAAAACATGTCAGGTGGAGTAACACCCCCACCCCAGATTCTGACCAGGTTGATGTTGGAATTTCTGCATAGGTGCAGTTCGGCATCGTACCTCGCCGAATCGCGGTTGAGCATCATATCGGGCACCCAGGCGCCGCCTGTTAGCTGGATGCGCTTTCCATTGACGAAAAATTCGCGGCGCAGGAACTTGTTTGGAACCTCTTCGGCTTTTGAACTAACTGTGCGGATTCCGAAAACGAAGGAAATATCATCAGAGATTTTGCCTTCCGATTCATACTGCAAGTGAATGCGGTACAGATTTGGCGCTCCGTAACCGTTTGGCCACCAAAGATGTGGCTGTTTTATGGCCAACTGAAGGGTGTTCCCGGCATTCAGCGCAACGTCAACCATTGACCCAGCGGCACTCTCCATCTCTTTGGAAAAGGTAACAGGAGTACCTGCAAAATTTTCTGGGAAGATTCCAACCTTCAAAGTTCCTTTTGCATTCTTCTGACCCGAATTTGCCAAGGAGAGGTTCAGCGAGATCTTCGCGACTGAAGTATCTGGCAGATTTGGCAAGTCCGTGATAATTTGCGGGTGAACAATCGTCACATCACCAGTTGTCCTCAAGAAGACAGGCTGCCAGATGCCGATGTTACGGTCACGCACCGGAGGAACCCAGTCCCACCCTACTGAACAAAGCATGGTCACATTTTTACCGATATCCCCGGTAGGGCCACCATTTTCAAAGAAATCATCCATTGCTTTCAATTGTTCCTGGGCAGGTAACCCGGGAAAATCAAGCGGATATATCTTGACAGCCAGGAAATTTTCATCGCCTGCGTTGATTTTCTTGCTTACATCGAAACTGTACTCGGCAAACATTCCTGCCATTTGGGTAGAATCCGCAATGGCCTTTCCATTCAGCCAGACGGCTGCCCGATAGTTGATTCCCTTAAAAATTAGCTGGAAATGGCGTCCTTTATCGGAAGCCGGAACCTTGAAAGTGGTACGGTACCAGTAAGGTTTCTTCCAGGGATTGCCGACATTGGGAAGATGGCTGTATTGTTCGAGGTTGTATTTTTTATTGAATTCATCTGAAGCGTCAGGAATCAGCATATTATTCATCCCGGAATAGGGATCGGGATAAATTCGGTTTGCCACAAGTCCGGTCAAAACCGTTGATGGCACTGTAACAGGAAACCAGTAAACATTGGAGTGATATCCTGCCGTTGAAATCTTCTCCCCGCTTGCCTGGATCAATTCGGACGACTGAAGTTCGAAACTGGTCAGCTTTACCTGTTTGATGGGTTTATCCTGTGCAGAAGAATGGACGGAATAAATAAAAAGTAGGGCAATTAACAAAGAAGGACATTTCATCTTGATCATTTTTAATGGAACATTGGAGTAAAAATAATCAAAAAAGGACATTATTGCATCTTCTCTTTCAGATGTACGTATTTAGATGCCGGCCTTCGGGACCTTTGTGCTGTCCTTTGAGCCCTTTATGGTAAAAAAACTTAAAACTTAACCACGAAGGTCTCGAAGGCAAACACAAAGGACTCAAAATAATGGTTGATTTAGCTTTCCCTTTTCCCATTCAGCAAAAGGCCGACCGCATCATGAAGGGAACCGGCCCTGGTCACGGACCCGGAGTTGACAAAGAAGATTTCATCCGCACTCTCGATGGTATTCAGTCGATGTGCAATGATGATCTTGGTGGTACATTCCGGAAGCTTTTTCAATATTTCATCCAGCAATTGTTCAGTTACGGTGTCGATGTTGGCAGTTGCCTCATCGAGAATCAGCAGCTTGGGTCTACGCAAAACCGCACGGATAAAGGCAATCAACTGTTTTTGACCCAGACTGATACCATCGCCTGAAGATTTGATCTCGGCAGACAATCCACCGTCGAATCTTTCGAGCAGGTCATCCAGTCCTGAGTCTGTAAGAACCTTCGACAATTCTTCATTGGATAGCCCCTGGAGCTTCGTGTTCCCGTAAAGGATATTGTCGCGGATGGTGCCGCTGAACAGGAAAGGCTCCTGCAGGATAAAGCCGATCGAAGAAGCCCGGGTAGCATCATCAAGGGTCCGAATATCTTTGCCCTCAAACAGTATCATTCCTTCCGTCGGATCATACAAACGCGCCATCAGTGAGGCCGTGGTAGTTTTACCGCCACCCGTCGGTCCTACAAAGGCATAGGTCTTGCAATCCTCCAGATCGAAACTTACATTTTTTAGTATCTCATTTCCGGTTTCATAAGAAAAGGAGACATTGCGGAATGACAACTTATGGGGGACTTCTTCCTTACCTTTGGATTCAGAGACCTTCAGGTTGTTCTCAAGTACCAGAATCTGAGATATTCGGTCCCAACCCGCCAGGGCAACCTGGAAGTTGGCCCAGAGTGCTGCAATCTGCCTGAGCGGATTGTAAAACTGGGCGATGTAGGCCAGAAAACTGATGAGCAATCCCACAGAGAAGGATCCAACAGAGATCAGGTAGATACCGAATACCAGCACCACCATCTGTCCGATACTGGATGAAAATCCATAAACGGGCGTGAACACATTGTTTGCAATACCGGCTTTTACGGCATTTTCATAATTTTCATGGTTGACTTCATCAAATCGCTTCCTGAAATAATCCCTTCTGTTGAAAGCTACTATGACCTTGAAATTGTTGAGACTCTCCTGAATTTCGGCACTCAGGCTGCCGGTGCTTTTCATGTTAACCGAATTCCTCTTTTTCACCCAGGGTGAGACGCTCCGGGTAAATATCCACAACACAAACGCAGGAGCCAATGCGGCTAGTCCAAGCTCCAGGTTGATGGAAAGCAGGAATATGCCTGCTCCCAACATGCTGAAAATACTGCTGATAAACTGAACGAGCGATTGTGAAAAAAACTGGTTGATCTTATCCGTGTCATTATTTACCCTGGATATCAGGTCGCCAGCCTTGTTTTGATTGAAAAAATCAATCGGCAGATCCATCAATTTAATGAAAACAGAATTCCTGAGGTTGTATAGCATTCGCTGTCCGACCCGTCCCATCATTTGTGTCTGGGTATATCCGCTTACCATGGCAAGCAGGAAAACACAGAATAATATAATGGAATACCTGATCACTCCATCATATTGTTTTGTTACCACGAACTTGTCCACAGCATGCCCCATCAGGTATGGGCCAACGAGGTTCAGCCCCACATTGATGAAGATGAAAATCATGGCGATGTAGAGATTTTTACGCTCCTCGCCCATGAGTGTCATCAACTGCCTGATCGTAGTTGCTGTACTTATTTTCTCTTCGGACTTCTGCCCCTTGTTCAGGTTGAGATTATACTTCATTAGACAATATCTTAAATGTGATCTGCGAACCCATTGGTTTCATAACTGCTGGTACTTCGCTGGGAATTAAAGATTTGGACATATTCCGGAGATCTGTCCATCAGCGATTGGTGGGTTCCTCTGGCTAGAATCTCTCCTTCCTCAAGGAGAATGATCTGACCATAACCGATGACTGATTCAATTTTTTGGGTAACCGAAAGCAGGGTAATTCCGGGATAATTCCTTTCCACATTGGCAAGAATTTTCTCTTCCGTCTGGCTGTCAACCCTGGCGGTAAAATCGTCGAGCAAAAGAATTTTAGGATCCAGCGCCAGCGCCCTTGCCAGCATGATGCGTTGTTTCTGTCCGCCTGACAGGCTTGTTCCCCGTTCACTTACAATGGTTTCCAATCCCTGCGGCAAAGCATCGATGAATTCTTTCAATTCGGCAGTTTCGATTGCTTTCGCAAACGATTCGGGTGTCACCTTTTCGTTGAAAGCGATGTTCTCCCTGACACTCATGTTGAAAATGATGCTATCCTGGAATACAAATCCAATCTGGTGCTGAAAAGATTCCTTGTTGTAATCGTTGATGCCTACCCCATCAAACAGGATGGTTCCGGAAGTAGGCTGAATCAAGCCGGTAAGCAGATAGAGCAACTGGGTTTTGCCCGCGGCTGTTGGTCCGATGACGGCAGTCCTGGTTCCTGGCTTGAGTTCCATGGAGACATTTTGCAAAACGGGTTTTTCACCATAGAAGACCGAAACATCCTGCAGTTCAATATTTCCAACCAATGGGGTGGTGATTGTCCCGGTATCACGGGTTTCTTCCGCATTCAAAACGTCATGGATCCTGGCGTAGGAAACCGAAGATTGTACCACAAAATTGCTGATAAATCCAATGATGATGATGGGAAAAATCAAAATGACGAGGTAGGAACTGAATGCCGCAAAATCTCCAAGCGACATGCTTCCGTTGATGACATAATGACCTCCGAGCGCCAGAATGGTGAGAGATGCCATGTTCCCAACAAATACGACAATCGGTATCAGTGTGGCAAAGAGTTTTAGTATCGACATCCCCAAATTCCTTGCCTGCGTGTTGGCATCCATGAACTTGTTGTACTCAAGCATCTGAGAATTCAGTACCCGAACCAGGGCGGCTCCCATGATGCTTTCATTGATGACCTTGTTGAGCCAGTCGATCACTTCGCGGCTCTTTTTGAACAAGACCCTTACTTTCCGGAAAACCAGAAAGAATGCGCCACTGATGATCGGGATGATGGACAGAACCATCAATGCCAGCCTCCAGTTGATCGAAATCAACAGTATACTCGCACCAATGATGATGAACAGCGAGGAAGCCAGTGACACAATCGCCATCGATACAAACAGTTTGACTGAGTCAATATCTGAAGTAAGGTTGGTAAGCAACTTGGATGGGTTGGCATCCTGGATAAAGGAATAGCTCTGCCGTGAAATTTTATCTGCGAGCCGTGTGCGCAGGTCGCGTGCCACTTTTTCCGAAGCATAGGTCTGCAAAATACCCTGGAGAAAGGTAAACAGGAAGATGATGAAGGCAGCAACAAGGAATTCCAGGATAATCTTCTGGTACTGAAAGATCCCTTTCGAAAAATCATCGATGCTGTGCGAAATAAGCTTTGGAATGACCAGGTTTGCGGCATTGCTCAGTAGCGCAAAACTTATCAAACTGATCGACAAAGGGCAAACATCTTTGTTAATTGATTTGTCTCAGGTCGATTACATCGACAGCTTCGGTCTGGGGATGCTGGTTTCCATGCAAAAACTGGCCCTGGAGAGCAATGGCGGCATAAAGATAAAGGGGATTCGGGGTTGTGTGAAGAAAATGTTTGAGGTGACCCGCCTCACGGAAATGTTTGAAATCCAGCAATAACAAAAAGGTTTTCGGCAGGAGTGATGGCAATGGAGCGAAAAGGGTATTCCGAAGAATTGGCCGAGATAAAGAAAATGAATCTGAACATGGGCCGCAAGGCGGTGAATGCGGTAAAAATGGCAACGCAGTCTTTGCTGGAGAATAATGTTGAAATTGCTGCCCGGGTTCGCAGTCTGGAGAAAGAAATCGATCTTCTTTACAAGGAGGTCGATGAC
>Ga0118677_10015301_pt1 | contig 10675 bp, 14 predicted proteins | sample AliMusrvi5mmetaG_FD_86154 | JGI IMG/M metagenome (GOLD analysis project Ga0118677, IMG submission 86154)
GTTAGGGGTTTGGTTTGTTCATCCGCTTCTTGTTGCCACCGGCCTATTGCAACTCACTAGTGGCGTTATGATGCCCAATATGTAGTTTACAAAATCCTATTGCCCGGTATAATACCAATATGAATTATTACAGCGTAAGCTGGAAACGCCTTCATTCGCTCACTCACTCGTTGACTGAAAAAATTCTTGCAGAAAATAGAAAACTTGATCTCATCGTTGCGATAGCTCGGGGAGGGCTCACTATTGCACACATCGCCTCAGATTTTCTTTCGCTTTCCGTCGCCTCTTTTACTATTTCTAGTTATAAGGACCTCAAACAACAAGATCTTTCTGAAATTTCCTATCATGTGGGGGGAGATCTTACCAAAAAAAATATCCTTCTTATGGATGATGTTTCAGATACAGGAAGAACTTTTGAACGTGGCATAAAGTATCTTGATGACCTAGGAGCGGAGAGCGTTGTGACAGCCTCTCCATTTATCAAGCCGTGGACAAAACATATGCCTGATTTTTATGTAAAAGAAGTGGATGATTGGATTATTTTTCCGTATGATATGAAAGAAACGGTGGAAGCAATTCAGACAAATTTGCTGAAGGAAGGAAAATCCCAAGAGTACATTGCTGATCAATTAAATCAGATAAAAATTCCGAAAGAATTTATTGCTCAGTATGGATCACAATCTTGAAGAGATAATCATCTCGCACATTCTTCCAGATCTCAACAATGGTCGTCGTAATTTCGACTTGGAACACACAAAAGCGGTTGTGTATTGGATGAAGTATATTTTAGATTCACTTAACAAAGACTGTTCGTATGAAAAAATACTCATAACAGCTGCGTACGCTCATGATTGGGGATACGTGGGTTTGTTCGAAGGAATTGAAAGCGACAATCCTAAAGAAATTGCAAAACGAAAACCGCTCCACATGAAAAAAGGAGCAGAAAAAATTAAAAACTATCTTTTACAAGAATGTACAAGATTTTTTACACCAAAGGAAATAGAAAGAGTAGCACACCTGGTGAGTGTACATGACTACGTTGAAGATCTCAAAAATGAGGATGAAGTAACACTTATGGAAGCTGATACGCTTGGCATGCTCGATGTAAAAAGATCACCCCCCACTTTTTCAAAAGAAGATAATACATTCTTTGTAAATACACAGATCTTCACCCGAAGAATTCCTCGCTTTATTCATGAAAACGCAAAGAAGAAGGCACTTTTACTCGCACAGCAAAGGTTAGAATATTATTCCTGATAATGTTCGCCCGCTTTTTTATACTCATTAAACTGAGAAAAGTGGAAATCACCACCCGTCTGAAGAGCTTGTATGACTGCCCCCAATCCTGCATGGAACACATCTTGTTTTCTTTCTGGATCCTGAATATCAAAAACCGCAGAAACAAATGATTTATATCCATAGAATAGAGCCATATGTTTTCTTATTTCTCCATCCCTAGTTTTTTGTATATAAACATCAACCAGCTCATCTGCCATTTTTAAGTATTTTTCTTGCTCTAGGCTTCCGGAATGGCCATATATCGCCGCAATATCAAATAAAGAAAAAACAACATCAAGAGCTGGATCAGAAAACAAAATGGCAGGATCAATAAAATGAACTGGTTTTATCTCATCATTCTTTGGCACGAAGATATTTGCCGCCCACGCATCTCCATGCACCACACTTAGTCGTTGTGTGTACTGAGATTCTTGCTCCCCCAAGCGAATCATTACCCTTCTCAACGCATTATACCCCTGCCTCGTGGGGATTGAATTCTCATCTCTGAGAGCTATAGCCGCAATGCCGTCTAGTCGCTGAGAGTCGGTTACGATATTGTTCATAGCCTCCTCTCTTAATCGAACTACATCTTTTTTCTGTATATCCCTTTTATCGACATGACTAAATACGTCTCCACAAGGTGATATGTGTAACTCGGCAAGGGAGGAGATAATATGTGAATATAATGCATGAAGGTGATCATCTGATACAGTTTGTGCGCCATCTTTGGTTGACTCAGTTTGTATTGTGTGGAGGCCAACTGTTTTTAAGACGTCAAGAAGAGGTCTTGAGGTTATTGGCACTGCATCCATAATGGTATGTGTGGGGCTTTCCCCATATACTCCGTGAATTACCGGGCTATGAGGAAGATGTAGCCCAACTCGTTGAGCTTTATATATATCCGGTGGTCCCTGAAGGACAAAATATTCCCCATCCTCTGTATGCGCTCTACATCCTCTTGAGGCATACCCACTCTTCTCATACCCCACAAATGTTATTTCAGGAATGCTCCTAACGGCAAATTGATATGCTGCTGGTTCCTTTGATATTTCTGTCATTTTTTATTTATAAACTCCGTAACAAGCTTAATAACGACATCCTGGCAATCTCGATTATTTTCAAAATCTCCCCCCTCTATCTCGGAAATGGATAATGTATCTTTCTTCTTCCTCCCTCGCATAAATTCATTAAGCCCCGCTTGAATGTGACGCAGATATTGGGCATTATAATATTTAAGCTCATAATCTCTTCCTCTATTATGGATTCTCTCAAGTAATATTTTTACACTGCAATCAAGGTAGATGATGGTTGTTTTTGTCATAAGATCTTTTGTGAGCCTATTATACAGATCAACATAAAGCTCCCATTCGCTATCAGTGATTGTTTTTTTTAAATTATGACTTCGTGTATACACCCAACTCATGATCAAACCACTGTCAATCAGGAGATTTTTTCCTTTTTTATTGCGCTTTTTATTCACAAGTTGCACGCGTTCTTTTGTGAGCCATAGTTCATTTGCTAACGCCCATCTTTTGGTATCTTTAAGATATTTATCTCTAAATGGATCTTTTGTTTGAAATAAATCGTCGGCCAACAAAACGTCCAGGTGGAGTTTTTTGCGAAGAAGATGAACAAGAGTTGATTTTCCAGAGCCAATATTTCCTATTACTGTTATGTATTTCATATAATTCCTCGTCGTGTTAGCCCACCCATTATACTGGTAACGTCTCCATATATGAATGGAGTGTTCCTGTCCAATTTTGCTAAACGTGCGCTGTTTCTTGGGACTTCGGGAATCACTCCAATTACTCTTCCCCCTCCTAGTTCACAAACAGCTTGAATATTTCTGAGTGAATCGTCGATAAATATAACTCTTTTTCCTTTATTCAGATTGGGAAACACCTCTTGATCAAAAACTCTTAACTTATAATCACTCGCCTCAATATCACTATCTCTACACACAACCGGAGCGTGTGCATAGCCATCCGTGAACAATCTCACCGCTGTTATATGAGCAAGTGCTTGAGCTCGCGCAGTCACATATGCTGCCGTATGGCTACCTCGTTTTGCTAGCGCATTCTGTAGTTGTAAGCCAACCTCATTCACTGCCATAGTTGCATGAACATCAATATTTTTGGCTGTAAACATTCCAAACCAAGTATTAAAATCCTTAAATCCATATGACTGCGCAACTTCTTGAAGTCTACCAATGCCATCTAGCCAGTAGTTGTTTTCTTGTAATTCTTTCAATCCAACCGGAGGGAAAAGTGGGTTTTCTGCAACAAGCCTTCTATTCATTGCCTCAACTAATGAGTGAAATGAATGATGTGTTACATCATCAACATCAAATATAATAGGAGGATAGGGATTGGATTCCCGAAGTAACCTTCCCATCTCCTTAAGTGCAAGAGCGGGGCTTTCATGAAGCATAATCTCTGGAACTCTCTCGATCGCGGCAACCGCTTCTCGTTCTCTATGACGAATTGTTGGATTAAGTCTACTGCGCATAAAAAAACCCGCGCTTTCGGCGGGTACAATTCTGAACAATTTTTTTAATTTTACCTACTCCTATTTCCATGTTCAATTGTACACTAAAATAAATAAAAAACAAGTGCATAGGCCGTTGAAACAGGCTTAAAACAATTAATAGCTACACATTGACAACATACTATTTTCTGTTAGTATTGAATATGGAAGGGCCTCTCCATAAAAAGTTTATTGAAGGACTTACATTTGATGATATTCTTCTTCGGCCCGGATATAGCGATTTCAAGCGCCAGGAAATTTCCCTAGGAACAAAACTCACAAAAAAAATCAATCTTTCTATTCCCTTTGTTTCCTCTCCCATGGACACAGTCACCGAAAGCTCCCTGGCGATATCTCTTGCAGCGCTTGGGGGCATCGGTTTTATCCATCGCAATTTAACTCCTCAAAATCAGGCAACTGAGGTGGAGAAAGTTATCAATAAATAACAAACTATGATTCTTATTGTTGACTTTGGATCTCAAACCTCACATCTTATTGGGCGACGTCTGAGTGATATGGGGATAGTAATTCATATTTGTACACCAGAAAACGCTCAAAAATCAATTGCACTTCTACAACCTAACGGGGTAATTTTATCCGGCGGCCCCTCCTCAGTTTGCGAGAAAGGGGCTCCTTCTCTTCCTAAAGCATTCTTTTCACTCTCTGTTTTGCTCCTGGGTATTTGCTATGGTTGGCAGTTGATGGCCCATCTGCTAGGAGGCGTGGTACGCCCAAGCAGGAAAGAGTATGGCCCCGCGCGCCTTACTACCCAAGGGGCTTCGCCTCTTTTTACAGGGATAAACTCCTCATCAACGGTGTGGATGAGCCATGGGGATAGTGTGGTAAAGGCGCCGCCTGACTTTGTTGTTCTTGCAAGTACAGAGCAAGTTCAGTTTGGGGCTGTTGTAAACCTTAAAAAGAAAAAGCAATTGGGAAGCAATACATTATCAGCTTTGAACGGCAACTAAAAAAATATACACGCGCCACCTTTCTCATGCAGGGCACCACCTATGCGGACTTCATCCATTCACAGGGAATAAAACATTCAGCACACATAAAAAGTTATCATAATGTGGGGGGGCCTTCCAAAAGAAGTGGTGTTTCAGGAACCATTTCCCGGGCCAGGGCACGCAGTAAGAATCTTAGGTGAGGTTACAAAAGAACGACTCGCAAAACAAAAAATAGCAGATTCGATTCTTCTTGAAGAAATGAAGAAGGCGGGATGGTATGAAAAAAGTATTTCAATGTTGGACAATACTTACCGGTACAAATAGTACCGCTGTAAAGGGGGATGGACGCTTCTATGGGGAAGTTGTGGCGCTTCGTCTTGTACATACGGTCGATCGGATGTCAGTTGACTGGGTCTATCCTCCCCACACCCTCCTACAAAAGATATCTTCTCGAATAGTAAATGAAGTTCCGGGAGTTTCACGAGTGGTCCTTGATATTACTACAAAACCTCCCGCAACTATGGAGTGGGAGTAATCATTTAAATCAGCTTAATTTGAGTTAAAATAGTCTGTAATGATATATATTCTATTTGCCGTTTCCCGTGTACTTCTTCTTATTACCTCGTTTATCGCCCAGAAAACCGTTCCTTATTTGGGATTTTTTCCTCTTAAAGAATTCCTCCCTGCATTTGGGCTTCCCTCTTTCATCTCAGCGTTTGCAAACTTCGACGGACTTCATTATGTTCAGATTGCTCAAAAAAGCTACGCTCAATATGAACAAGCTTTTTTTCCCCTCTACCCCCTCTTTATTCATGGTGTAACGTTTTTTACTCACAACGAGCTGGTTTCGGGACTCCTTATTTCAAATTGCTCTTTTTTTCTTGCACTTGTGATTTTTCAGAAAATTCTTATTCTTTCGATTAAAGATAAAAAACAAGTTGTCTGGTTTACTATTTTTTTATTCTCCTTCACCACCTCGTTTTTTTTCGCGGCAGTGTATACGGAGGGATTCTTTTTTCTTCTCTTTTCACTCTCTCTTTATTTTTTTCTTCACAAAAAATATGCCTGGGTTGTGGTGTTTTCACTACTCACTTCCCTCACCCGTCTTATCGGCATCTTTCTTATTATTCCCTTTTTCTTTCAACTCCTTGCGGAACATAAAGGAATGATAAAAAGTTTTAAGCCCCTCCCCCTCCTCTCTCCCCTTTTTGGTCTTTTCATCTATATGGGGTATCTTTGGATGACAACGGGAGATCCTCTTATTTTCTTTAATGCCCAACCGAAGTTTGGAGCAAATAGATCAACTCATTTAATATTTCTTCCCCAAGTGCTCTATCGCTATTTCAAAATACTCACCACCGCTGCTCATGATTCTCGCTGGGCAATTGCGGGTGTTGAACTTATTATTTTTAGCGTGGTTTTTTGTGTGTTGATTGCTGATCTTATTATTTTATTGAAAGAAAAAAAACCATCATTCTTTTTAATGGGAATAAATTTATTTTCTTTTGTTAACCTTATTCTTCCAACTCTTACCGGCACGTTTTCCTCTGTCCCCCGCTATGCTCTTTTTTCCTTTTCTTTTTTCTTATTGTTGGCAAAAATAAAGTCAACAAAAATAAAAATTATTCTCGCATTGCTTCTTGCGATTTCACAAGTGGTGCTCCTCTCCCTCTTTATTCAGGGATATTTTGTGGGATAACGCGGTATAATAGAAAAGATGTATTTGGGCCGGTGGCTCAATGGTAGAGCACCTCCATGGCATGGAGGGGGTTGAGAGTTCAAATCTCTTCCGGTCCACACTTATTTCCTAATCTCAAACCCTTCAAGAACTTGCTTTGGGTGTTGGAAGTATATCTCTACGTCGTCAACGCGGCTTACTGGGGGGCCATCTTTCACCTTTTCCACCATCTCTTCCACCTTTACATCTTCTCCTTGAAAAACAGCTTCCACTCCGCCTGAGGCTCCAAACTTTTCCGGATGCTCAAATACATTGCGCACCCACCCACTCACCCCCACTATTTTTGCCTGAATTTTTGTCCAGGCGCGAAACCCCACTCCAATTACATCACCTTTTATATAGACATGTGTCTGTTTCATATCCTTTTATAATACCACTTCTCTTATTTTAACGAAGGGTCAAGCTGTTGGGCTTTTGAGAGATTTTCTTGGGACCGAGTGTTATCTCCATTTTCTCGATAAAGGAGGAAGAGATTATAATATACCTCAGGTGAGTTTATATGCGTAAGGGAAAACTGTTCCAGAGTTTGAATTTTTTGTGCGTTTTCTCCCTCCACCTGCTTCCATTGAGATAAAAGAGTGTCCTTACCTTCTGTTTTAAGCGTCAACATCTCCCAATTAAATAGGGGTGTCCCCCAGATGTGTTTTAGATAAGAAAGGGTTGCACCATTATCCCCCTCCATAACGCCATACATAAGGTTGTTATATTGCTGGGAGCAATATATATTCAGCGCCACAACAACAATAAAGAAAATGCACAGACAATAAAAAAAGGTGTTTTTTGTGCGTAATTTTTGATAAAAAACACGGTGAGCAGACATAATACTTTAGTATACCTTTTGTCTATGCAAAAAGAAGTGTATAATTTTCCTATGGATCTTTCCGTGCTTCAAACTCTTTCAGATCGTCTTATTACCCTTGGCATAGCCACTCTTGCGGCAGCTCTCGCTGGTGTCGCTACTTTATTGTTTTTTTATGCCGCCGTTCTTTATTCTCGATTGAAAAAACGGGAACAAATGTCCCTCGAAATGGTAACGCTTGAGGTGCGCGTTTCAAAAGATAATGAAATTAAAATTGATGCAGCTGAGCAGCTCTTTGCCTCCTTCAGCTCGCTCAAAAAAGGTGGGTTCTTTTCGTTTCTAGACGTTGATGATCTTGTTTGTTTTGAAATAGTAGGAACACCGTCTGAAATTCGCTTTTATATCTCCGCTCCTTCCAAAATATGTGATCTCGTGGAAAAAACCGTCTACGGGTATTATCCAAATGCAGATATCCGTAAGGTGGAGGAACCTAATATCTTTTCTGAAGAGGGAAAGGTAGTGAGCGGCGCATTTGTGCAAAAAGACGTCCCCTACATGCCCCTTAAAACGTATAAAGATATCCCAAACGACCCTCTTTCCGGTATCACTTCGGCTCTTTCCAAAATTGGTGAGGGAGAAGGAGCTATTATTCAGTTTCTTATCCGCCCCGCCGAAGGAAAGTGGAAAAAAACGGGAAAATCGTTTGTAGCATCCACTAAAAAAAACGAGGCAAACCCAGAAAAGGCCACCTTTAAGAGTGATCCAAAAGTATTAGAAAAAATAGAGGATAAATGCTCGCGATCCGGTTTTGAAACCGCCATTCGCTACGTGGTGTGTGCAAAAACAAAAGATGTTGCAGGTGTGCATGCGCGCAATATTAAAAGCGCCCTGGCCCAGTGTAACTCTGATCAAAACTCCCTCAAGGGTGCGCGGGTTTTGTTTCAGGGTGGGTTTATGATTAATTTTATTTATAAATTTTTCCCGGTATTTGAACTACCCCGCTATAAATCTGTTTCAATTCTTTCGCCTGACGAAATAGCCTCCTTTTTTCACTTCCCCAATAAAACAATTGAAACACCCCATATTCAATGGCTCAAGGCAAAAACAGCGCCCGTTTCATCCGAAGTTCCGGTTTCAGGGGGCACATTTATGGGTTTTGGGTATTATCGTGGCGTTAAACGCGCTGTATGTGTTTCTCCAAAAGACAGAGCCCGACACACCTACATTATTGGGAAAACGGGTGTGGGAAAGTCAATTCTTCTCCAGGACATGGCAGTGCAGGATATTAAAGCGGGGCACGGAGTATGTGTTATGGATCCCCACGGAGATTTAATTGACGATATTGTGCGACGCATTCCTCCTGAGCGGGCGGAGGACGTTATCTATTTTGATCCCTCAGATGGAGAGCGACCTATGGGACTCAATCTCCTTGAAGCAAAAAACGAGGAACAAAAACATTTTATCACCTCGGCAATTATTAATTTGATGTATAAGCTTTACGATCCTCAACGCACGGGAATTATTGGGCCGCGATTTGAACACGCCGTGCGCAACGCCATGTTAACTATTATGTGTGAGCCGGGAGCAACATTTGTGGAAATTGTGCGCGTCCTCACCGATCAAAAATATGTTCAGGAGCTTCTTCCAAAGGTGAGCGATCCTATTGTGCGACGCTACTGGACGGACCAAATTGCCCAAACCTCCGACTTTCATAAATCTGAGGTGCTTGATTACATTGTTTCCAAGTTTGGTCGCTTTATCACTAATAAGACAATGCGCAATATTATTGGCCAATCAAAATCAGCCTTTGATTTTCGGGAGATTATGGATACGGGAAAAATTCTTCTCATTAATCTCTCCAAGGGAAAAATGGGGGAAGAAAACTCTAGCTTCTTGGGGTTGGTTCTCATTCCTCGCATCCTTATTGCGGCTATGAGCCGCCAGGAGATCCCCGAGGCAGACCGGCGTGATTTTTTTCTCTACGTTGATGAGTTCCAAAACTTTGCAACTCCTGATTTTGCCACCATTCTCTCAGAGGCGCGAAAATATCACCTCAGTCTCACTGTTGCAAACCAATTTATTGGGCAGATGGATGAAGAGGTGAAAAATGCCGTTTTTGGAAACGTGGGAACGCTCATCTCCTTCCGCGTGGGAGTAACCGATGCATCCTACATTCAGCGAGAGTTTCAGCCCACCTTTGGTGAGTCTGACTTAATTAATGTGGAGCGCTTTCATGCCTATATGAAGACAATTGTGGATAATGAGCCGGTTCCTCCCTTCTCTATTGATATGACAAAAGACTTCACCGAATACAAAAAGGGTGCAAATGAAAAGCTCGCACAAGCGATTATTCAACTATCGCGATTAAAGTATGGAAAACCAAGAGAACTTGTTGAGGCGGAAATAAATCAACGTTCTCATTTATAATACATCCGACATATGAAACAGGTACAAGCAACGCTTCTCTCAAAAAAAATAGTGGCACCAGATGTTGTTCATCTCTATTTTTATGTGGGAGGAGATGGGCTTTTTTTTGAGCCGGGGCAATATGCTATTGTTACCATTCCCTCTTCTCCCGCCCCCCTTAAACGCCTCTATTCGTTTGCAGGGAGTAATAAGGATAAAAGTGTGTTTGAGCTTTTGGTTAAAATTATTCCTGGCGGCATCTCTTCAACTTTTCTTGCATCCCTCTCTGTAGGAAGTTCTATTACTGTTACTGGCCCAGCTGGGCTTTTTACTCAAAAAAAAACCGAGAAACGAAAGGTTTATATGGTGACGGGTACGGGGTTTGCTCCTTTGCGTAGTTTTTTACAGTCTACGCAGGTCAGTGCGCTCAATAGTCTCCTTTATTGGGGGGTAAAAGACCTTTCGGAAACGTATCTCTTTGATGAGCTGTTGGCGCTTAAAAAAGCCTCTCCGGGGTTTTCGTTTTACTACTGCCTTTCTCGGCAGCCCTCCCTTGATACAATTCCCGCAGATTTACTGCATTATTTCCGCTCAGGGCATATAGATGCTGTTTGGGCCACTTTGGAACCGTTAATTGGGTCTTCAGGTGAATACTATTTGTGTGGCTCGCGCACCGTTGTTGAGAGCTTGCGCACCACCCTTCTCGCACGAGGAGTGGCCAAGGAGAACCTCCTCTTTGAAAAATACTAGGGATGATTACCCATAGTTTTTGCTCATGCACCATTTCTTGTTGCATTCCCTGAGCGTGTGTGTTATATTATAGGATTATGGAATTTACCGCAATACGAACTCTCATTACAGAGTTTACTCAACATCTTTCCTCACAAGGAAAATCTTCATTTACGCTCGTTGCTTATAAAAAAGACCTTGAACAGTTTGTGGGTTTCCTCTCAAGTGTGGAAAAAAGCGACGTACGGG
>Ga0118677_10015308_pt1 | contig 10671 bp, 10 predicted proteins | sample AliMusrvi5mmetaG_FD_86154 | JGI IMG/M metagenome (GOLD analysis project Ga0118677, IMG submission 86154)
AACTGGTACGGGATGTTCCTTCACGAAGCACAATACCTGGAGCCCGTGATGCGGGATATGGAGAAATTCCTTGAAAGCAGTCAGGCGAACGTTACCGGCAAAGTGATCATCAAATTGTTGCCTTATACCTTCCAGCTGGTTGGCATTGAATCGGAGCACGATCTGATGAACAGCAATTTCGGACAGTATGGCGAAATGAACAAGGGCTGGAGCGCCGATGACGCCAAAGGCTATACCAAAATTCTTAGTAACCAGTTGAAGATTTTTTATTCGGTCAACAAGTAGAATAAAAAAATTGGATTTGGTCCCTGATTAGTATGTTCGGATCTTAAGAGTGGGAGAAGGGGCGAGGGGGCGAATACAACTCCCAAGACCCAGCGCGAAGCCGAAGGGTTCGATTTTGAAAACATCAGCAACAAAAGGCTAACAGCTAATAGCTAATAGCCAAAAGCAATATTATAACAAGTTATGTCAAAAAAAATCAACATCGGGATTGTCGGAGGCGCAGGATACACAGCCGGTGAGCTGATTCGCATCCTGCTGAACCATCCGAATGCCGTTATTAAATATGTCCAGAGCGGCAGTAACAACGGCCAGCAAGTTGCTTCCGTACACCGCGACCTCCTTGGCGATACGGAACTGGTATTCTCGGACATTGATCCACAACAGGTGGATCTGCTTTTCCTTTGTTCGGGTCATGGGAAATCCGTTGAATACCTCGCGAAAAACATCGTGCCGGAAACCGTGAAAGTGATCGACCTGAGCCACGACTTCCGTTTGAAGAGAGACGGGAACCCCTTTGTCTACGGATTGCCTGAATTGAACAGGAAAGCCATCCAGTCGTCCGACAGGGTCGCCAATCCAGGGTGTTTTGCTACCGGAATTCAACTGGCCATCCTTCCTCTGGCAGCGGCTGGACTGTTAAAGGATGATGTCCACATCCATGCGATTACAGGATCTACGGGGGCTGGACAGGAGCCAACCAAAACTTCCCATTTTAGCTGGCGGGACAACAATCTATCCGTGTACAAGGCCTTTGAGCATCAGCATCTTGGAGAAATTGGCGAAAGTCTGAAACAAGCTCAGCCAAATTTCAGTCATGCAGTCCATTTCATCCCCGTTCGGGGAAATCATACCCGCGGCATTTTCGCTACCAGCTACACCCGTTTTGATGGGACTCTTGCAGATGCCTGCCAATTGTATTTCGACTATTACCGTACACATCCTTTCGTCCATCTGACGGACGAAAATCCGGACATGAAGCAGGTGGTCAATACGAACAAGTGCCTGCTTTACCTCGAAAAACACGGCGATCAGTTGATGATCATCTCCTGCATTGACAACCTGATCAAAGGCGCCTCCGGACAGGCGGTTCAGAACATGAACCTGATGTTCGATATAGACGAGAAGGCCGGACTCAATTTGAAAGCCGTAGCATTTTAACAACGAAATGAATAATTTTCGATTTTCGATTTTGGATTTTCGATTGCGCCACGATAATAAATTGCAAAAGAATATTGATTTGAAATATCTTCAGGGAACAAATGTTAATCTCCCGTTCTTTATTCCAAAATCGAAAATCCAAAATCGAAAATATTACTCACTTATAAATTCTAGCTATAGTGAACTTATTTGACGTTTACCCCCTCTACAATCTGGCACCCGTTTCGGCGAAAGGATGCACCATTACGGATGAAAAGGGAATTGAATATTTGGATCTCTACGGTGGTCATGCAGTGATCTCGGTAGGTCATTCCCATCCCCATTATGTGCAGCGGATCAGCGACCAACTTAAAAGAATTGGGTTTTACTCCAATTCCGTCCAGAATCCGATGCAGTCGGAGTTGGCGCAAAAGCTGGGAGAGCTTTCCGGGTACGGTGATTACTCTCTGTTTCTCTGCAATTCGGGCGCAGAAGCCAATGAAAATGCTTTGAAGCTTGCCTCATTCCTGACAGGAAAGAAGCGGATCGTTGCGTTCGAGAAATCGTTTCACGGGCGTACCTCTGCTGCGGTATCAGTGACAGATAATCCCAAAATCATTGCACCCATCAACGATGTGCACGACAGGGTCATCCTTCCTTTAAACGATACGGAGGCATTGAAGACAGCCCTGTCCTCTGGGGAAGTGGCTGCTGTACTGATTGAAGGAATTCAGGGAATTGGCGGGTGCAGGGTGCCGGATCCGGCCTTTCTCCGTGCCGCAAGTGCCTTGTGCAAGGAGCATGGTGCCCTGTTTATCCTCGACGAGATACAATCCGGGTACGGCCGGAGCGGAAAATTCTTTGCCCATCAGTATGCCGGTATCCGGCCGGATGTGATCACAGTGGCCAAAGGAATGGGGAATGGCTTCCCGGTAGGGGGTGTTTTGATTTCGCCTGAATACAAGCCCTGGCATGGGATGCTGGGAACTACGTTTGGAGGAAATTACCTTGCATGTGCAGCGAGTCTTGCAGTGCTCGAAATCATGGAAAAGGAAGATCTGGTAGCAAATGCAGCCAAAATCGGTGGTTTCCTGATTGATGAACTGACCAAATTACCGCAAATCAAGGAAGTTAGGGGCAAGGGACTGATGATTGGGCTTGAGTTTGATCAGCCGATCGCTGAACTCCGCAAAAAAATGCTGTTCGAGGAGAAAATATTCACGGGTGTGACAGGAACTAATGTCATCAGGATCCTGCCGCCTTTGACTTTATCCCTTTCGGATGCTTCCCATTTTCTTGAAGCCTTCTCTCGTCTGTCAAAAAATATGTAATTTGCGCAATTAATCCAAACTATTCGGTTTATGGAAATCAAACAAATCAATATAGGCATCATTGGAGGCGGAAATCTCGGCAGATCAGTAGCCGAAGGCTTTCTGAAAGCCGGAATTAGGGCATCCAGAATCGTCGTTTCACGGCGCAGGGTGCACCTGTTGGATGACCTCCATGCAAAAGGTGTGAGAATCGAGAAAGATAATTCGAAAGCTGTAATCGGTCAGGATGTGATCATCCTGGCTGTAAAACCATACCAGGCTGTGGATCTGCTCAATGAACTGAACCCTCATCTTAAACCCGGACAAATTCTGCTTTCACTGATGACGGGACTTTCCATCGCTGAATTAGCGGCTCTCGTTCCGGAAGGTGTTTTGATTTTCAGGGTTATGCCAAACACCGCAGTGGCCCTGCAGGAATCGATGACACTGATTGCCGCTCCCGACTGTGATCCGGCCATCCAGAAACTGGTTGGAGACCTTTTTGAAACCCTCGGCAAGGTGATTTTCATCAACGAAGAACTGATGGCAGCGGCTACGGTTTTGGGAGCCTGTGGCATTGCATTCGCCCTGCGCTTCATACGCGCCGCCATACAGGGTGGTGTAGAGATTGGTTTCGGGGCCGATGTAGCCCAGCAAATCGTGGCGCAAACCGTGAAAGGCGCTACAGAGTTGATTTTGCAGACGGGAAGGCATCCCGAGCAGGAGATAGACAAGGTGACCACACCGAAAGGAATCACCATATCGGGATTGAACGAAATGGAACACCAGGGATTTTCTTCTGCACTGATTCGCGGACTTCTGGTTTCCTACAACAAACTCAACAGCGGAAAATAATTGACAATTGACAGTTGACAATTGACAATGATGAGGCAAGTAAAGGAATAAATGGCTACATGCAAGGCAAGACTATAGAAGAAACAAATATTTTCAATATACAATTAACCAATAACTATAATTGTCAATTATCAATTGTCAATTGTCAATTTGAAATCTATGGAACGACAAATCATTGAGATCGCTGACCGTCTCAGAGGTATGCGTGAATCCCTGGAGATTACTCCTGAAAAAGCAGCCCAAACCTGCGATGTTCCTGTCGCAGATTATTTGAAATACGAAAGCGGGGAAGCCGATATCCCAGTCAGCATACTGCACAGGATGGCGAGGCATTTTGGTTTTGATATTACAACACTGCTGACGGGGGAGGAGCCGCATGTCCATACCTATTCACTTACCAGGAAAGGCAAGGGTGTGACAGTCCAAAGACGCCGTACCTATAATTACGAGTCATTGGCAGCCAACTTTATGAACAGAAAGGCTGATCCCTATTTTGTCATCGTGGAACCCAAGGAAGATCCCGAAATAACCCTGAATGCACATCCCGGACAGGAATTTAATTATGCACTTGAGGGGCAGTTGAAGATTGTTGTCGGCAACAATGAACTGATCCTCAATCCAGGTGACTCTGTTTACTTTGATTCTTCCATTCCCCACGGCATGCAGGCGATGAACGGCAGGGTGGCAAGGTTTCTGGCAGTGGTGCTTTGAAGGCTATTTCGGATATTCGCTGTACAGGAACGGATTGCTTCGTTGTTCCTCCTCGCAATGACGGAGTTTCATATGAAAAATAGATGTTGAATAGGGCACTGTCATTGCGAGCGAAGCGAAGCAATCTGATGTCGTAAGTAAAATGTAACAATGGGGATCTCTCCAATATACAAAAAAATAGTCGTCAAGGTAGGCAGCAATGTGCTGACCCGGGAAGATGGAATGCTTAACATTTCCAGGATGGCGCATATCGTAGAGCAAATCGCTCAACTGAAAAAGGACGGTGTGCAGGTGATCCTTGTGACTTCTGGAGCCGTTGCCGCAGGTCGGGCTGAAGTTGATCCTTTGAAAAAATTGGATCCGGTCTCAAGCCGACAGCTTTGGTCCGCAGTTGGTCAGGTGAAACTGATCAACAGGTATTCTGACCTGTTTCTGGAGCACGGACTTACCTGCGCCCAGGTACTGACCACCAAGGAAAATTTTGGTGATAGGCTTCACTATCTGAATATGCGCAACTGCATGCAAACTCTTCTTGAGAATGAGGTGATACCGGTTGTCAATGAGAATGATACCATTTCCGTGACTGAACTGATGTTCACCGACAACGATGAACTTTCGGGACTGATAGCCTCCATGATGGATATGGAGGCCTTGATTTTGCTTTCTAATGTGGATGGCGTTTATACTAAAGCGCCCGACCAGCCGGGAAGTGAACTGATCCGGATCATTCATCCGAACAGATCCGCTGAAGGGATCTCCATTTCAGCCAAGAAATCAAATTTTGGCCGGGGTGGTATGCTGACCAAATATCACATTGCCGCAAAACTTGCAGGCCAGGGGATAGCCGTATTTATTGCCAATGGCTACAGGGAAAAAATCCTGATCGATATCATGCAGGGAATTAGTCAGATACCATTTACACAGTTTCTGCCCTCCATCAAGAAATCCAGCGGAGTGCGTAAATGGCTTTCCCATTCCGATGATTTTGCAAGGGGAGAAGTAGTGATCAACGAAGGAGCAAAATCGGCTCTTCTTTCCGACAGGGCCGTCAGTCTGCTTATGATAGGTATTGTCTCTGTTGCAGGATATTTTAAGGATGGTGATATCGTCCGTATCAAGGACATGGAAGGGAATTTGCTTGGTCTGGGGAAAGCTTCCTTCTCTTCAGATGAAACAATCGAAGAAAAAGGCGGTAAAAAGACCAAACCATTTATTCATTACGATTATCTTTATCTCATTTGATGGAAACCAGATATACTGAACTCTTTAAACGAGCCCTGCAGGCGAGCAGGAAGCTGGCGCAACTGCCGGCCGCCAGGATCAATCAGATGCTTCTAAGTCTGGCTGATGCCGCTGAAAATGCTGCCGAACAAATTTTGATCGAAAATAAAAAGGATATTGACAGGATGGATCCCGCAGATCCGAAATATGACAGGTTGAAACTTACAGGTAAACGAATTGAAGCCATTGCCAATGATATTAGGAATGTTGCGGCTTTGCCTTCCCCGTTAGGAAGAATATTGAGTCAGGAAACACTTCAAAATGGATTGAGGATCAAAAAATTAAGTGTGCCGTTCGGGGTGATAGGGATTATTTACGAAGCGAGGCCCAATGTGACCTTCGACGTATTTTCACTTTGCATTAAGTCAGGAAACGCGGTGGTGCTGAAAGGTGGAAGCGATGCGGATTGCTCAAACAAGGCAATCGTTTCCGTAATTAAAAGTGTCCTGAATACCTACGGCATTGATGAAAATTCGCTCGTTTTACTTCCTCCCGACAGGGAAGCCACAACCGCATTGCTACATGCACGTGGTTATGTCGACCTGATCATTCCGCGTGGAAGCCAGGCCCTGATTGACTATGTGCGCGAAAATGCCATCATTCCAGTTATCGAAACGGGAGCCGGTATCTGCCACACCTACTTTGATTCAGATGGCGACAGGGAGGTTGGCCGAAAGGTTATCCACAATGCCAAAACCAGGCGGGTAAGTGTTTGCAATGCCCTGGACTGCCTGATTATTCACCACAGCCGGCTGTCAGATTTACCCTATCTTGTCGGATTGATGAAAGATAACAAGGTGGTGATTTTTGCTGATCCTGAAGCATTCCAGGCTTTGGAAGGACATTATCCTGCAAAATTACTTCGGCCTGCTGTTCCTGAATCATTCGGAACCGAATTCCTTGATTACAAGATGGCTGTGAAAACAGTATCTTCGTTGGAGGAAGCGCTGGACCATATAGCGCTTTACAGTTCTAAGCACAGTGAAGCGATCATTTCGGACAATCGGGAAACAACAAGTCGGTTTTTACTTGCAGTGGATGCGGCTGCTGTTTATTCCAACGCCAGTACCGCTTTTACAGATGGAGGACAGTTTGGATTAGGCGCCGAAATTGGGATCAGTACCCAGAAACTTCATGCCCGCGGACCAATGGCTCTCCAGGAAATAACAACCTACAAATGGATCGTGGAAGGCGAAGGACAGGTCAGGGAATAATGTGGAAATGTGAAAATTGGAAAATGTGAAAATTCGGCAATGTGACGATTCGACAATTCGACAATGAAAGAACGCTCTAATCTATATTTTCTCGTAACCCATAACCCTAACACGTATCATTTATCACGTATCACGAAACTCATAACTCATAACTCATAACTCATAACTCATAACTCATAACTCATAACTTTCTTAAACATGCGTCATTTTACATCAGTATACGACATTCCGGACTTAAAAGAAGCCGTAAAAACGGCCATGGAAGTAAAGAAAAATCCATATGGTTACCAGCATCTTGGCAGGAACAAAACCATGGTTCTGATTTTCTTTGATTCCAGTTTGCGCACAAGATTAAGTACCCAGAAGGCTGCCATGAATCTGGGAATGAACACAATGGTGTTGAATGTCAAACAGGATGGATGGAGTCTTGAGACAGAAGTTGGCGTTGTCATGGATGGCGACAAACCGGAACACCTACGTGAAGCTATTCCTGTGATCGGTACCTATTGCGATGTGATAGGAGTCCGCGCCTTTGCACGATTTGAAAGCAGGGAGGACGACTACCAGGAGAAGATTCTGAACCAGTTCATCGAATATGCCGGTGTACCTGTGATCAGCATGGAAGCCGCGACCCGTCACCCGCTGCAGAGTTTTGCCGACCTGCTGACGATTGAGGAGTTCAAACTAACCCCGCGGCCGAAAGTGGTTTTGACTTGGGCACCCCATCCGAAGGCATTGCCGCAGGCAGTTCCCAACTCATTCATTGAGTGGATGAGACAAACCGATTATGAATTGGTTGTTACTCATCCTGAAGGATATGAACTCGCTCCTGAATTCATGGGTGACCTGAAAGTTGAATACGATCAGGATAAAGCCTTTGAAGGGGCCGATTTTATTTATGCCAAAAACTGGTCTGCCTACGGAGATTATGGCAAGATCCTTTCAAAGGACATGAGTTGGACCGTGACAATGGAGAAAATGAAACTGACCAACCAGGCCAGGTTCATGCATTGCCTTCCGGTGAGAAGAAATATGATCGTAAGCGATGAAGTTTTGGACAGCAAGTTATCCATTGTGGTGAAGGAAGCAGAAAATCGTGTATATTCGGCCCAGACAGTTTTAAAAATGATACTGGAGAGTAATTTATGAGAGATCATCTGACAATCATCAAAGTAGGAGGTAATGTTGTTGAGGAGGAAGCCTCCCTGAAGTCCTTTCTGAAGGATTTTTCGCGGATAGCAGGAAACAAGATACTCGTTCATGGAGGTGGTAAAACCGCCACCATTCTTTCCGAAAAACTTGGACTTGAAAGCAAGAAAGTGGATGGACGCAGGATCACGGATGCTGAGACGCTGAAGGTATGTACGATGGTTTATGCCGGATTGGTCAACAAGACCATAGTAGCCGGACTTCAGGCCCTGGGGAACAATGCCATAGGGTTAACAGGTGCCGATCTGGATCTGATCCGAGCAGTCAAACGTCCTGTTGGCGAAGTTGATTACGGGTTTGTTGGTGATGTAAAGCAGATCAACTATCAGGCATTGAATGAATTGCTAAATACTGGCGCTGTGCCAGTACTTGCTCCGATCACGCACGATGGGCACGGTCAGCTCCTCAATACAAATGCTGATACTATCGCATCCGAATTGGCCGTTGCCATGTGCTTCGATTATGACGTTCGTTTGATTTTCTGTTTTGAGAAAAGTGGCGTCCTCATGAATGAATCAGACGAACACTCCAAAATCAGTGAAATCACCCCGGAACTATTCGAACAATTGAAAGCAGATGGCATTGTTTCAGGAGGAATGATCCCTAAATTATCGGATGGTTTTGCCGCAATGCGACGGGGAGTGGGTGTGGTAGTTATCACCAATCCAGCTGGGATTTCGGAGGGATTGAGGGGAACCAGGCTGGTTCTGGAATAGGAAGTGCCTAAAGTGCCTAAAGTATTTAGAGTGCCTAAAGTACTTACGCCACAATCTTGAAATGTTCGGAGTTCCTTACTTTAGGCACTCTAGGCACTTTAAATACTTTAGGCACTTTTTAGACAAGCACCACAAATTAAAATATTACAGCAAATGAACCCTGCATTTCTAAAAGATTCCATCGAACTTCTTCGATCCATGATCAGGACTCCCTCTCTCAGCAGGGAGGAAGGGCAAGTTGCCACCCTCATAGAACTGCAACTGACGTCATGGGGCTATGAGCCTTACAGACAAGGCAACAATGTGTGGATATTCTCTTCAAGATGGAATGAGGATCATCCTACAATCCTGCTGGATTCGCATGTTGATACGGTTCATCCGGCAAAGGCCTGGAGTCGGGATCCATTTGGGGCAGAGGAGTCGGACGGAAAACTTTTTGGTCTGGGCAGCAATGATGCCGGAGCATCTGTAGTATCCCTACTTTGCGCTTTCAGGCATTTGGAGCAAAATCCCCAGCCTTACAACCTGATTTTTTGCGCAAGTGCAGAGGAGGAAGTTTCCGGATTGAATGGCGTGGCATCCGTACTGGAACAATTCGGAAAAATCAATCTGGGCGTGGTGGGTGAACCTACCGGGATGCAGATGGCAGTGGCAGAAAAGGGACTCCTCGTCCTAGATTGCGAAGCCAGGGGAAAACTGGGACATGCAGCGCGCAACGAAGGGGTAAATGCCATTTACAAGGCCATGGATGACATCCGGATTTTGCAGGAATTATCCTTCCCACAAAAATCGGAAATTCTAGGGCCCGTTAAAATTTCTGTTACCATGATCGAGGCGGGTACCCAGCACAATGTAGTGCCCGATTCGTGCCGCTTCGTTGCAGATGTCCGCACCAATGAATTCTATTCCAATCAGGAGGTTTACAGGATCATATCCGAGAACATCGGATCTGAAGTTAAGCCAAGGTCTTTCCGGCTGAACTCATCCGGGATACCGCTCGACCACCCTTTCGTGCAGCGTGGAGTCTCCCTTGGATTATCCTGGTACGGTTCACCAACGACCTCCGATCAGGCTGTCATGCCATTTACAACAGTGAAAGTTGGTCCGGGCGAATCGGCCAGGTCGCATACGGCAGATGAATACATATTACTGGAAGAAATCCGCAAAGGCGTTGAGACCTACATCCGATTGCTGGACCAACTGGAACTATAAAATTTACAATCGGGCGATTGTACAGACGCACGGCCGTGCGTCTCTACCACCACCGAATTCAGGTATTGCATTTAGGGCCAAAAAATCAATTTCATCCTTTATGGCTGGATTTAAATCATCTGCAACGAAAAGGGTTAATCAATATCGTCAAATGCCTGGAATGATCTTGTGGCAGGAAAGGTTTCATGACCATATTATCAGAAATGATGGAGAATATCAACGTATTTTGGAATATATTGAAACGAATCCGGCACATTGGGGATCCGATATACATAATATTTCATGAATTTAGAGACTCACAGCCCTAGAGACGCACAGCCGTGCGTCTCTACACCACATCTAATTTACATGCAAATCATCCTCTGATTCATCATCTTCATCCTCATTCACTGGAATATCCCCATTGATTACCCTCGTGAAATTTTCAGGTATTTTCTGTACTTCAGGAATGTATGGGAAAACATCCACGATCGGGCTTTCTGTGATGCCACCGATCTCAAAATCGGCCATCATCCCTTTCATCGCTTCGATCACCTGATCGTAGGCATTTCGAACATTGTCGGAGAAGACCAGCACAAACTGGCTTACCCGTTTCTCCTTGCCGCTCTCCTCATCGAAAGTAATGAAGGTAACTTTTGCCTTGTACCATCGATCACCACTCTCTGATGGGATGATCTCCGCCAGTTTTGTCTTGGATATCCTTGTTACTGTAAATTCACCGCTTACCATGGAGACCAGTTC
>Ga0118677_10015310_pt1 | contig 10668 bp, 10 predicted proteins | sample AliMusrvi5mmetaG_FD_86154 | JGI IMG/M metagenome (GOLD analysis project Ga0118677, IMG submission 86154)
GCCCGGATGACCCTGGCGAGAGAATGCATTGATCTTCGCGCCTGTTCCATTCGCCTCGCATGGGCGATGCGGGCAAAATGCCCGCGTTACGGTGGACCGGGCATCCTGCCCGGATGACCCTGGCGAGAGAATGCATTGATCTTCGCGCCTGTTCCATTCGCCTCGCATGGGCAAAGCGGGCAAAATGCCCGCGTTACGGTGGACCGGGCATCCTGCCCGGATGACCCTGGCGAGAGAATGCATTGATCTTCGCGCCTGCTCCATTCGCCTCGCATGGTCTCCGGGCAAGATGCCCGGTCCACGTGGCGCGGGCATCTTGCCCGCATGGCCCATGGGAGGCGACTGGAACATGCGCGAAGCTCGGGTCACTCGCCAGTATCCGGATAGGAGCCGAGGAGTTTGACGAACGAACAGTGCTTGCCGAGTTCTGCTAGGGCGTTGGCGACTTTTGGATCGGCGCAGTGGCCGGCCAAATCGACATAAAAGATGTATTCCCAATCTTTGCGCTTGGAGGGACGCGATTCGATTTTCGACAGGTTGATCTGGAATTGATCGAACGCACGCAGAGCATGGACCAGCGAGCCTGGGCGGTCGTGGATGGCAAACAAGATGGAGGTGCGGTCGTTGCCGGTGGACGGGCAGGTTTTCTCGCCGATGACCCAAAAGCGGGTGGTGTTGGTGGCGCTGTCCTGGATAGATTCCTCGAGCAGGGATAGTCCGTATAATTCGGCGGCGAGCATGCCGCCGAGGGCTGCCGCACCATCGGCAGCATGGTTGCGGGCGAGTTGAGCGGCTTTGGTGGTGGAGGATACCTCGATGAGTTCGGCTGTGGGGAAGTTTTTCAATATCCAAGAGCGGCATTGGCCGAACACCTGCGGGTGGGAATAGAGGATTTTGATTTGCTCGCGGGGGATGGAGGCAATCAGGCCGTTTTCGATGCGCAATAAAATCTGAGCGCAAATGTGCAGGGGAGAGTCAACGAACAAATCGAGCGTGTGGGAAACGGCACCTTCCGTTGAATTCTCAATCGGCACGACCCCGTAGTCCACCCGGCGGCGTGCCACCTGATCAAACACGTCGGCAAAGTTGGCCTGCGAAGCATAGGCCACCGAGTGGCCGAATTTCTTGATCGCAGCTTGGTGGGTCCAGGTGCCCTCGGGCCCGAGGTAGGCAATTTTCAAATCATCCTCGAGGGCGAGGGCAGTGGACATGATTTCGCGATAAATCGCCCGGATCGAGCGTTCCGGCATGCGTCCGCAGTTCATGTCCACGAGCTTGCGCAGCAACGCTTCCTCGCGCTCCGGCGCATAGATCTGTAGGCCGTCGCGCTTCTTGATGAGCCCCACCTGGTGTACCAGTTCGGCGCGGCGTGACAGCAGATCTAACAGGCCAATGTCGATGCTATCTATTTGGTTGCGGATATCGTCTAAGTTCACGGGAGCGGGTTAGGCGGGTTGTGGGGGGCAGGGCTACCGATGGCGCTGAGGGCCAGTTGTTGTTCGGCGTCGGCGGGGACGGACGTGGGGTCGGGCAGTTTGACTTTGCGCAGTTCTGAGGAATTGGGCAGGTCGTCGATGGAGCGGATGCCGAAATGCTCGAAGAACAATTCGGTGGTTTCGTAGAGCAGCGGGCGGCCCGGCAGGTCGGCGCGGCCGCCGATGCGGATGAGGTCGCGGTCGAGGAGTTTTTGGAGCATGCCATCGCAGGCGACGCCGCGCACCGCCTCGATGGCGGCCTTGGTGATGGGCTGGCGGTAGGCGATGATGGCGAGGGTTTCCATGGCCGGGCCGCTGAAGCGCTCGGGCTTGCGTTCGGGGAAGAGTTGCCGGACAAACTCGCCATATTCGGAGCGGGTGAGAATTTTCCAGCCCGTGGAGCGTTCGCTCAGAGTGAAGGCACGCTGGGTCTCGTCATAGGAGTGGAGCAGTTGGCGAAGCGCCTGAGAGGCGTCTTCGGCTGAGGTGTCGGCGAGGGCGCTGAGCCATTCGGGCAGGGCGGGGGGCTGCTTGCCGTCTTCGAGTTCGCGGGCGCGGATGTCTTCGGCTTCGGCGACGCGGGCCCGCACCAGACGGGCGAGTTCGTCGGCCGTGATGGGGGCTTGGGAGGCAAAGAGCAGGGCTTCGATGATCGCGCTTAGCAGCATGGCAGGGCGGCAGCTTAGGGGGAATTGGCAGGGATTTCAAGCACTCTGGCCAAATCCGTGAAAAGAGTTATTTTGCAAGAACCAAACTTTCTGCTTGCTGGAGGCACAAAGAGGGGCTAATCCACCGCGCCCGTTTCGGTGATAAGGCGAATTCGCGCCTAGCCGAGCCGGGGAGCACTCTAACATCCAAATCTCCGCGACATGTCCGCGACTCATTCCACGCACCACTCAGCCACCGCCAAGAGCCCGCAGCACGCAGCACCCTCACGCGCCCGTGCGACGGCTCCGGTGAAAGCGGCTCCGGCCAAGGGCAAATCCGTGAAGAAAGCCCCAGCCAAAGCGGCAGGGAAAGCCGCGGCCGCCCCCAAGGCTCCCGTCAAAAAGGCCGGTGCCGGGCCAACCAAGGTTGCGTCCAAGGCGGTGAAATCCGTGCCGAAGCAAGTCAAGGCAAAACCCAGAACGGCGAAGGCCGCGCCCGCGAAAGTCAAGCCGACCGCCAAGGCGGTGAAAGCCGCGCCCACCAAAGCCAAGCTGGCAAAGGCCGGGCCCAACAAGGGGAAGTCCGCTCCCAAAGTAGGCAAAGCGGCTCCGAACAAGTCGGCGCACCGTGCTGGCAAAGCAGGCTCCAAGAAGGCCAAGGCGGCACCTGAGGTCAAACCCGCCGCTGTCAAAAAGGACCGGGTCGGTGCCGCGAAGACAGATCCTCCCGCCAACCACGCCAATCACACGAAATTCTCAGCCAAAGAGCAGGCTCAGGTGACGGTGGCGGAAAAATCCGCCCCCAAAAGCGCCAAGCCGGAGCACAAGCCGGAGCACAAGCCGGAGCACAAGCGCGACCACCGCGCACATGACGACAGCCACAAGAAGCCGGCGGTCAAGCGCTCGTCGCTGGTGGATTTCCCGGTGCCGCCGCCGGCGGTGCGCCCGCCGTTTGTGCCGCCCAAGCCTACCGCCGTGGCCGCCGAAGAGTCGACCCCGAGCGGGGTCAACGCCTCCCACAGTCCCGCCTTTATCCAAAAGCAGCGTCAGCGCCTGCTCGATCTGAGGGATGATCTGGTCGATGCGCTCTCCGGCATGACCCGCGACACCATCCGTAATGCGCCCGAAGGCAGTGAGGCGTCCGGCAGCGGCATGCACCAGGGCGACGCCGGCAGCGACGCCTACGACCGCGATTTCGCCCTCTCGGTGCTGGCCAAGGAGCAGGACGCGCTGTATGAAATCGACCAGGCCCTGCGGCGCATTCAAAAGGGCATCTATGGTGTGTGTGAAATGTCCAACCGCAAGATTCCGCAAGCCCGCCTGGAGGCCATTCCGTTTGCCCGGCTCACCGTGGAATGCCAGTCGCAATGGGAGAAGGAATATGGCAATCGGCGCTTCCGGCCATCCAACGAGGTGGGCTTCAGCGGCGGCAATTTGATCGAAGATGAAGATTCTGAAACAGTTTTGCTTGACGACGAGGAAGAATGACCTAGTTTTGCCGTCCCCAAGATTCCCCACATGGCACGCGACATCATTATCCTAGAATGCACTGAGGCCAAGGCCGCAGGCACCCCGACTTCCCGTTACGTCACCACGCGTAACAAAAAGAGCCTGCGTACGCCGGGCCGTCTTGAAAAGGTGAAGTTCAACCATTTCCTCAAAAAACGCACCCTTCACCGCGAACTTCGCTAACATCCACCATGCCCGAGCCAAAAACCGTTGAACGTCGTATCGCCTTCCGCAAGGCGAACCGCAAAATGCCGAGCCGCCGGCATGACATCCCGGCCGAACAGGTCGTCCACACCAATCCGGAGTTGCTCTGCAAGTTCACCAGCGAAACGGGTAAGATCCTGCCGCGCCGGGTGACCGGAGTGTCCGCCAAGTTGCATCGCCGGATCACCCGTGCGATCAAGCAATCGCGCGCAATCAGCCTGCTGCCCTGAGCGGCGGTGACACGTCCCTTTCTCCGCTAGGAGCCAGTCCGCACCTACGGACCGGCTCTTTTTGCTTTGCGTCTCATGCAGGAACTCACCGACACCCAGAACGAACGCGATGACCGCTGCCTGCCGATCGACCGGGTGGGCGTCAAGGGGTTGCGCTTCCCGGTGGAGGTGCGCGACAAGGGCGGCAGCGTCCAGCGCACGGTCGCCACCGTTTCACTGGCGGTGGACTTGCCGGCGCATTTCAAGGGCACCCACATGAGCCGCTTTGTCGAGGCGCTCCACTCGCATGGAGGCTGCCTGGACGTGCACTCAATTCTGGCGCTGCCGCGCGATTTGCTCAAGCGCCTGGATGCGCGCAAGGCCCACTTTGACATCGCGTTTCCGTTCTTTCTGTCGAAGCCGGCACCTGTTTCGGGGATTGTCGGTTTGATGGACTACGAGGTTCGCTTTGAAGTGGAAGCGTCGGCCGCGGGCACCACGGACTTTGTGGTGACGGTGATGGTGCCGGTGACCACGCTGTGTCCGTGTTCCAAGGCGATCAGCGACAGAGGCGCGCACAACCAGCGGGGCTTGGTCACCTACGCGGTGCGCTCGAGCAAGCCGATTTGGATTGAGGACCTCATCGCGCTGGTCGAGCGCTCGGCGAGTTGCGAGTTGTTCAGTATTCTCAAGCGCACGGATGAAAAAGCCGTCACCGAGCGCGCCTACGACAACCCGGTGTTTGTCGAAGACCTCGTGCGCAACGTCGCATCGCGTTCCAACGCCCACGCCACCATCACCTGGTACCGCGTCGAGGCCGAAAATCACGAGTCGATCCACAACCACAACGCCTACGCGGTGATCGAAAAACCGCGCTAGCCGCGGGGCAGCCGCTGGCGGCGCTCGGGAGTCACGCGATATTTCCGGTGTGGCCGGCGGCGAGCGCATCGGCCCATGCCGGACGGCAGGTCAGGGGTCGGGGGCCGGGAATGTTTCACCTCCCAAGCCGCCAGCGACCTCGAGCGCGGCCGCCAAAGCCCGTTCGTATTGTTTTCGCGGCAATTCATAGCCGCCAAATTGCCGCAAATGAGGGGTCATCCACTGCGTGTCTAGCAAAACCACGCCGCCCAGCCGCAGGCGCGTCACCAATTCCACCAAGGCGATTTTGGAGGCATCGGTCTTGCGTGAGAACATGCTTTCGCCGAAAAACGCCCCGCGCAAGGCCACGCCGTAAAGGCCGCCCTGCAAACCCTGCTCATCCCAACATTCCACCGAATGGGCGAAGCCGAGCCGATGCAGCCAGTCATAACTTGCCACGATCACCCCGTCGATCCAGGTAGTCTGCCGCTCCGCGCATGCCAGCATCACGTCGCGGAAAGCCGTGTTGCAGCGCAACTCGAAGGGCCGGCGCTTGAGCGCCCGCTGCAAGCCATGCGGGATGTGAAACCGCTCATCCAGCGGAATCAAGCCACGCGTTTGAGGGCGATACCAGGCAATCTCGCCTGCATCGGCCATCGGAAAAACCCCTTGCGCATAGGCGTTGAGCAAGACCTCGGGTGGGATGATGTCGTCCATCGCCGCCGAGTCTGGCACATCCAGCCGGTTTGCCAAGGCCGCAGCCGCCAATTTGCAGTGGACCAAGCGCGGCGCTTCGCCTCATGCTGCGGGCATGCCCACACACAATGGATGGATTCGGATGGCCGCGGCCCTTAGCAGCGGCTTGCTGGTGGCAGGGCTGTTTCCGCCCTACCATGTCGCGGGCTTGGCATGGGTGGCGCTGCTGCCGCTATTGCCGGCGCTGTGGTCGGTGCAAGGCAACCGCGCTGGCTGGCACGGCTTCGGCCTGGGCTGGCTGGCTGGCAGCGTGAGCAGCGGCGTGCAATTTTGCTGGCTGGGCGAGGTGTCGTGGTTGGCGGCGGTGTTGTTGCCGCTCTATCTGGGGTGTTTCTGGGGCCTGTTCGGTGCCTTCGCCGCCACCCTCGGCAATCCCTGGCACAAACATCGCGCGCCTGAGCCGCTCGGACCCCATCACTCGCGGCGCCATCGCCTGCTCGCGGCGGCATTGCCCACCCGGCCGGGATCCCCCCGCCTGAGCCTGCGTACCGCCTTGAGCCACGGCGCGATCTGGGCGGGGTTGGAGTGGTTGCGCAGTTGGCTGTTCGGCGGCTTCGGCTGGAACCCCCTGGGGGTGGCGTTTCATGACACCGCGGTCATGGCACAGGCGGCGGATTTGTTAGGTGCGACCGGCCTTTCGCTGTTGCTGGTGTTTTCACAGGCGGTGGTGGTGCAAGCCGCGCGGCGCCTGCTCACCAAACCGCGGCCGGCCACACGCCCGCTGTGGGATGTGGCCGCCGCGGCACTGGTGGTGGCGCTGGTCGGTGGCTACGGGATGGCGCGCATCGCCAGCGAGGGCCACCGCAAGTCGGTTCGTCTGCGCGCCCTGCTGGTGCAACTCAACATCCCCCAGGATGCCACCCAAATGCTGTGGGACGACCTCACCATCCACCACGCCTACGAGGATGACACTCTAGCCGCCCTGGAGGCGATCAAGCAAGCCGATGCCCGCAGCGCCGACGCCGGTGCCCGGCACTGGCCGGACTGGGTGGTGTGGCCGGAAAGCGCCTTGCGCGGGCGCCTTCTGCGTACCGCGGACGGCGGGTGGGGGGCCTGGCAGCCCAATCTCGACACCATCGCCCAAGTCCGCACCGCCGGACCGTTCTCGTTGATCTTCGGGGTCACCGAAGTGGAGGCGGAGGCCAAAGGTGACCAGTTGATCGCAACCCCCGGCGGCCACATGTATAACTCGCTGGCGGCGATGACGCCCAACGATGAGTTGCAGACATTTCGCAAGCACCACCTGGTCATTTTCGGCGAAACCATCCCGTTTGTGGAGTCGCTGCCGTTTCTCAAGAAAATCTACGAACAACAATCCGGCACCGAGTACAACGGCTCGTTCACCCCCGGCGACTCGTTCGAGCCCCTGTCCATCAACGCCGGCGGTCGTGCCATCGGCGTCATCCCGAGTGTGTGTTTCGAAGACACCGTCCCGCGGCTCGTCCGCCTGTTTGCCCGGCCCGGCCCGCAAGTGATCCTCAACGTCACCAATGACGGCTGGTTCAAACACTCGGCCGGTGCCGCACAACATTTTGCCAACGCCCGCTTCCGCTCCATCGAGCTGCGCCGGCCGATGCTGCGCTGTGCCAATACCGGCGTCAGCGCCGCCATCAATACCTGCGGCTCCACTGCCCACCCCGACACCGCCGCTTCCCAGGTCCTAACCGATTCGACCGGCAGCCACTTCACCCGTGGTTCGCTCCTCGCTGAACTGGACGTGCCGTTGGTTCCCACTCTCACCCTTTACGCGCTCATCGGCGATGGCGGTATCATGGTCCTCGCTCTGTTCGCCTTGACCATATCGATGCTCAGCCGGCCGCGACCGCCTCGCCCAATACTGTCAATTTAGCGCTCTGATCGGAAAATAGGCATCTTGCCTGTGATGGAAGACAGCGCTTCCAGCCTGTCTGTGACTGAAACGACAGGCTAGAAGCGCGTCGTCCATAACAGGCTGGAAGCCTATCCTCCTACTAAGTCAACAGTATTGGCCGTCTCGCCTAACGGATAGCCATCTGCGCCAGGCCGGGGTCCTTGAATAGCCAAAGTTGCTTTCGTTAGGTCAAGTTCTCTGCTTGGGAAGAAGACAGAAGAGGGGAAGACCGAAGACTGGAACAAGAAGCGCAATGCGCAGTCCGGTGGTTCTTCAAGTCTCCTGCGATTTGGGTCTGAGGCGCAGCCTCGCCAGGCAAGGTGTGTGTGTGTGAATGCCCCTGTACAATGCCTTGCCAGCAGTCGGCTTGCTGAATAGCGTTTGGCTGTGATGACAACCGACCCAAACTTGTACCCGGCAATTCCCATCAGCGGCCACAGTCGTCGCGAGTTTATTGCAACTCTCAGCGCCGCAGCAGGCAGCGGATTGCTGGCCTCACCCGTGTTTGCCCAAAGCCCGGAGCGCAGGCTTCGGGTGGGCATCGTCGGTGGCGGCTTCGGACTGAGCTTCCAATTTCACGAACATCCCAACTGCATGGTCGAGGCCGTCAGCGACCTGCGCCCTGAGCGGCGGGCAAGCCTCAAGCAGACGTATCGCTGCGACAAGGCGTATGACTCGTTGGAGGAGTTAGTGAAGGATCCCAAGATCGAGGCGGTGGCGTTGTTCACGCCGATGCCGGATCACGCTCGGCATGTGCTGTTGTGTCTTGCAGCAGGCAAGCATGTGCTATGTGCGGTGCCTGCGGCAATGACGCTGGAACAATGCCAGCAACTTGTTGACGCCGTGAAGCAGACGGGACTCACCTATATGATGGCCGAGACCAGCCATTGGCAGCAACTGACGCAGTCGGTACGCAAGTTCTATCTGGAAGGGGCGTTCGGGAACCTGTATCACACAGAGTCAGAATATCATCACCCGGGACTTGAGGAATTGTATTTCGAGAATGGCAAACGCACCTGGCGCTATGGCATGGCACCCATTCAGTATCCGACTCATTGCACGTCGCACCTGATCAGTGTGACCGGGGAGAGGCTAACGGAAGTTAATTGCATTGGCTGGGGCGATGGCCATCCGATTTTGAAGGACAATGTTTACAACAACCCATTCTGGAACGAGACCGCATTCTTCAAAACTAACCGCGGTAACTCGATGCGCGTCGCCGTGTGGTGGCGCGGTGCCCAACAAGGTGGGGAGCGCGCCCGTTTCTACGGCGATAAGATGAGCTTCTACTTCGGCGGCCCCAACGGCACTCATCCTTGCATCGTGCGTTCCAAGACCGACGGCAATACTGAGCGTGACGCAGGCGGCTTTGTGCGAACGGCACAAGTGGTTGAACCCTATCAGGAGGTGAAATGGTGGGCTACGGATCTGCTGCCTGTGCCGTTGCGCCATGATAGCGGGCATGAAGGGTCGCATTGTTTTATCACTCACGAATTCATTGACTCCATCCTCAGCCAGCGCCAGCCAGCCGTCAACATCCATGAAGCGCTTGCCTACACCGCTCCGGGCATCGTCGCCCATCAATCCGCCCTGCAAGGCGGAACGCTCTTGAAGATTCCGAGCTTCGATTAGCTTTACGGTCCTTGAAAAGCCAAAGTTATTATCGTTAGAAATATGTTTCTCCGACTGAAGATCGAACGGGGGAATCGAACAGCTGTTCCTATCTGGAAGCGCCTGTACGCGGAGAATTTGAAAACAGGGGCTATTCCCATGCGGGGCATGAACGCCAACGCATTCGCCCTGGAGCGCGGCGTCCCTTCAAGATGTGAGGTGCCTTGTAGCGGCGTGTCTGTGACTGCCGATGTGCCAATGAGTTGCCTTGTAGCGACTTACTCAGGACCCCATTGAGGCTGCATGGGGGAATGGGCCGTGCTTCCTGCCGCCTCGCATCAGAAATGCCTTGCTAACGCTCCAGCCCCCGCCACAGTCCGTCGAGACATGATGCGGACACAGCAGCAAATTCCTATCCGGGCAAGAGTTCTCCGGTTCATCCCGCTTGTGGCCATCCTGCCATTCTGCCTGCTTGGGGTCGTCATGGCGGAGCCGAGTGTCGCCGGATTAAGCAGCGGGCTTGAGCCCGGGCTCAAGGGACAGGTTCTGATTGAGGAATTGAATTGTGTGGCATGTCACAGCGGCGACGCATCCTTGGCGACCCGCTCCAAGAAGTCCCCACGGCTTGCAGAGGTCGGCTCCAGGATCAATCCGCAATACATGGAAGCGTTTATCGGCGAGCCGCATCGGATCAAACCAGGCACCACGATGCCTGACATGTTGAGCACGATGGCTGGCGATGAAAAACGACGGGTGGCCAACTCACTCACCCACTTTCTGCTATCTTTAAAGCCTGGCAATTTTTCCATACAAGCCCCCGATACGGTTGCAGTGGTGCGCGGCATGCGACTGTTTCATTCCCGTGGATGCGCGGCTTGTCATTCGCCCCGCGATGCCAGCGCCAAGGAGTTGCTAGCCAATACCTCGGTTCCGCTTGGCGCCTTAGACAAAAAGTATAGCTTTAAGAGTCTGAGCGATTTTCTGCGCCAACCCCACGCCAGTCGGCCATCTGGACGCATGCCTGACCTGCGGTTGCAGGGACAAGATATAGATAGCATCACCCATTACCTGTTGCAAGACACGCGGGTGCCAGGTGGCCTTAGCTATACTCTCTATCGTGGCCAAGTGTGGGAAGGTCTGGATAGCGCCAAGGTGACAGCAGAGCGTGCCGGCCAGGTGAAGGATTTTGCGTTAGAGAGCTTGGGCAGAGTGGAACATCACAGTGCGATCCAATACGCAGGGTGGATCAACGTTGCAAGTCAGGGAAGTTACACGTTTTTCCTGAAAATGAACGGTGGCTCGCTTTCGGTGGACGGCAAAATAATCATCGATCAGGCACCCAGAGACGGGCGAGGCATCAAGGATCTCCAAGGCTCCGTGGATCTGGCACCCGGTTGGCGATCTATCCAACTTGCCTATTTCCATACCGGTCGCGAGCCCCAACTTGCTTGTGAAATGGCCGGGCCCCAGATGCAGCGCCAGCCAATTCCCGCATCCATGCTTGCGGTATCAGACCAGCCTATTCCGGT
>Ga0118677_10015311_pt1 | contig 10666 bp, 8 predicted proteins | sample AliMusrvi5mmetaG_FD_86154 | JGI IMG/M metagenome (GOLD analysis project Ga0118677, IMG submission 86154)
AAACGCCACACGCTCCCCGGCGTCGCCCAGAGGAAGCCGCCGGGCCCGCGACGATCACGGCAAAAACGCTTTTTCGCCCGGCTCAGAGGGCCATCCAGCGGTAGGGTTTTTCAGCGGAATCGAAATACGAGACTTGACCCTGCTTGCTGAACTAAGATTCCCTGGCAGCACCTTTCATGTTCCAACTCACGGCTGATGAGGCATCGGCTTCAAGGTTCCAATCTGGAACCTTGAAGCGTGGTCAGAACGTCAAATACCTCCCCTACGCCTTCTCCGAGCAGGGAGTGGCCATGCTATCGAGTGTGTTACGGAGTCCACAGTGAGTATTCACAACCTGTTTGATGCGATTCGACAACTGATGACGCCGCCGGTCAGACCCTCGCGACAGATCGGGTTCCATGCACGGGAACGGAGTGCGGCATATCGTGTGCAGGGGCCGTTCGGGTCAGCTCTGGAAACTAGAAAATAGAGTGTTGGCGCCAAGAGGTAGTCGGAAAGCGGCATGGGGGCTCTTCAATTTAAGAAAACCGTTTTGCGATTTTCATGACTGGAGTACCCGCCAGGCATAAAATCGCAAACCATTATCTGGATTTCCCTGATTTCCCGAATCAGTGGTTAAATCCCTCTTCTCCACCATCCCGGCCAAGGTGATGGCGGTCGATCCGGTCCTTGAGCGTTGGCCGCGCCAGCCCCAGGAGGCGGGCGGCCTGGGACCGGTTCCCCCCGGCAAGTTGCAACGCCTCTTGAATGATGGCCCGTTCGGCAAGCGCGACAAAATCATCGGCTGCCGATTCCCCGGCATGCGCGGCCAGATAGTCCGCGGCGAGGGCGGTCAGCGCCTGATCCACCTTCACGGGCTCGGTCCCGTTTCGTTTCGCCGACGCATGGAGGAGGGCCTGCCGGATGTCCTCGGGTTGAATTGGATATCCGCGGCAAAGCAAAAGGGCGCGCTGGACGCAATGTTGCAGCTCACGGACATTGCCGGGCCACGAATGCGATTTCAACGCGTCCAGGGCTCCCGCGGAGATCCCGGGAAACTCTATCCCCAGTTCCGTCGAGAGCTTGCGGAGAAAATACGCGACGAGGAGCGGAATGTCGTCGCATCGTTCTCGAAGGGGCGGAATATGGATCGCAAACACGTTGAGCCGGTGGAACAAATCTTCGCGGAATTGCCCGGCCCCGGCTTCTTTCGCAAGATCGTGATGCGTCGCCGCCAATACCCGAATATCCACCGGGATGGAGACGTTGCTCCCGACCCGCTCGACGGTCCGCCCCTGTAACGCGCGCAACAGCTTCGCCTGTAATGGAAGGGCGATGTCGCCGACTTCATCCAGGAAAAGGGTCCCTCCGTCCGCCTGTTCGAACTTGCCGATCCGCCTGCGGTCCGCTCCTGTGAAGGCCCCCTTTTCATGCCCGAACAATTCGCTCTCGAGAAGGGTCTCCGGAATGGCCGCGCAATTGACGACGATCAGGGGCGAGCGGGATCTCGCGCTATGCTGGTAAATGGCCCTGGCCACGAGCTCCTTGCCCGTCCCGGTCTCGCCACAGATAAGAACCGACGCGTCCGTGCCCGCCACCTGTCCGATCCCCTTGTACACCTCAAGCATTTCCCGGCTATGTCCGACAATGACGTCCGTTCCGGCGGAGGCCGTTTCCACGTTCAGCTCCACGGGGCGTTTCATCAGTCGACTCCGCTCCAGAGCCCGCTCGATGCTTTTCAGGACGCCCTCCGGATCCAGCGGCTTCAAATGGTAGTCGAAAGCGCCCTGTTTGGTCGCCTCGATGGCCGTGTCGGTCGTGGCATAGCCGGTCATGATGATCACCGGAAGCCGTGGATCAAGGGACCGGATGCGGCGCATGGCCTCCAGGCCGTTCAAGCCCGGCATGCGGATGTCCATGACGATAAGATCCGGACGTTCGTCCTGGATCATCTGGAGGGCGACCTCGCCCCGGAGCGCCGTCCGGGCCTTGTGCCCCTGGTCGGTCAACACCTGTTCGAAGGCCGCCAACACGCTGGGATCGTCATCCACTATCAGTATTGTGCTCATGTTTCTTTTCCGGAAACCGCTGGTATCCATACGGCAAAAACAGAGCCACGGGAAGAGGATTCCTCCAACTCCAGAAGACCGCCGTGTTGGACCATGATCTGTTTCGCAATCCACAAGCCCAGTCCCGTCCCGTCTTTCTTGGTGCTGAAGAAGGGATCGAAAATCTCCGGGCGAATATCGCCGGGGATACCGGTGCCGCCATCCCGGAACCGCACGACAAGCATCGCCTCCCCCTGGATCCTCTTTTCCCGGGTGATCGCCAACTGGATCGTCCCCCCCTGCGGCATGGCATCCAGGGCATTATTCAGCAGGTTAATGAAAACCGCCTTGATCTGATTTGCATCGGCCAGGACCGGCGGAAGCCCGGCGCCGGTTTCACATTCCAGCCGGACATTGGCGGCATCAATCTTGTATCGCAGCAGTTCAACGGCGTTGTCCAGGAGGAGCGACACGCTGTTCCGACCGACCCGGATGTCCGGCGGGCGCGAGAAATCCAGAAAATTCTGAACAATGCTCTCCAGTCGGTTGACTTCCTCCATCATGACTTGAACGTCATGCCGGGACCGGGCTGATTCGCCTGCGGTCTTCTGCATGGAGAACAACCGGAGTTTCAGGGATGTCAAGGGGCTGCGAATTTCGTGGGCCACGCCCGCCGCCAACCGGGCGACCGTGGCGAGTTTCTCGGCATCCATCAACCGGGCATGGCTCTGCGCAAGGCCGGAACGGGCCTTCATCACGTCATCCTTCAGGTTTTCAAGGTAAAGGCTCAGGTAATCCAGTTCACTCCCGGCACGCCGGAAACCCAATGACGCGGAGTGCCGGGCCGCCTCATCGGTGATCTGTTTCAAGGGTTTCAGGAGCCCCCGGATGAAGAAAATAAGAAGTCCGCTGACAAGCCCCGTGATCAGGACCATCGAAACCCCCAGCCACACACTCACACGTATGACCAATGCACTGCACAGGGCCGCCAGGACAACCGTGCCCGCCAGACTCAACCAGATTTTCCGCGTAAGGGATAACCTCATATAAAAAATCTATCCCACCCCGGAGATTCTTCAAAGACATTTCGCCGGACTCTCCGGCCATACGAAAGTCTGGCGGAACGGCGGAAGAAACGATAGGCTGTCTTTCTTGAGACTGAATCATGGGAGGTGGATTATGGATCAACTTTTCGGGACGGACGGAATCAGGGGGCGGGCGAATTGTTTCCCCATCACCCCGGAGATTGCCCTGCAGGTGGGCAAGGCCCTGGGGCATGTGTTCAATGCGACGGGACACGGTTCCTGCAAGGCGGTCATCGGCAAGGACACCCGGCTATCCGGTTATATGCTGGAGTCCGCCCTGACCAGCGGACTCGTTTCCATGGGCGTTGATGTCATGCTGGTGGGCCCCGTGCCAACCCCCGCCGTCGCCCACCTGACCCGCTCGATGGACGCCGATGTCGGGCTCATGATCACCGCCTCCCATAATCCGTTCGACGATAACGGCATTAAAATATTCGGCAGCGACGGCTTTAAATTATCCGATGATCTTGAAGCCGAAGTCACCCGCCACATCCAGTCCGGAGAGCTCAGCAGCGAGCATATCCGCAGCGACCAGTTGGGCAAAGCCTACCGCATTGATGACGCCAGGGGCCGGTATATCGAATTCGCCAAAAGCGTCATCAAGAACCAGGATCTCGAGGGGCTCAAGATTGTGATGGATTGCGCCAACGGCGCGGCCTACTTCATCGCCCCGCTGATCTTCAAGGAACTGGGCGCCCAGGTCATCAAGACCTCGGTGGAGCCGGACGGCTATAACATCAATAACGGTTGCGGCGCCACCCATCCCGAAACCATGGCGAAGATTGTCCGGAAGGAAAAGGCGGATGTGGGCATCGCCTTCGACGGCGACGCCGACCGGATCATCTTCTGTGACGCCACCGGGAAAGTCGTGGATGGCGACCGGATCCTGGCCATGTGCGCCCTCGACTTCAAGGCAAAGGGACTCCTGGTCAACAAGACCCTCGTGGCCACGACCATGAGCAACCTGGGCCTTATCGAGGCGATGAACCGCGCCGGTATCAAGGTCGATATCACGGACGTCGGGGACCGGCTGGTCATCGAGCGGATGCGCAAGACCGGCGCCAATGTCGGCGGAGAAAAGAGCGGTCATGTCATCCTGATGGACTATGCGACCACCGGCGACGGCATCATCACCGCCCTGCAGGTTCTCAAACTGCTCAAGCAGAAACAAACCTCCCTGGCGGAGCTGGCCGATTGCATGGAGGAGTATCCCCAGCAACTGGTCAGTTTGAAGGTGAAAGCCAAAAAGCCGATTGAATCGCTTCCCACGCTTTCCCGGGTCATGGCCAATACACGGCAGGATCTCGGCAAGGAAGGCCGCCTGATCGTCCGCTACTCCGGCACCGAAAATAAAATCCGCCTGCTGGTGGAAGCCAAGTCCGACCGCACTGTCAGCCGGTGGATCAAGGCGCTCACCCAGGCGGTCGCGAAGGATCTCGAAACGGTATGAAGGCCATCCTGATCAAGGCTGGTCACGTGGACACCTGCGAGCCTCTCACCTGCACACGCCCACTGGCGGAGTGCACGGTGGCCAACCGCCCGCTGGCGGAGGTTCAAAGGGAACACCTCGCGGCCGCCGGCCTGGTGTCCGCCGAAACGGGCGCTTCCGGCGATCTTTATATCCGACAGGATGCCTGGCTGTCGGCCCCCCTCCTCCGCCAACTGGCCCGGGCAACCGATCCAACCGCCGTCCACGATTCCAAGGGAGACATCCTCGCCTGGATCGGCGATTCAGCACAGGCCGTGCTCAACGCCAAAACCCTTTCGCTCGACACCTCCTCATTCCTCATCCGGTATCCCTGGGATCTTCTGGCCATCCAGGAACAGGTCATGGCTTGCATCCAGAAGAACCAGATCGAAGGCGACGTCAGCCCGGCCGCCACCGTGGAGGGGACGTTGATCCTGGGCAAAGGCTCGCGCATTCTTCCGGGAGTGTATCTGGAGGGAACCGTCATTATCGGCTCCAACTGCAAGATCGGCCCCAATTGCTACATCCGGGGTGCCACCAGCATCGGAAACAACTGCCATATCGGGCAGGCCGTTGAAATCAAGAACTCCATCGTCATGGACAAGACCAGCATCGGCCATCTGAGCTATTGCGGGGATTCCCTCATCGGCAGCCATGTCAATTTCGGGGCTGGCACCATTACCGCCAACTTCCGCCATGACGGTAAGACCCACCGCTCCATGATCAACGGGAACCTGCTCGACACCGGACGCCGGAAATTCGGAACCGTCATGGGCGACCATGTCCACACCGGCATCCACACCAGCATCTATCCGGGCCGGAAACTCTGGCCCCATGTTTCCACCCTTCCGGGCGATATCGTCAAGGACGACCTCCGTCCGGCGACCTGAGCAGGCAAAAAAAAGAGCCCGCCACTTCTGGCGGGCCCGTCTTCGATCCGGTCATCGAGCGTTTCGAAACGCCCGCATTACATCGGCATTTCCGGCGCCGGCTTGGCGAGGTCGGAATACGTGACCTTGGCCTTCGCCTTCAGCGTCTCGATATAGGCCTGGAACCGGTCCATCTGCTGCTTTTGCTTCAGATGCTCAACCAGGCGAGCCTTGACCTCGGCCAGTTCTGTGGTCTTTCCAGCCGAATGCGAGGTCACCTGGATAATATGATAACCGAACTGGGTTTCCACCACGGGTCCGATCGCGTTGGTTGCCTGGCTGAAGGCGGCATCCTCGAAGGCCTTCACCATCTGGCCGCGCCCAAACGATCCCAAATCGCCGCCCCGTTCCTTGCTGGGACAGTCGGAATTTTCCTTGGCCAGCTTGGCGAAATCGGCACCCGCGATCAACTGCTTCCGGAGCCCTTCAATCTTGGCCTTCTTCTGGGCCTTCACCGCATCGGTGTCCGAGGCCTCTGTCTTCAGGAGGATGTGACGCGCCTCAACGGTCTCGGGCTGGACGAACTTCTCCTTCTCTTCATTATAGAACTTCGTGACCTCCTCGTCCGAGACGGCGATATTGGTCGGGATTTGGGATTCCACCAACAGCTTGATCCGGACTTCGCTGGTCAGGTTGGAACGGAGTTGGACCATCGTCATGGATTCCCGCTTCAGGACATCGTCCATGGTCATATCCTTGGGCAGGCGTGACTTGATCATGGCCACCGCATCGTCAACATCCTTGGATGTGGCGACAATCTTGCGCTTGTCGACCTCCTGGTTCAACAGGGTACGGACCACAAAACGCTCGGCGGCCTGCTGGCGGAAGCGCCCCATCAGGGCTTCCATCTGGCTGGGATTCATTTTGCCCGCATTCTGACCAAGCATGGCGGCGATCTGCTGATCGGCCTCACCGACCGTCAATTTCACCCCGCCCACGTCAACCAACGTGGCTGCTGGATCCACCACCGGCGCCGCGGGAACAGCGGTCTGGGCCGTTGGCGCCGCGGGTTTCGCGGTTGCCTTGTTACTTGTGCCATCCGCCTTGTTACATCCCGAGGCCATGATCATTCCTCCGCACACCATGGCTGATATCATTGTTTTCAACATATGCTGTTCCTTTCTTTTGTCCTATTCTTTGGTTAAATTGCCAACGGTTATTCACCGCCGCTCCTCAAGGGAAACATGAATAATACGACAATGTCGTCTCCAGTAGCTAGAAAAATCAGGAATCAGGGGTGGTTTTCGTTAATCCCCAAACTCCTGAAACAGTCCCGGCCCGCCCGAATTATTTCTTTTTGCCGGGCTTGGGCGGTTCATAGGTCTCGGCGCCGGGTTCCTTGATCTCGGCAAGCAACCGCTGGACGATATCGTTGGGCTTCAGGCCTTCCGAATCTGCCGCAAAGTTCGTCAGGATACGATGCCTCAGCACCGGCATGGCGGCCCCGCGGATATCGTTGCAACTCACATGAATCCGCCCTTCCAGGACGGCACGCGCCTTGGCGGCCAGCACCAGGAACTGCCCCGCGCGGGGACCAGCCCCGGTGGACACATATTTCTTGATGAACTCCGGAGACTCCGGGTCGCCCGGGCGGGTCGCCCGGACCAGATTGATGACATACCCGATGACGTGGTCGGATACCGGAATCTTCCGGACCACTTCCTGGAGATGGATCACGGCCTTTTTATCAATGACCACCTGGGGCTCGGCGACCGCCGACACGGTGGTCCGGGCTATGATCGCCATCTCCTCATCCCGCTTCGGGTAATCCACAAAGATATTGAACATGAACCGGTCCAACTGGGCCTCGGGCAGCGGATAGGTCCCTTCCTGCTCGATGGGGTTCTGCGTGGCCAGCACGAAGAACGGCTTGTCGAGCTTGTAGATTTCCTTGCCCACACTGACCTGTTTTTCCTGCATGGCTTCCAGCAATGCCGCCTGGGTTTTCGGCGGCGTGCGGTTGATTTCATCCGCCAGCAGCAGGTTGCAGAAGATCGGCCCCTGCATAAAGCGGAATTCCTTCTGCTGGGTCACCCGGTCGGTTTCCAGCACCTCGGTTCCGGTGATATCGGACGGCATCAGATCGGGCGTGAACTGGATGCGCTTGAACTTCATGTCCAGCACCTTGGAGATGGTGCTGATGGTCAGGGTTTTCGCCAACCCCGGCAAGCCGATCAACAGCGCGTGCCCACCGGCGATAATGCACATCAGGATCTGGTTGAGCACTTCTTCCTGGCCGATGATAACCTTGCTCACCTCCGTGCGGATGGCATCCATGGACTGGCGCATCTGTTCCACCAGTTTCACATCATCCGATGTGGCCGACGGGGCGGCGGGGGGGGCGACCGGCGCCTTCGCGGGAGCGGCCTTCGCCGCCGGCGCCTCCGCGACGCTCCCCGCTCCATCCGCCTTGAACCTGAACACCGTACCGCCGATGCCCACGATGTCGTTATCCTTCAATGCCGCCGCCTTCACCGGGCTGCCATTCAACGTGGTCCCATTGGCGCTCTCCAAATCGGCAAGCTGCCAGATCCCGTTCTTGCAGGAGAGCTTCGCGTGATGGCGGGACACCCGGGAGTCATCCAGCGGAAGATTACACTCCTGATCCCGCCCGATGAGCACTTCGATCCCTGAAAGTTCGACTTCATTCCCCTTATAATTGCCCTCGATCAATACTATCCTGGCCATAATGAACTCCCATATCCACCCCCGTCGGGCGGATTATTTCTACTTGCTTTTCAGCTCGATTATCCCCAAATCCTTCATCTGATCCGTCACCCGGATTTTCGACAACGCTTTTGAAAAAAAGTGCGGAGGATTCATAAACCCGGCCTGGACGGTCAGGGGATAGAGATCCCGTTTCTGCACCACCTGCCAGCCCACCCCCACATCCTTCAGCCAGATCAGTTTGAACGTCCGGCGGAACCCCTTGAGGTCCGTATAATCCGAATCAAGCGCCGCCCGGTCCCGATACTGGGTTACAATGCAGCGCGCGAAATTGCCTCGCCCCGTGGTCCCCTCGATCCGGTGTAATATCTTCTTTGTAAAGAAGGGGTCTGATTCCGTGACGATATACTTGATCTTCTCCCGGTCGGCGTCGGTGAGCGTATCTTCCCCACGAGTCAACTCAAGCCCTTCAAAGAACTCATCCGCATAGACCACCACAAGATCATATCGGGCCATGGGCAGATTCTCGAACAGAAACCCGCGGTGATCCGACTCCTCCGTAATTTTGGCCTCGTAAACAAGGTCCGGATTGTCAGGCGGTATCGCCAGTACGGTTTCCAGAGGCTTTGAGGGCAGGATGATGATCCCCTTGCACCCGCCCGTGGCCGACGGATCTGGCGGCGTGTAAAGACGGTGGCGCACCTTGGGTTTGCCATCCATCCCCGGTAGCGGCAGGGCATGCCCGGTCATGGCGCATCCCAGCGCCAGAACCATGACCCAGATGAGGTTCATACGATTCATAATTCCCCCCCCCCGCCGGCTTCCATCCGTTTCTTGATTTCTTTTTCGTATTTTTCCACCGCCGCCTCAGGTTCGTTCATGTAGATCATGCAGGTCACGATCATCTTGAGCGCGTCGGGCAGGAAGTTCGAGGTGTCAACCTGGTCGCAATACGCACTCAGCACCGCCCGGGCCCTCGCATAGTCTTTCAACGCCATGTACAACTTCCCCTCTTTGAGAATGAAATCACCGGTGATCTTGCTCATGGGCGAGGCCCGCTCCCACGACTTCAAAGACTGGAACGCCTCCAGGTAAAACTCCTGGTCAATCAATGTGGCCACCGTCTCGGCAACGGCCACATCCCGGATGGCCCCCATTTTCCAATCGGCCACGGCTGACGGAGGCTCCATGCCGCCCACCGCCCTGGATTCAAGTTTCGGAGCTTTCCGCTTGGCAAACCCGAACGGTTTGGTTGAACCCGAAAGACCCGTGTGAGCGGGCGTATGCGATTCCGATACGGCGTCGGGAACACCATGCTTCGAGCGTCCTTGAACCTCTCCGTACCGTTGCGTGGCTTCATTAAGGTTTCGGGACAGGAATTCCAGATCGCCCATCCTGATCCTCGCCCATTCGCCTGCCTCGCCGCCCGCCGACAACAGGGGGGTGATAACGTCACGGGCACCCTTTAGGTCTTTGAGATAATACATCAGGATTTCAGCCCGCTTCAATTGCAACTCGACGGCCCGGGTGGCAGCTGGTGAGTCCTTGCCGAATTCCATCGCCCACTCCATCGCCTCCTTCGGTTTGCGCGCCTCAAGGGAAAACAGGAACGCATCCTCCAGAAGCGTCTTCCGCTCCGGATTCAGTTTTTTCTTGAAGGCGTCCCACCGCTTGGTGACGACATACTCAATCAAAGGGTTGTCCTTCTCAATGTCCAGGGTGCGGAAGAAATTGCTCCACAGGCTCGCCTCCCATTTCGCCACCGGATCAACCGTTTCGGGAAACGCCTTGAGCATAACGAGGCAGGTGCGCCGGAATGCGGTTCGCGTCGTCATGCTGTCGAGACTGCTCTGCACACGCGCCATGGAGAGGAAGGGGACCACGGCTTCCGACCGCTTTCCATCCGCCTCCGCCGTAGGATATGACCTTGAGCGGTCGTAATGGCGGTCTATCCGCGGAGCAGAGCGCCGCCAGGGCACATACAGAAAAGACGCCGATCGCTATCGCTAGGTGCTGCATATTACTGTTCGCTCCTTTAGGAGTACCGGGCGCTTAATTGCATGCCCAATGCCCTATGCCTAATGCTTCGCGCTTATGATATCCATCGAGCCATACGCGTCCTGCAAGCGCGCGATGGGGTCGATCATGTTATAACTCAGCCAAGGGAGCCAGGTATCCACGCCCCTGCCGCGCGGAGATGCGATAGATAGCGCCTCAGGGCATAACCCGGGGTGCCCGTAACCGAGCGATCCGTTGATGTCCACCGCCGACTTGGTATCATACAGGAGCTGGCGCGCCATGTCGCAATAGTGGGCGTCGCCGGTCAGTTTATACAGGCGGTAGTAGTTATAGGCGGCTACCGCGAGAAACAGGTCTGCGCCCGAGTGGCCTGTGGCGATCAGGCTGAAGCCGGTCGACGACGCGGTCTTAGGGAACGTGGACGCCGTGTCTTCCGCCGGCACCGGCACGCGAACCAGGGGGGAAGGCTGC